>Ga0172376_10004883_pt1 | contig 15145 bp, 10 predicted proteins | sample Lak35m_FD_121114 | JGI IMG/M metagenome (GOLD analysis project Ga0172376, IMG submission 121114) | Freshwater microbial communities from Kabuno Bay, South-Kivu, Congo - kab_092012_35m | ecosystem: Environmental > Aquatic > Freshwater > Lake | place: Democratic Republic of the Congo: South-Kivu...
GCACCGGTCACACCCTGCGCGCCCTGCGCACCGGTCACACCCTGTGCGCCGGTGTCGCCCTGCGCTCCAGTAGCGCCATCCAAACCGGCGGCGGCGAGCAGACCCCACTCAGCCGGGTTCAGATCAGGGGTGAGGATCGTGCTCGGTCCGTTGACGAGGGCGATGAACGACGAACCGTTGTAGGCGACTGCATCACCCACGACGAAGTACTGCACTGAATTCCAGTTACCGAAGAAGGTCACCGGCGCGCCCTGCGCACCCGTATCACCCTGGGAACCAGTCGAGCCCTGCGCACCGGTATCACCAATGGCGCCCTGCGCACCCGTGTCTCCCTGCGCACCAGTCGAGCCCTGCGCACCGGTATCACCAATGGCGCCCTGCGCACCCGTGTCACCGATCGCGCCCTGCGCACCCGTGTCACCCTCGAAACCAGCCGCACCCTGCGCACCGGTCACACCCTGCGCACCGGTGTCACCGACGGCGCCCTGCGCACCCGTGTCTCCCTGCGCACCAGTCGAGCCCTGCGCACCGGTGGCTCCAATGCCACTCGAGGTGAAGTAGCCCATGAGGTCGATGACGACGTTCGCGCCACCGAAAGCGAAGACGCTGATCGATCCATCGGCCGCCACCGGGACGATCACGCCATTGGAGATCGGCACACCCGGAGCGAACAACAGCGAGGCAGCACCGGGACGCGGGAGCGAACCGTCCCACGCCAGCAGGTAGCTGCCGAGCTCGGCATCGTTGGTCGGGACCGCAGTGAGGTTGATGGCGACGGAACCGACCGAGCCATCGGCCGGGATGCCGGCCACGCCAGCGACAGGGACGGTGAAGGTGGTGGGCCAGTAGAACGGGCCCTGCGGGGCACCGGATGCGGAACGCGTGTCCACGAGGCGGGTGTACGTGCTCGGGACATAGGCGGTCGCCTGACCCGGCGCCGGGATGGCTCCCGCGGTGGCGGCATGGAATGCCGGAGTGAACGGACCAGCAACGGCGACAGTGGCGACCACGCCAATGCCGACATGGGCGGCGCGACGGCGCGCCGAAGCACGCAGGGGGCTACCCACACGCTTGCCCGAGGGCGAGCGTCGAGGGGCCGAGTGGCCCCACGGCGAGAGGCCGCCCGTCACGTCGTCATGATGAGACATGGGTACTCCGGTTCCCTAGTTGTGCACGTAGGAGAAGAGATTAGCCCGGTCCGGGGACCCGGGGTCAAGGACCCATGGGCCGCCAGGCCCCGTCGGGGGGCCCGGTGAACACCGCGTGGCAGGATGCGTGGGCTCAAGGAATGCCGAGCGAGGCGCCCCGTGCCACGCTCGAGGCAGGCGGGACGGGCTCGAAAAGGCTGGAAATGGTCGAAATCAGCGTCATCACGCCGGTCCTGCGGACCGATCACCTCGAGGAGACCCTGCGCTCCCTCGAAGCCCAGACCCTCCCCGCGTGGGAATGGGTGCTCGTCCCGACGACAGGAATTCGTCTGACGGACACACTGTCCGCCAGCCCGGAGTCGTCGGTGGCGACCGAGAAGGTGCGGATCATCCACCCATCCGAGGCCATTTCCGACCCGACCGCAGCCCGAATCGACGGGGTGGAGCGGGCCCGGGGTCGGATCGTCATGTTCCTCGAGGACGGCGAGGTGCTCGCCCCCGACGCACTCGAACGGATCGCCGCCGCCCTCGATGACGACGACACCGACATCGTCTATTCCGACTTCGCCCTCTTTCCCATCGGCGGTCAACCGGCCCCGAACTACCACTCCGACTACGGCTGGATCACAGGAACGATCGACGTCGGCACCGAGACACTGCGGTCGGTCGAAGCCTTCGAGCCTCTTCCCTCGGCACTGAGTCACGCCTCGTACGCACCCCGGCACGGTCTGGCGATGACGAAGGAGACCTACCTCGAATTCGGAGGACACGACCGGGCGCTCGGCGTCGCGTCGACGTTCGGCTTCGTGTGCTCTTCGTTCGTCTCCGGCGCGCGCTACCGGCGCATCCCCGAAGTGTTGGTGTTCACCCGCTTCGCGAACTACGGGCGACGCGACGCGTATCTGGAGAAGACGCTCTCCGACACCTACACCCTCCCGATCGTGCACGAATGGTCACGCCAGCAAGGGTTGACGATGCTCGACCTCGGCGCTGCGCACAATCCGATGCCGGGTTACGTGTCGGTGGATCTGCAGGACGCCACCATCAACTGTGATCTGCGATTCGGTCTGCCGCTGCCCGACGACTCCGTCGGAGCCATTCGTGCATACGACTTCCTCGAGCACATGAACACGTGTCCGGACTCGGCGTGCACGCACGGTGCCGACGGGGTGAGCCCTCGATGCGTGGTGGGGATCATGAACGAGTTCTACCGAGTGCTTGCGCCCGGCGGTTGGTTGCTCACCCACACTCCGTCGAGCGACGGACGCGGTGCGTTCCAGGACCCCACGCACGTCTCCTACTGGAACCCGAATTCGTTCTGGTACTACACCCGCGCCGAACAGGCCCGGTTCCTCCGTGGCGTGACGTGTCGGTTCCAGATGGCGCGTCTGTGGCAGGGATTCGCGTCGCCGTGGCATCAGGAGAACAATCTCGTCTACGTCGATGCCGATCTCGTGGCACTCAAGGGACAGTCGCAACCCGGTATCTGCGAGATCTGAACGACGTGGTGAGCACCCGACTTCGTTCGGCCCAACGCGCGATCGCTCGGGTCTTCGACGTCGCCGATCCGGAGAGTCCCACATCACGTTCGCTCGCGCTCGTCGTCTGGGGAGCATGGACGGCGCTGCTGCTCGTGCTAATCCTCAGTCACGAGGCATGGCGCGACGAGCTGCAGGCGTGGGGACTCGTGCGCGCCTCGGCCACGCCGTTCGATGTGATCGCCAACCTCCGTCACGAGGGACATCCACCGAGCTGGTATCTCCTGTTGTGGCCGGTCACCCGCCTCACCCGCTCGGTCGTCGGACTGCAGATCGTCGCCTTCGTCGTGGGTTCGTCGGCGGCATGGATCACGTTGCGGAAGATGCCGGTGTCACTGGTCATCCGCAGCGCGATCGTGTTCTCGTACTTCCCGCTGTTCGAGATGGGAACGATCAGTCGGAGCTACTCACTCGCCTGGCTCCTCACCGTGATGGCGCTGTGGTTGGCGAATCGACCGGTTACTGCGCGAACACCGAACTGGCTCATCGCGCTGGTACTCACAGCACTGGCCGGCACGACGGTGCTCGCCATTCCGCTCGCCGTGGCCATTGCGCTGGGGATCTGGGGAGGGCCGTGGTTGGCGTCCCCCCGACGCGGCCCCCTGCAGATCGTGTGGACCGGCATGTTCACCGTCGTTCCGTTGGCCATCGCGGCGATCGCGCTGCCCGCAGTCGGCGGCGGACCGCGATCGGACCTCACACGTCTCACGGTGGAGAACATCGGCGATTCGTTCGCATCGTTGCTGCGCGTGGCGTTCCCGGTGACCGTTGCCGAGCACGGGTTCTGGGGTCGCTTCCTCGTCAAGGGCTGGACCACCTGGGGACCGCTGCTGGGGATCGTGATCTTCTTCGCCCTCGCCTGGTGCGTCCGAAGGTCGCGCTCCGCACTCACCATCTGGTTGGTGTCGACGCTGGGATTCCTCGTCATCCTCGTTGCCGCCGACACGGGCATGGAACCGCGCCGGATCAGTCCGCTGTGGGCGGGTGCGATCGCCGCAGTGTGGTTCGCTGCTGCCGACCGACGGGAGCGACCGGCGACGGGGCGCAGGCCGATTCCGGTCGTGACGCGAGTGGCCATCACGGCGGCGCTGCTCGGCACCCTGTGGGCGTCGGCATGGGCGGTCAGGGTCGATCTGACAATTCCGTTCTCCGGTTCGGCCGCCGCCGCCGAGTGGATCGAGGACGAAGCACGCGCAGCCGGTGACGACGACTTCGTGATCCTTTGCGCCATCGTCTCACCGCTGTGCAGCGCGGTGTCGATTCGACTCGACGTTCTCGCCTACACCACCGCCGACGGTGAGCCCTTCGCGTTCGTCGACTGGAAACCCGGTTGGGCCAAGACGCTGAAGGCTGGCGAGATCCCGGCCGAGGCGGCGGCACTGGCGCAACGAACCGGTTCGAAGGTGTTCATCGTGGCCCCGGCCGCCGGCTATCCGCTCGGTTGCCAGAATGGCGGCAGACCACCGAAGCGGTTCGTCACCGAATTCATGGTGGTGTGTCGGGCCGAGCAACTGGTGACCGGACCGGCCACCTGATCGGGCGACGAGTTCGTGGCGTCGCTCAGTCCGACGGCAGTGCGAGATTGCGACGGCACGCGACTCGGACGGGCTCGGGCACATCGGGACGTTCGGAGAGTTCGGCGAAGACCGAGTCGGCGAAGGGTCGGTCCCCCGTCCACCAACAGGCGAGGGCGTGCTCGAAGGCCACTCCCCATCGCTCGACGGATCGATCGACGAAGAGTTGGTCATCGGAGGGTTCGAGTTGCGCCGCCCGATCGAGGACGACGCGCGCGGCCGCGTACATCCGCTGCGCGTTGAGGAGCTGACCGAGTCGGTGATACGACTCCGCTCGTGAGGGGCGAACGGCGATCGCCCGCTGCCAGGCCCACGCCGCATCGGCCGAGCGTCCGGAGAGGGCGTGGATGTCACCGATCTCCAGCAGACAGATGTACTGCTCCTGTTCCCATCGACCCATCGCCACGCGGCGCTCGTACATGACGATCGCCTCGTCGGCCCGGCCCAGATCCCGCAGCGTTCGAGCCAGATAGAACACTGATCGGGCGTCGTCGGGGCGCTCGACGATACGTGTCTCCAGCAGACGACGGTCACGTTCGTACTTGTCGCTCCGTGTGCCGCCGTCCTCGTGATGGGTGATGACGAGATCATCGAAATGGGCCCATTCGAAACCGGTATCGGCGGTGAGGTACTCGTGCGTCGGGCTCTCGTAGTACCAGTCGATGTCGTTGTGCACGAGGTAGGGCATCCGGTACTCGTGGCCACCGGACTCGACGCGCACGAGCAACTCCGAGGCCGTCTGTGCAGCCAAGCGCGTCCGGAAGTCCGCGGTCACCCTCACCGTCATGTCGGCATCGGCCAGCAACAGGTGCGTGACTCCCGGGAGGGTGCGACACAGACGCACGAGTTCGGTGCGGTTGTGGCCGAAGTCCTTCCATGGTCGGTGTTCGATGCGCCCGGGGAGATGGCCGAGCAACTCGAGCACCGCTTCGGGTGTCCCGTCGTCCGAGCCGGTGTCGATGATGCACCACTCGTCGATGACACCGTCGAGCGACGCGACGAGGCGGGGCAGAGTGCGCGATTCGTTGCGCACGATCATGGCCAGACAGATCCTCACCGCAGCGCCACCATCACCTCGTCATCTCCCCATCTCCCCATCTCCCCATCTCCCCATCTCCCCATCGCCATCCAGGTCATCGCTTCCGATCATCGCTCCCGTTCGTCTCTCCGGGCCGGTCGACGTCGATGCCCACGGTCGACCAGCGCGCCGAAACCTCTGTTCGCAGAGCGCAGTGCCGTATCCCGAGAGAGGACGAGCGGCAGGGTAACGTCAAATGAAATACGGTTCAGATACCGAACGGGACCCCACTCCTCATCCACATCTCATCCACTCCTCATCCACACCTCACACCGAGTTCCATTCTCCTCTCCTCCTGATGCCCGACCGACCCGAGAACTCAGCGCTCAGTCCCGAGCACCCGTCGCCCGGGCTGCGGCTGTCGGTCGTGATCCCGGTGCACAACTCTGCGCCGACGCTCGATGCGAGTGTGCGCGCTGCGGTGGCGGCCGCCGGCCCGAACGACGAGATCATCCTCGCCGACGACGGTTCCACCGACGGTTGCGTCGCCTCTCTCGATCCGCTCCTGCTCGACGCCGTGACGGTGGTGACCAGCCCGGTCAACATCGGCCGGGGCCCGATCCGCAACCTTGGTGTCGAATCGAGCACCGGAGAGATCCTCGTGTTCATCGATTCCGACGTGGCCATCGAACGCACGGCGCTGGAGCGGATGCGAACGGCGTTCGCCACCGACGCCGATCGCGTGGCCCTGATCGGTTCCTACGACGACCACCCGGGAGATCCCGGCGTGGTCAGCCAGTACCGCAACCTGCTGCATCACCACACCCACCACACCCACGGTGACACCGCCACGCACTTCTGGACGGGCATCGGCGCCATCCGACCAGAGGTCTTCCTCGCCGCCGGCGGTCTCGACACGCGGCGCTGGGCCCGTCACCTCGAGGATGTCGAGTTCGGCCATCGTCTCATCGACGCCGGCTACACCATCGACGTCATGCCCGAGATCTGTGGCACCCATTACAAGCGGTTCACCGTGCGATCGATGATCCGCACCGACCTCCGCCATCGGGCCATCCCGTGGTCGCACCTGATGTTGGCCGACGGCTTCCGACTCGACCCCTTCGTGGTGTCGCCCGTGCAGGTGCTGTCCGGAGCGTTCGTCGCCCTCGCCCTCGTGTCCCTGGCCATCATGCCGTTCGCCCTGCACGCAGGATGGATCATGCTCAGCGCCGTCATTGCCTTCGTGCTGGTCAACGCCAGTCTGTGGCGCACGCTCACCGCCGCCCGCGGACCGGTCTTCGCGGCGCTGTGCGTACCGCTCCATCTGTTGGAGACCGCCATCTCCGGGTTCGGCTTCGTCGTTGCCGTGGGCCAACGCCTCCGGAGAGCGGTCCTCCCCTCCCGTCGTACCGGGTGACGGACGTCGTCGTCGGGGTCGGTGCCAGTATCGGCATGTGAGACGGCGTCCCCCGGCCACTTCCACCAATTCGACCCGAGACCCGATCGCCACTCGCACGGTGATCAGCGTGGTGGTGCTGTCGGTGCTGTGCGGACTCGGTTCGCCGGCGCAGCCCACGGGATCGATGCTCGGTGACGCCGTGTGGAACACGGCCGCAGCACTGGCCGTGATCACGGCAGCATCGCGAGCCGGACGGTGGCCACGGATGTGGCTGTTGGCCGTGGCCGCCGTGCTGGGCATCGCCGGTTCGAGCACCGGTGCCGGTGCTGCAGTGGTGGCGCTCGTGGTGCTCGGCGCGCTGGCCTGGGGTGCACCGCTATCGGGGCCGGTCACACAAGCGCTCGGTGTGCTGGCCGGCGCCGTGGCGATGATCGCCATGTCCAACGCGCCGCCGTTCGGTCCGATGGGCACATCGACGGCCATCGCCGCGGTGGCCGTCATCCCGGTGATGGTGTCGGCGTGGTCGGCCGTGAGCCGCCAGGCCCGACGCCGCATCGCCATCGGTGCCGGCGCAGTGGTCACCCTCGTCGTCCTCGCCGCAGCCACCACTGCGCTGGCCGGGTCCGCGGCCCGTCAGCCATTGACCGATGCGGAGGCGAGTGCACGCATCGCACTGGACTCGCTGTCCGATGGCGACACCACCACCGCCGCCCGTGGCTTCGACGACGCCGCCAACCAGTTCGCCGAGGTTCGTTCTCTTGCGTCGGGCCCCCTCGGATGGCTCGGTCGGACGGTGCCGATCGTGGCCCAACACCTCACGGCACTGCGCGACGTGAGTGCAGCGGGAGTCGCACTGGCCGAGAGCGCAGCCGCAGCGGCATCGGCTGCCGACTGGCGGACGCTCACCGCATCGGGTGGACGGGTCGATCTCACGGCCGTCGCTTCGATGTTGGCGCCGGCGACCGATGCTGCGAACGCGACGAGCGCAGCACTCGACGTCATCGACTCGGTGCGATCACCGTGGCTCGTCGGCGCGGTCACGACTCGCCTCGATGCATTGGCCCGGGAGATCGCCGACGTCGAACAGCAGGCGCAGTTGGCGGCGTCAGGACTGGCCGTGGCTCCCGACCTGCTCGGCGGCAACGGACCCCGTCGGTACCTGTTGGCGCTCGCCACCCCCGGGGAGAGTCGCAACGGCGGTGGCTTCGTGGGCTCGTTCGGTGTGATGACCGCGCAGGGCGGCGCCCTGTCGGTCGATCCGTCGCGCTCCACCCGCGACCTCGCGTCACCGAGATCTCGCGCCGGCGACCTCGATCTCCCACCCGATTGGGAGACGCGCTACGGCGCGATGCGAGTCGGGATCTTCCCCGGAAACCTCTCGGCCAGTCCGTCGTGGCCCGACGACGCCGATGTGGCCGGACAGATCGCTGCGCTCAATCCCGACATCGGACCGGTGGACGGCGTGGTGTACGCCGATCCGATCGCACTGGCCGCGCTGCTCGAACTCATCGGTCCGGTACGCATTCCGTCACTCGGTCGCGACCTCGATTCGACGACCGTCGTCGAGTACCTGCTCGTGGAGCAGTACGTGCGCTTCAGCCGAGACAACGAGCAACGGATCGATGCGCTCAGCGATGTCACCGGCGCCGTGTTCACTGCGCTCATCGACCGTCCGTTGCCCGGACTCGGTCGTCTGGGATCGGTGCTCGGACCCGTCGTCGCCGGTGGTCATCTGCGCCTGGCCTCGTTCGGCTCCGCGGCCGAGTCCGCGTTCCTCACCGACATCGGTCTCGATGGCGCCTGGCGCACACGACCAGGTGCCGATTACCTCTCGTTGCGCTCGGCCAACATGCTTCCCACCAAGATCGATGTGTTCATGAGCCGCGACGTGTCGGTGACGGTGAACTTCGATCCGGGTTCCGGTGAGGTGCGCTCCGAGGTGCGCGCCACCGTCACGAATGCGGCGCCATCTCGCGGCCTGCCTCCTTACATCATCGGAAGTGGGCTGCTGGCGCCGCCGGGTACGAACCGGAACCTGCTGGCGCTCTACACCCCGCTCGATGTGGACGCCGTGACCGTGGGCGGACGACCGGCCGGGGCGCAGGTGCAGAGCGAGTTCGGTGGCCGAGTGATCTCGGTGCCCGTCGACATCCCCCCGAGCGGATCAGTGGAGGTGGTGTGGAGACTGCGGGGCGCGATCGAACCCGGTTCCGACTACCGACTCGACGTGTTGCCACCGTCGTTGGCCGTGGCCGACCGACTGCGGATCACCGTCGCCGGCGCTGAACCGGCGACCGTCTTCGACGGGCCACTGACCGCCACCGAGCAGTTCGACATCCCCGTCGCCGTGCGCCGATGACGACTCCACTTGGCGTTGTCGAACCTGGGCAATCCCGAGCGCAGCGTCGGTCGCTCCCCGACTCATTGCCACCCACCCATTCCGCTGGTATACTGAAGCCATGGTTCGCACTCGCCGTCGGGCTCAAGTGTTGTTCGGGACGGTTGCACTCCTCGTGGCCGTCGCCTTTCCGGCCCTCACGGCCACCGCCAGTGGCGCCCTGTCCTACACGCCCCCGGCCATCGAGACGAAGCCCTGTGCTGCGCCCTCGGAGGCGATGACGCTCAATGGCTCGGGGTTCGTACCCGGGGCCGTGGCCGAGATCTCACTCGGGCGGGAATCCGAGCTGGGCACGGTCGTCGTGTCTCCCTCGGGGACGTTCTCCTTCGGTCTCACTGCGCCGAACGCGACCGGTACCTACCAACTCACGGCGTCCGACGGGACCAACAACCTGTCCACGACCTTCCGGGTCGCCACCAATTGCTCCGGCGGTGGAGGCGGTGGTGGCGGTCTCCCCTACACGGGAACCTCATCGACGCCGTGGCTGGTGCGAGTGGGTGTGGGTCTGCTCGCCGTCGGTGCAGCGTTCGTGGCGCTGGTGCGCACTCGGCGCCGTGACGCCGACCGCATCCACGTCGACGCCTGAGTCAGACCTTCCCGGCAGCGCCGATCATTCGTCGGTCGTCGCAACCCGGCTGCGGCGCCGGGGGCGCATCTCGCCCCGCAGGGCGATGAACGACCAGGTCAACACGGCGAGGCGTCGCGGTGAACGAGCCATCCGCAACAGTCGGCGTGGCTCGATGGAGGCCAAGGTGCCGAACTCCCCGATGCGGTGTCGCGCCATGAGTCGCACCGTGCCGCGCGAATAGCCTGCTCGCTGCCGGGCGATCGAACGGAAACTCGACCGAGGTCGGTAGCGCACGAGGGCCGTCTCGTCGACCACGGCACCGATGACCGACTCCGGGCCTCGGAGCACCGCCAACCTCAGACAGAGGTCGACCTCCTCGCCACCGGCTCCCGGGAACGACTCGTCGAAGCCACCCACGGCATCGAACAACGCACGATCGATGCCCAGCGAGGCACTGACGACGAAGGGCACCACTCCGTGGAACTCCTCCACCGAAGACGAGTCGTCCGGCTCGTAGAACGGCCTCGCCCAGCGTGGGCAGACCTCCCATTCCACGCGCATGGGCGAACCACACAACCCGGTGTGCTGCACCTCGACCGCCATCGCCCGAACCCAGCCGGGGCCGACGACGTCATCGGCGTCGCAGAACAGCAGCACCGACCCGTCACACGCAGCCACACCGGCGTTGCGGGCCGCCGCCGCACCGCGCCTCGGCACCACCACCGTGAGCAACCGCAGTCGATCCCGGTAGGACTCGACGAGCGTGACGCCCGGATCGTCGATGTCGAGGACGACCACGGTGGTGAACGGCGGGGCAGCGACCTGCGACGACAGCGCGTCGAGCTGCCGGGCGAGGAGTGCTCCGGCCCGTTGGGCGGGCACCACCACCGCCACGGTGGGTGCCGACGGCACCGCGGCCGATGGATCGGCTGTCTCGCTCACCTGCGGTCTGCGCCGGCCACCGGTGCGTCGGATGACTCGGCGTCGCCACCGTCGAGCAAGGTGGCCCTCGTGAGGTCATGGAGCCGCTCGTCGCCCATGATCCGGTCCACGGGACCGTCGGCCACGATGCAGCCGGCATCGACCACGATCAGTCGGTCGCAGGCATCCACTGTCGACATCCGGTGCGTGACCATGACCACGGCCATCGATCCGCGCAACTCGGCCAGGGTGAGTCGCAACATGCGCTCCGAGCGGGGATCGAGCGCGCTGGTCGGTTCGTCCAGCACGAGCAGCGAGGGACCACCGGCGAGGGCCCGGGCAATGGCGAGGCGCTGCTTCTGACCGACCGACACACCGACGCCACGCGGCCCGAGGATCGTGTCGAACCCGTCGGGCAGCCGCTCGATCTCGTCGAGGACGTGGGCGCGTGCCGCCGCAGTGTGCAACGAGTCGTCGTCGATCCAATGACGATGGAACCTGATGTTGTCGCGCACCGAACCCTCGATGAGATGCGGCTCCTGCGGCACCAACGCCACACGTCGTGCCCAACTGGACTCGGTGAACTCGTCGATCGACTGCCCGTCCACCGTGACCGATCCGGCAGTCGGCACTCGCAAACGGGCAATGATCTCGATGAGGGTGGTCTTGCCTGCGCCCGACGGACCGATGAGGCCCACCGTCTCTCCGGCGCCGAGCGACAACGTGATGTCATCGAGCACCGTGACGCGTGGTCGGTACTCGTGCGAGACGCCGTCGAGTTGGAGCGTTGCGATCTCTCGCAGTTCGGTGCTGCCGAATTCGATGCGCTCGTCCTCGAGGGCGGTCACTCGCTGTTCGAACAGATCGACGAGCGGACCGAGCTGATCCACTCGACTGCGCGCCTGCTGGAGTTGGCTGGCCGAGGTCAGCGCCCGGGCCACCAGCAGCGCCACCGTGGAGATGCCGACGAACTGCGAGGTGCGACTCCCGTAGATGACGCTGACGGCCACCACGAGGAGGGCGACCACGATGTCGCTGTGGAGCAACCACACGTACCGGGTGAGGAAACGCGATCGGCGGAAGGTCTCGGCCGAGTGGTCATTGAGTTCGTCGAGACGAACGGTGACGGAATCGAACACTCCGAAGGCACGCAGTTCACGCGACACCGAGGTGATCTCGGCCAGCGTCTCGGAGAGGCCGATGGACGACTCCACCGATCCCCGGGACTGGCGCCGGACCCTCTTCCCGAGCGGCCGCAGGAGGAGGGTGAGAGCACCGGCGAGCACGGCGATCAGCACGACCGATTCGGCACTGATGGTGAAGGCGACGACGAGGATGGTGACCACCATCATCGAGTAGGTGACCAAGTCGGACAGGGCCTGGGCCCCGTCGGCCACGGCGTTGGCCAGAGTGATCGTCTCCTGCAGCGAGCCCTGGCGCTCCCCCTGCTGCCCCGACCACCGGGCGTCGACATGGGCCCGGTAGGCGCGTCTGCGGGCGCCGGCGAGCACCTCGGCCGCCACGGCGGCGGCCAGACGGGTGGTGAGGAAGTGGAGCACGGCAGCGCCGACGGCGAGCGCGAAGGTGAGTGCGATCGTCGGTCCCTCGGCGAGGGTGGATCCGAGCACGGGGATGCGCACCGGATTGACGTTGACGTCGGCGGCTTCCAGCGCCATCCGCACGACGAGGATGACGAGCACCGCATCGGCCAGACCCGACAGGAAGGCCAGGGCTGCCAGCCGGGCGATGGACGAACGGGGACGCGCCATGAGTGGCTCGACCACACGGAGCGTGGCGCGGATCACCATGCAAACTTAGCCGTGACCCGATCCGAGCCGGCACCGACCGATCATGCACCGTGGACACTGATGCGAGGAGCACTGTGGGAGCATCGGGCGATGAGGCTCCGTTCCGAATCCGCTCACAGGTTCGTCGCACGACGGGACGCCACTGCGAAGACGCGACATGACGAGTGAACCCCGGCGGGTGGCGGTGGTGATTCCTGCGCTGGACGCTGCTGACACGATCGAGCGGCAGATCCGGGCCGTGCTCGCCGACCGAGACGACTCCGTGGAAGTCGTCCTCGTCGACAACGGATCCACCGATGCCACGCTCGAAGTGATGCGCGCCGCCACGGTCGGCCACGACCGGGTGACGATCGTGCGTGAACCCCGACGAGGCGTGAACCGGGCCAGGAATGCCGGTATCGCGGCGTCGACTGCGCCGCTGGTGCTGCTGTGCGACGCCGATGACGAGATCGAACCCGGATGGATCGACGCGATGGCGTCCGAACTCGAGATCGTGGATCTGGTGGGTGGTGCGCTGCGTCCCGTCGATGTCGACGGAACGCCCGTCGGCGACGCCGAACTGCCGAGAGCAAGGGACCCGTTCGGGTGGGGGATCCCCCATCCATGGGGCGGATCGTGCGGAGTGCGTCGCTCGGTCTGGGAACGACTCGGCGGATTCGATCCCCGACTCAGCGGCGGAGGGGACGAGGCCGATCTGTTCCTCCGGGCCCAGATCGCCGGGGCATCGTTCACCTGGTCCGAGCGGGGCGTGGTGCGCTACACCCAGCGCCCGGACCCCGAGGGTCATGCCCGCCGACGGTGGTTCGAGGGATGGAGGAACCTGGGCGGGACCTACTGGTTCGGGCGGCTGCGAGGTTGGCCCCGATCGGGAAACCTGGCCGAGGACGTGGCCAAGTGCGTGTTGCTCCTTCCATTGGCGCCGTTCTCGGCGCACTGGCGTTCGGTGCTCGAGTGGCGCCTGGCCCGCCGGTGGGGCGCAGCGATGAGCCTGCTGCGACTCCCGGGTGAGATCCGACACTGTCGCCAGTTCAGATCCACTCCCCCTGCCCGATTCGTACCCACGGGGCGATTCCGGCGGGACTGGCGGCACATCGACCGGATCGACGGATGGCTCAGCCGCGCCGAGGCCGCTGCGCTGGATGCGGCCGCCAGTCGTGTCGCCCCCGGACGGGCCATCGTGGAGATCGGGAGTTGGAAGGGCCGTTCGACTCTGGCGCTGGCCCTTGGTTGCCGGCGCAATCGACCGGTGTACGCCGTGGACCCCCACATGGGCACGTCCACGCACTCCCGGGAGGGCGCTCCTCCCGAATCACTCACCGCCTTCAAGGAGACGATGAGGGCCCATGGACTCGTGAACGTCGTACCCGTCGTGGATCACAGCCATTCAGCGGCGACCGCCTACTCGGGTCCACCGATCGGACTGCTGTTCATCGACGGAGAGCACACCACCGATGCAGTGATCGATGATCTCTGGTCGTGGGCGCCGCATCTGACTCCCGACGCAATGGTCATGTTCCATGATTGGTACTCGCCGGAGGTTCGCGCCGCCATTCGGCAACTGCGTTCATCTCTGCCACCGAGAATGCTGAACGTCGAGAACCTCGCCATCTTCTCGGCTGTCTGAGGGTGTCGATCAGCCGTTGACCGGGTCACCGGTCCCAGTCGGGAAGATCTCGACCCAGCAACTCGGCCAGACGAGCGTTGTGCGGTCGGAAGTACTCGACGAGCTGTGCGCGCACACCGGGTTCCATCGGTGGTGGAGTGAACGGCCGATCGGTGAGTCGATGGACGAGACGTGCCCACCCCGAGCGATAGTGGGGAGCGAGGGCGGCCCGGATCCGACGGGGAAGCGCGTTCCTCCGCATCGAATTCTCCCGGGGAATCGCATCGAGGAATCGGTCGAGCTCGAGGAAGTCCTCGATCTCGCCGAGAGCGCTCGATCGATCGGCCACCATCTCCTCGAAGACGAGGATGAGCATGCGGCCCCGATCGAATCCATGATCGAAGAAACGTTGCAACTGTGAGGCGTACTCCCCGCGCTCGAGGATGTTCCGGAACGAGCCCCGGGGGGAACTCCCTCGGGCCAACTCGTCGTCGATCTCCTGGACGAAACTGCCTCGCACTCGACCGGCTCGAACTCGATGCCAGTAGCCCGAGTAGGCGCGATCCACTGGATTGCGAAGCAGCACGATGCCCTTCACCTCGGGCAGAGCTCGGGTGATCTGCGCAGCCGCCCGTGGGAGGAACAGATAATTAGGCGAGGCTTCACCGACCACCGGCTCCCCGGACCACTCGGAGAAGAACCGTCGGTAGGTCTCATCACCGACCTGGTCGACATCCACCGTTCCGAAGTGTTGCGCCTCCTTGGCGGACGGAAGGAAGACCTGCGGGTGGGTTCGCAACGCCGAGGCCAGGGACGTCGTCCCGCACTTCTGCGCGCCGAGGATGAGGAAGTCCGGCGGATACCCCTTGGTACGACCTTCCATCCTCGCTACCGGTCCCAGTCGGGGAGATCTCGACCCAGCAACTCGGCCAGACGAGCATTGTGCGGGCGGTAGTACTTGACCAGTCGGGCGCGAACTCCCGGATCCATGGGTGGCGGGGTGAACGACCGATGGGCGAGACGATTGATGCGGGCGACGGCGCGCCGCCGATAGTGCGGTGCCAGCAGCGATCGGACCGGTCGGGGTAACCAGCTTCGGGCCGCTACGTTCTGGCGCGGCAGCGAGGTGAGCACGGGATCGACGGCGAGGAACTCCTGCACCGCCCGCAA
>Ga0172376_10004884_pt1 | contig 15141 bp, 12 predicted proteins | sample Lak35m_FD_121114 | JGI IMG/M metagenome (GOLD analysis project Ga0172376, IMG submission 121114) | Freshwater microbial communities from Kabuno Bay, South-Kivu, Congo - kab_092012_35m | ecosystem: Environmental > Aquatic > Freshwater > Lake | place: Democratic Republic of the Congo: South-Kivu...
GCCGAGCGCCGCCGCAGCCCCTCGATCGCCGCGGCGATCGCGCCGCGCGGAGGCCCGACCGCGCCCGTCCCGAGCAGGGCGTCCACGACCACGGCGGCACCGGCGAGGCCGGCCCGAAAGGCGTCGGCGTCGGCCTCCGCGCGATCCTCCCAGGGGATGCCCGACCGCCGCACGATCTCGAACATCGTCGCCGCGTCACCCCCGAGCCGGGGCGGCGATGACGCCAGCAGGATCTGGACGCGAACCCTGGCGACGTCGAGATGCCGGGCGATCACGAACCCGTCGCCGCCGTTGTTGCCGTGACCGCAGAGGATCGCCACGTCCCGCGCCTCCGGCCAGAGCCGCGTCAGCAGCTCGGCCGCGCCGCGGCCCGCGTTTTCCATCAGGACGACGCCCGGCATCCCGTAGTGCTCGATCGCCCGACGGTCGAGCGACCGGACCTCGTCGCGTGAGAGCGTGTGGAGAGGCGCGGCGGTCGATTCCGAAGCATGCATCGGCAGGGGACAGGGTTGTGGAACGCGGCACTCCCGCGCGCGAGGCCGGTCGACGAGCCTCGTCGCGCCGTCGACCAGTCCGGGATCGTACCCGCCCACCACCCGGCCTGGCGCACGCCTCCCCCTGCGCGCCTGTGCCCGTGCGCTTCCCAGCCCATGCGATGGTCTCGTGCAGGGGCCGCCGGTACGATGCGGCGGGGCGTCCATGGCTTCCCCGACCACGCGAGATGACCCATCGAGATGCGCGCGGCGTTCATCGAGCGAACCGGTCCTCCCGAGGTCATTCAGGTCGGCGACCTGCCCGATCCGAGGCCGGCACCCCACGAGGTGCTCGTGCAGGTGCGGGCCGCCGCGGTCAACCCGATCGATACCTACGTCCGCTCGGGCGCGGTGGCGATGCCGCTGCCGCTGCCGTTCGTGGTGGGGTGCGACCTGGCCGGGGAGGTCGTGGCCGTGGGCGAGGCCGCGTCCGGACTGCGGATCGGCGATCGCGTCTGGGGCTCGAACCAGGGGCTGCTCGGCCGGCAGGGCACGTGCGCCGAGCGTGCGGCAGTCGACGCCCGCTGGCTCTATCCGACGCCGGCGTGCGTGTCGGATCGAGACGTCGCGGCCGCGGCCCTGGTGGGCATCACCGCGCACCTCGGCCTCGTGACGCATGCCGGCCTGCGGGCCGGTGAGACGATCTTCGTCAGCGGTGGCTCGGGTGGCGTCGGCACGATGGTGGTGCAGATCGCGAAGCGGCTCGGGGCGCGCGTCATCGCCACGGCCGGCGGGGAGAAGGCCGCGGCCCGCGTCGCCGCACTCGGGGCGGATCTGGTGATCGATCGTCGCACGCTCCCCCCGGCTCCCGACGCCCTCGCGCGGGCCGTGCTCGCAGCGTCGCCGGGTGGCGTCGACGTCGTGTGGGAGACGCTCCGCGAGCCCGATCTGGATGCCGCTGTCACGATGCTCGCCGACCGGGGGCGGATCGTGCTGATGGCGGGCCGGGAGGCGCGGCCCGCGTTTCCCGTCGGCCCCTTCTACGTGAAACAGGCGAGCCTGAAGGGGTTCGTGATGTTCAAGGCCTCCTGGCAGGAGCAGGCCGCCGCCGCCGCCGATCTCGCCCGGTGGATGACGTCGGGACTGCGCACGCCGATCGGTGTCGTGCTGCCGCTCTCCGAAACCGCTGCGGCGCATCGCCTGCAGGAGCAGGGCACGATCGGCCGCACCGGCGGCCTCGCCGGCAAGATCGTCATCGAGCCGTGAACGGCGCGACGCCGCGCGATTCCGCATCCCCGCCCGTCGCGCATCCCGCGCCGGAGTCACCGGTGGCCGCCCTTCTCGTCATCCTCGTCGAGCTCGTCCTGCTCGCTGTCGCGCAGTTCGGCGGTGGCACTCCATGGACGGTGCTCGTCGCGCTCGCGCTCGTCGCCGAGTCGGCCGGCGGTCTCACCGTGCGGGGGCTCACGCGGATGGGGTGTGGGCTCGTCTGGATCGCGGCGTTCCGGATGACGGGCAATCGCGAACTGTTCTTTCCGTTCGCCATGTACCTGGCCGCGCACGTCGGGCTGGGAGTCGCGAAGCGTGGGCCATGGCTCGGCGTCCTGGGGAGCGGCCTCGTCGTGGCCGCGTTCCTCGCCTTCCGGATCGCACAGGGGGCGACGCGCGGCGTGCTGGCCGTCGAGGCGGCGGTGGCCGTGGCGATCCTCGTCGCCCTCTTCACGGTCCGCCCCCTCCTGCCGGAGGTGCGGAGCACCGTGCGCGACATCGCGCTCACCGTCGCCGCGTCGCTGGCCGCCTATGCCGGGCTCACGCTCTGAGCGCGGCTCGTCGCGGCTCGTCGCGTGACGCGTCTCGACTCAGCGTCGGGAGGAACGGGTCGTCTCCGACCCGCGCGATGGCGATGACCGCCGTGGAGCCGCCGACCGCAGCCGCTCCAAGGGCATCACGAACTGACAGCATCCCAGGTCGAGCGACTCGCAGGAGACGCCGGCCTGCTCGAGACGCTGGAGCATCCCGGGCGTGATCGCATAGTCGATGAACCGGCCCCGCCGCGTGCCCTCCACGAGTCCGGCGGCCTGCAGCACCCGCAGATGGTGCGACGCGTTCACGGCGGGCACGCCCAGCATCGCGGCGATGTCGGTCACGCACCGGGGGCCCGCCGCGAGATGGCGGACGATCCTCAGACGCTCCGGTGCCGCGAGGGACGCGAGCATCTTCGCGCAGCGTTCGGGTTCGAGTGTGTCGGATCTGGCCATGACGAAGTTCCACGCACGCCTTCACCGCCATTGTCGTGTGGCCATGCCGGATCGCCAAGGGCGGGCGGCTCGCGGAGAGCAGCATCACGCTCCGGCTGCTACGCACCGGCTGCGGTCGGAGTGAACGCCTCGAGCTGCATTTCGCGCATGGCGACGCCGTTGGCGGTGAAGCAGGGATGCGCGTCGAACTTCAGGAGGGCGATGTCGCGGAAGCCCGCCCGCTCGACCACGGCGGGTGGGCCATCCCGGTGCGGCACGAACTGGACGACCGCCGCCGGTCCGCCGAGCTGCGGCGCCGCGACTGCGCGGTCGCCCACGAGGACGTGGACGAACAGGCGGCCACCCGGCCGGAGAATCCGTCGCGCTTCGGAGACGAGCGACTCCTTCTCCGCCTCGGGCGCGGCGGCATTGAACGTGCCCCGCAGGTGCACCTCCGCGACCGCGGCGTCGGCGAGGGGGATGCGGGCGGGAAGCGGATCGCCGAGCCGGTGCTCCCAGATCGGCTTCGTCGTTCCCACGTCCGCCGATGACGTCGCGGGACCGCATCCGGTGCGCACCGCGTCGTCGGTCTGGCCCGAGCCGCGGTGGTCGATGTCGGCGTCGAGGGTGTACACCTCCCAGAGCGTCCCGTCGGGATCATGGAGCCAGAACTTCGTCTGCCGGGCGTAGCAGCACTCGACCCCTTCCTCCCGGCAGGTGCGGACGCCGGCGCGTTCGAGCCGCTCCTGCGTCGTCACGAGGCTGGCGGCGTCGGGCATCCGCAGGCCGACGTGGTTGAGCGGGCCGGTCCCCGGCCGCGGCGGCGTCGGCTCGAGCGAGAGCACGAGCGGCACGTCGTCCGGTTCGAACTTCGCGTAGTCGGGCCGCCGCTTGGCCGGCGCGACGCCGAAGAGCGTGGTGAAGAAATCGATCGACCGCTCGAGGTCGGTCACGTTGAGCGAGAGATGGAAGCGGATCGACGCGGTCATGCGACACCTTTCGGGGATGGAGGTGGTGCGGTGCGGGGAATCGAGGACGATCCGAGTCGCCCCGGAACGAACGCCATGGCATCCTCAGGCGAAGTAGGTCGAGGCCCGGCCGTGTGCGGCGTAGCGGACGCGGAGCCACTCGTGAAACTCGGCGTAGTGACGATCGCGCCGGTCGCCGCCGTCGGAGAACGCGTTGTAACTGAGGTAGAGCTGGCGTCGCCAACGGGTCGAGAGATTCGCATCGGAGCGGTGCGGCGTGAAGCCGCTGAAGAGCGCGACGTCGCCGAGGTCGAGTTCCAGCGGCGTCGGCCGGGACTCGCCGACGAGGTCCGCAGCCAGTTCGTGGTAGTCCCCGTCCTCCGGCGCGAGCGGGCCGCGGTGATGCAGGCCGGGGTAGACGATCGTGCAGCCGTTGTGGCTGTCTGCGGCGTCGAGGGGCACGAGCACGGTGAGAAAGCTGCGCGGAAAACCGGGCCATGCGATCCAGTCCTGGTGAAGTCCGTAGCCCGCGAGCCCCGGCGGCTTGTAGATGAGCTTGTCCTTGAAGAGGCAGGCCGGCTCGCCGTAGACGGCGGCCAGCAGGTCGAGGAGCCGCTCGGCGAGCGCGAGCCCGCGGCAGGCGGGCGCGATGTCGCACACGGGATCGAACGTCTCGAACGTGCACGTCCCGGTCGTGACGTCGTCACGCCAGCGGCAGCGCAGGTTGTCCACGTCCTTGAGGTGGGCGTGCGAGACGAGCAGGCCGTCGGCCTCCGCCCCCGCCGCGAGGATGTCGGTGGGTGTGAACAGACCCCGCACCACCACGAAGCCGTCCCGGTCGTAGGCCTCGCGCACCGCATCGCGATCGAACGGTCCGGACCCGCACACGTCCGTCATCGGGATGGCTCCACGAGGTCTGCAGGCCGGGGTACCGGCACCAGAGCGACCGCCGCGGCCAGCACCGCCGACACCGTCGCGAGGGCGAGCATGACCGGCACGTACGATCCGGCCGAGTGGTGCCCGGTCGCCAGGACGACGGGCCCGAGCGCCGACGCCACCACCGTCAGCGCCTGAGCCGAGGACTGCACGGCTCCGAGGTGGGCGGCGCCGAAGGCCTGCCGCCAGAATCCGAAGAACACGACGGTCAGCAGGCCGCCGGCCAGCGCCATCACGGCCGCGTAGGCATAGATGCCGCCGATCGATCGCACGAGCGGAAAGGCAGCCAGGGCGCCGGCCTGCAGGGCCAGTCCGGCGCCCGCGATCCTCCCTGGCGAAACGAGACCGGCCAGCCATCCTCCACCGAGGTTCGCCGTGAGTCCCACGAGCGGAGCCATGGCGGTCGTCGTGAGAAAGACGCTCCGGTCGAAGCCGCGCTCGGCGAGCAACGACTGGTTGAAGAGCGAGACGCCGGAGGCCACGAGGCCGTAGAAGGCCGTGGCGATACCGAACGCCCAGAACGCGGGCGTGGCGAGAGCCTCGCGCAGCGTGCTGCCCGCCGCGTCGGCCCCGGGTCCGCCACACGTCGCGTTCGCGCCCGCGAGTCGGACGAGCCAGGGCGCCGCGACCGCGCAGCCGACGAGGCACCAGCCGATGCCCGCCCACACCCCGCGCCAATCGGCGTCCTCCCGCTCGAAGGCGGCTTTCACGCCGAGAAACGCCCCCATGAACCCGATGGCGACGAGGCACGAGTAGATCCCGACGGCCCGACCGGGCCGCGCGCCGGCGGCGCGGCCGAGGATCGCCAGGCTCACCACGGAGAGGCCGCTCTGCCCGAGGCCACGCGTGAGCAGCACGAGCAGGAAGAGCACGGCAGGCACCGCCATCATGCCGCCGGACTCCGATCGGAACAGCGTGCCGATGGCGGGCAACGAGACTGTCATGGGGTCGACACGCACCGCCGACAGCGCGACGACGACCGCGCCGAGCGCGGCGAGGCACCCGGCGAGCACGGCCGACGCGCTGCAGCGATCGACGAGACGACCGATCGGCAGGCAGAACGCCGCCCCGAGGATCGTGGCCCAGAAGTTGAGTGTGGCGAACGTGACGCGGTCGATGTGGAGGTCCGTCATGAGCGGCTCGGTGACGAGGCCCAGTCCGTGGGTCCGGCCGGGGAGCGTCGCCACCATGACGGTCGCGGCCAGCGGCACCGCCCACCGGCGGCGGGAAACTGCCTTCGAGTCAGAGTCGCCCCTGATCTCGGGGAAGTGAGCGCGCGTCACGTCCGCAATCCTCTCGAGGCACTGGTCGCCGCGTCGTCTCGGTCCACGGCTCTTGCATCCCTCAGCGACGCGCGTTACCGTAACATACTGACAGTTGTTTGAGTGATTTCGGCCTATCGGTTCGGAGGCAGCGTATGGTCGCGCCCGTGTTTCTTCTCGCGATGCCTCGCACTCTCGCGCGAGGTCGTGCGGCGACTCGCGGTGATGGTCGTGATCATCGACGTCTTGGGTTTACGCTCGTCGAGCTGCTGGTGGTGATCGCGATCATCGCCGTGCTGATCGGCCTCCTGCTGCCCGCCGTGCAGACCGCACGCGAGGCCGCCCGACGGTCGCAGTGCACGAGCAACCTCAAGCAAATCGCGCTGGCGTGCCTCAATTTCGCCGATAGCAGAAAGGGATTTCCGCCATCGTACACGTATGTCAGCTCCCCGAATTCGTCCTGGGCCATTCGTGTGCTCCCCCATCTGGAGCAGATTGCGGTATTCGATCAGTATGACTTGGCGAAAACATCGAAGGACGCCACGCCGAATGGCGGAGGGCCATCGAATGCCCAGGTCGTTCAGACCATCATCCCCCTGTTTCTGTGTTCTTCGGCACCGAGTCGCGGCGTCTACTACGCAGTCCCGCCGGTATGGCCAGGGTATCCTGCGTCGCCCCCATACTCCGCCGCTCCCGCTGACTACGGACCGGCGGCGGCGGTTGCGGGCGGATTGGCAGGATATCTCGCTTGGCCGTCGACCGCGAATCGAAATGGGCCGTTCAAGCCCGACGCCTATACGCCGCTGCGGGACATTTCGGACGGCACGTCGAAGACGATTCTCATTCCGGAGATAGCCGGCAAGTTCAAGCTCTACCGGTCCCAAGGCGATACGGGTCAAAACCTTTCGTTGAGCAATGGCGGAGGTGGCGGATGGGGGGATCCGACCACCGGCGGCAACAGTCTCCGCGGCTCGGATGGGTCAGGAGCGACACAGCCCGGTGCATGCGGTGTGAACTGCTCGAATGACCTGGGCTACTATGCGTTCCATCCGGGCCTAGCCAACTCCTCCTTCACAGATGGATCGACGCGAGTCATCGCAGCCAAAATTGACATAGGCGTTCTCGCAGCATTGACCACCGCGGCGAACAACGAGTTGGTCCCCGGGGAGTAGCCGGTTGCGGTCATGAATGCTGGGTGCGCAGGGTGGTTGTTCGGTGGGAGGCGGCGGCCGTGTGGATTGCGAAAAGTCCTGACGTCCATCTGCGTCGAGTTCTCCAGAGGGTCAGCGTGGCCGCGGTCGTGATGGTGTGTTCGTGTGGCCCGCGTCAGGCTCCCCAGTTCCCCGTGCAAGGTCGGGTCGTGGACGGGAACAATCGCCCGGCGACGAATGCCCTCGTGGTGTTTCATCCGGTCGGCGGCGTCTCGTCCCCAGGCGTCCGACCGCAAGGGCGGGTCGATGAAGCGGGGTCCTTCATCATGACCACGCGCGAGTTCGGGGATGGGGTGCCATGTGGCACCTATGCAATCACCGTGTTTTGGCAGCGGCCACAGACGAACCCATACGACGGTGATGGTCCAGATATTCTCGCAGGGCGGTACAACGATCCTGCGGCCTCCAAACTGACGTTTACGGTCGAGCCGAAGTCCTCGAACGTCGTGCCAGAGATCAAGGTGCTGATCGCAGGAGACCGACAATAGGGCTTCAGGCCAGTGCTTTTCGGCTCTCCCGAGCCTGCACGCCGCCCGGACCGCTCGCATCACGCTCGAGGGGAACGCCGCGGCATCGTCATTGGTTGTAAGTCGGTTCCCACGACGCGGCGCGTCGTTGGCCGGGCGGTCGCACACCCGAAGGAGTCAAGGACGCCCGATGGCGAGGCAGACGATGGTTTCTTGTCCACGGAGGTAGACGCGGCCATTTGCGACCACGGGATTTACCGATGACGCGAGTCCCGGAACGTCGGTACGGGCAAGTTCGACGAAGGCATGTGGGTCGGCAGCGACGAGGCTGAGCGAGCCTTTTCCGTCGGACAACAGGAGGCCGCTCGTACCCGTGGCAATGAGGCCCGCGTGCCAATCCGCGACTGATGGCTTGCTCCACCGCACGGCACCGGTTTCGAGGTCCACGCAGCGCAGGGTGGCGCCAGGCTGCTGGCGATTCGTGACGATGAAGTAACAGCGTTTTTCGGGCATCGGCACGCCACTCTGAAAGTAGGAGCCGAGTTCCTCATTGCGCCAGAGTTCGGTAGCGCGAAACCTTCCTGCCTCCGCTGCGATACCCACAGCCTTCCCGCCGAAGGCCACGGAACTCGTGATCAACGATGACCCGGTCCAAAATGGGGCGGCGATGCTGTCCAAGGGGGTGTCCGACAACGGATGCTCCCAGATCAATGCTCCGGAAAGGGCGTCGACGCCAACGATTCGGAGCGCCGTCTGAAAGGCGATATGCCGCTGTCCATTCGCAAACTCGACGACCGTGGGAGATGACGTGCTCACGGGGTCGTCCAAGCCCTTCCAGACAACGGAGCCGTTCTCGAGGTCAAACGCCGCGATGGCGCCGTGAGGTCCGCCCAGGTGGACGAGGACGCGGTTGCCCTCGATCAAGGGCGAACTTGTCACTCCGTAGCGGAGTGCTCCGACCCCGAATGTGCTGCGGGTATCGACCTGCCACAGTTGCTCACCGGTGGCCGTTGTGTAACACGTCAGCATTCCCGTGACACCGTACGTGACGACGCGCCCCAACGCCGTCGCAGGTGTGGCCCGCGGACCGTTGCCCGTCGTACTCGTGTACGGCTCGCGTGGATACCCACGCCGCCACAGCACCGTGCCGGTCGCGGCGTCCAGTGCAATGAGTTCCTCGGCTTCCCGGTCCTGTATCTTGCAATGCAGGAACACGCGGCCGTCAGCGACGATCGCGTTGCTGTTGCTCTCACCAAAACGCGCCCGCCAGAGTTCGCGCGGAGGCGTGGTCCATGCAGGCACCGCCTCGCTGGTCCGATTATTCCGCATCGGCCCGAGTGCCTGAGGCCAGTCTTCGGCCCGTGCGATGGTCGCGGCGATCGCGACGGCGAGCAGGCAAGCGTATGGTCGCATCGTTCGATCTCACCGGGTGGGGCTTGCGCCATCGAAGGACGTCGCTTCAACGAGGTCGATAAGCCGGTCGCTGTTGCGGTCCAAGCGGCGAAAGTCCGCCTCCGAACCGACGAACTCCCGACGTGACACGCGGAGATCGCCATTGCGGTCGAGCAGATGAAACCACCGTGGGGCACCTGCTGGGGCGGCGGGCACCGGCGACGATCGGGGCTGGGGAGACCCTTCGGCGCATCCGAATCGAAGGTCGAACGCGCGAGGAAGTTCGCCAAAAGCCAGTCGGCCATCACCATCGGAATCCCACGGGATTGAACGGTCATATGCCGTGAGGATTTCGGCAAGAGCGACGCGACCATCACGGTTCTCATCAAACAGCATGAACAGGTCGGCGTCTCGGCTGCTCACGGTAAGGGTCACGGAATGTGACAGCAGGGAGAGGTGCAGGTCGATGCATCGCATGAGTTCGCTCTCCGAGAGTTCCCCATCCTCATTCCGGTCGGCGAGGGAAGGTAGGTCCGCGAGCAACGCGAATCGAGTGCCGAGAGGATCTCCGTCCGCGGTGCCGGGATGATTCACCTGACGAGTTGCTGCAAACTGTTGCATGAAGACATGGCGGATGCCGGCGCTGAGCCCGGCCGGTGAGGGGCTCACGCCAATTGTTATCGCGCCCCCGCCGGCGGGAACGGGCACGGTGACGTGCTCCCCGCGAGCGCACTGCACTTCGACGCGGCACGGTCCATCAGGAGGGTTCAGGTTGACCGCACAGTCGACGATCGTCTCGTGATGGAAAAGGGCGTCTGCGTCCGGAAGATCTCCGTATCGTCCGCGGAATGAGGAGCGATACTCGGCGAGCTGCCGCGCCGTCGATGGTGCGTCCGGACAAAGGATGAAAGCAGGGGCCTGCGGCATGTGCCCGACGGCACGGTCTTCGGACGGTACCTCGTCAACCGTCAGAAACTCGTCCTCATTCAGGTCGAGACGATCGAGCGTCTCGCGCAACCCGTAGATCTCGGCTCTCGACAGCCTGCCGTCGCCGTCGTCATCCAGCATGCGCATCAGCGCGAGCGATGGCGGCTCGGCGGCGGGCGCTGCGGGCTGCGTTTCGACGATCGAGATCGGGCCGAGCCCTCCCTCGCGGTAATAGGCGACACACTCCTCCAACGTGATGGACCGATCCCCGTCGCGATCCGCTTGAGCAACGGAGGCGCTCGCTTCCCCAAGTCGCGGGTAGAGCCCCGCCAGTCGCTGGCTCCCCAGGTGGGTCGGCGATGGGCCGCGTCGGAACTCATCTTCGTCGAGCAGACGGTCGCCATCCCGGTCGAGATAGGTGAAGAGGGCCTCGAGGTAGTCTCGCCAGAGATCGTGCAAGGGCCTACCGTTGAGCGTGACGACGGCACGCACCAGCACTGGACGCCGTCGAGCAAAGACGATGATCTCGACCTCGTCATCACGGCACGTTTCGGAACAGGTGCAGGCCGATTCCGGCAGGGTGAGGAGGATGAAGACACAGACCACCGCCGCAAGCCACGTACGCGTCATCGCACGATCTCGGTGAGTGGGCGCGCGCTCTTGTCCACGATGTGGATCGGCCGACCGACATTTGACACGTGTGACTCGCCCGGATCGATGCCGAGAGCCAGGCAGACGGTCGCGAGAAAGTCAGGCACGGAAACAGGCCGGTCCTCGACCGCCGTGCCATCACGGCTCGTTCGTCCCACGACGCCGCCACCATGGATACCGCCACCAGCGAGTGCCGTGGACCACGCAGTCGGGTAATGGTCCCGGCCCTGCATCTGGTTGATCTTCGGGGTGCGACCGAACTCTCCGGCCCAGATGACCAGGGTGTCATCCAGCAGGCCACGCGACTGGAGGTCATCCAGCAGTGTTGACCAGGCGGTATCGAGCACCCTGCACAGTCGCGGGACCGCTTCGAAGTTGTGATAATGCGTATCCCAGCCGGATGTGCCGTCGTTCGAACCGCCGAGCGTGACCTCCACAAATGGGACGCCGCGCTCCACCAACCGACGTGCGAGGAGGCATCCTTGGCCGAAATGGGTGCGACCGTAGGCGTCGCGCAGCGAGGGCGATTCCTCGTCCAAGTCGAAGGCACTGCGAGCATCGGGATGCATCAGTCGGATCGCCGCCTCGACGGCGGCTTGATGGGCGACGTGAGGGCCATCCCGATGAGACGCCAGGAAGGTCCGCTGGTGCGAGAGTAGGAGGTCGAGGCGGTGTTGGGCGCGCGGCCCATCGATGCCTGGAGCGGCATCGAGGCCCGGGACGTCGGGGGCGTACGCGTCACTCGCCTCTGCGAGGCCACCCCCCACCGTGAGTGGAGCGAATCGGGAGCCCAGGAAACCCGCGCCGAGCGTGCTCGGCGTCAGTCCCCGAGCAGGTGAGATGCTCACGAATCCAGGGAGCGCACAATCCGCATCGGAAAGATGCCTCGCCACCAAGGCCCCGATTGGCGGGTACGCCACGGGGCCTTGGGGAGGGTACCCGGTCTTGATGTGGAAGGTCGCGCGCGCATGATCGCCCTCCTTCGTCGACATGGACCGCACCAGCGTGAGCCGATGCATCTGCTCGGCGATGCGCGGCAGGTGCTCCCCAATGTGAATCCCCGGCACGTTGGTCTGAATTTCACGAAAGGGTCCGCCGTTCTCGTGTCCGGACTTCAGGTCGAAGGTGTCGATCTGGGATGGACCGCCGTGCATCCACAGCAGAATACAGGACCGCCGAGGTGGGTGTTGATGCGGGTCCACCACGGAATCCGCCAGGGCCCGGAGCCATCCCGAGTGCGACACCCCCAACACACCGGCGACGGAATACCGCGAAAAGGCTCGGCGCGATTGCCTGTTCATACAACGCTCCATGTGGCGTCGTGGTGCGACGACGCATCAGTGGTTGAACAGGAATTCACTGCTGTTCAACAAAACCCACAGCACATCGGCGACCGTGGCTTTTGCATCCTCGACGCTGGAACACGATTCGAGCAGGTCGCACCAGTGCATCTGTTCCTCGCGCGAGGGGACGCGGGAGCAGGTCGCGAGGAAGAGGTGCTCCACTCGCTCTGAAGCGCTCAGCCAGGGAGCTTCAGCAAGGCCTTTCAGCCAATCGCTCTGGTGTTCATTCGTGGCCGCGGCGACAAATGTTCCGTTCAGCAATTCCAATGACTGAAGGATGGATGTCTGTCGACTCGCTGCGTCAGGTTCCGTCCCTTGAAAGTGTGCAAGAAAGGTGGCTCGTGCCACGGGCATGACGATACCGGACAATCCGGCAGCCCGCTCAATACTCGCCTCCAGTTGTTCCGCCGAAAGTGCCCTCACGCGCATACGGGCGAAGTATCGCTCCTGATCGGGGTGGTCTGCCGCCGTGGTCTCGCTCGTCATCTGGTACGCCCTCGTCGCAACGACCGCGCGGATCACGACTTTGACGTCATATCCCGTCGACACGAACACTTCCGCCAGTTCATCCAGCAGTTCCATGAACGTGGGATCTTCATCCGTCGCGAGCGGAACTCCAAAGAATTGCGACCACATCCGATTCACGGCAGTGCGCGCGAAGTAGGGGTTGCCCGGATCTGTCACCCATCGTGCGAGAAGTTCGCGGCCGCTGCTCGATGTGGGCCAGTCGGGTGTTCGCCGATCCAAAAAGCGGGCATTGACCGGAGATGCATTCGGCAAGGCAAACGTCTTTCGGTCACGCCGTTCCGTTGCGGCCACGACTTGGCCTGATTGGATGATCGTCGGTTCGACGCCTGCGAAAAACGCGGCGAACGCGGCGAAATCGTCCTTCGTCCACGGCTTCCAGGGATGGTCGTGGCATTGGGCGCAGTCGAGGTCGATGCCGAGAAGGACGGAGGCCGTCCGGGCGGCGAGGTTTTCGGGTTTGAACTCGTTGACGCGATAAAACGCGATCGGAGACGGGTCGTGAGGGCGGCCCGGCCGGCCGTTTGGAATCTCGGGGCTGATCGTGACAGTCGTTGTCAGCAGTTCGTGCGCCATGAGATCGTATGGCACGTCCCGACGCAGTTGATCCGCCAGCCAGGCATCGAGGTCGGCGTGCCAGCGGCCGACGGAAGGCGTCATGGTTGGAGGAAGCAGGAGGCGATGCCAGACCGTCATCTGGTGACGCACGTGGCCAGCTCCGCCAAGCATCGCGTGAGCGAAACGAAGTCGCTTGATTTCGGATCGGTCCGCGAGAAAGGTCCGCATGTCCGCCGCGTGAGGTATGCTCCCCGTGATGTCGAGGCTCAGGCGTCGGGCGTACTCGCTGTCGGTTGCCTCGGCAGCGGGTTGGATCGAGTGCTCGCGCCAGACACGGTCGCAGAAGTCGTCGATGCGGGCCGTCGCCATGGACGAGGGATCGCCGGCGGTCGCGATCACCGAATGAGCACAGGCGCCGAGCACGACCACTCGAAAAACGCACCGACGAGTGGTTTGGATCACGAATGAACGTGCGTGGTGATCGGCTTCGCGCACAACGGATGCAGCCGACATGGATGTCCTCGATTACGGTTGTCGGGGGCATCGCGGAACGGGACAGAAGGGACGCCGTTTTTCGTCTCCATGCCCGCCTTCACGCGAGGCTCATCTTCGCAGTGCAGCAATGCCGTCGAGAGAAAACTCAAACACACGTCAGAATGTTGGCGGGTAGTGTAGCGGGCCGGAATGCGCGTGCAAGACCGCGGGCGGAGTGGCCCGGCGCGTGTCTGCCGCGGCGTCAGGGCAGCGGGACCTGCACGGGGTGGCGCAGGTAGGCGACGAGGTCGCGGACCTCCTCGGGGGCGAGCGGGTCGAGCAGGCCCTCCGGCATCGGTGACGCGTCGGCCTGGACGATCGACTCGACGTCGCCACGGTCGAGCACGACCCGCTCGGTCGGCGTGACGAGCGTGACGGCGCGATCGCGCGCATCGGTGACCACCCCCGAGAGCACGCGACCGTCGGACAGCGTGACGATCGACAGACGCCAGTCCCGATTCACCACCGCGCTCGGAGCGACGATGTTTTCCAGGAGGTATCCCAGGTCGTGCCGCCCCGATCCGGTGAGGTCGGGCCCGAGTCCACCGCCGCTTCCGTACAGGCGGTGGCAGGTCGCGCACACCCGCTGATAGAGCGCCCGACCCCGTGCGAGATCGGCCTCCGCCATCGCGGCCGCATCGAGCCGCTCGGTGAGCGTGGCGATGCGTCCACGTTTCTCACCCGGCGTGTCGCGAAGCCGACCCCACGCCGAGTCGACCTGCGCCGAGAGGGACGCATCGCCCAGCGCGTGGATCTGCCGCACGTGGAAGGCCGAGAGATCGCGGGCGGGGATCGTCCCCGACGCCACCGCCTCCAGCAGTCGGGCCGCGAATGCCGGCCGTGAGACGAGCAGCGACACGATCTCGCCGCGCTGGGCGGGATGGACGCGGCGGCAGGCCTCGACGAGCCGCGCCGCCGCCTCGTCGTCCCCGAACGTCGCCAGCCCGCGTGCCGCCGCCACGACGAGGTGTCGCACGCCGACGAGCGCTTCGCACACCGCCCGCAGGTCGGCCGGGCGGGCCTCGATGAGGGTGCGGAGCGCGGCCTCGCGGGCGGGCAGCGGGGCTGCGGCATCGAGCGCGGTCGCCCGGACGCCATCGAGCGCCCGGCCGTCACCGAACAGCACGGCCAGGTCGCGCAGCATGACCATGCAGGCCGTGCGTCGATCTCCGACGGGCAGGTCCTCGACCGTGTGAACGACGGCATCCCAGGTGGCGGGGCGGGGTGCGCGCCGCCAGCCGGCGAAGCCCTCGGTGAGGCCGGTGAGCACATCCCCGAGGAGGGCCCCGTCGCCGCTCGCCGTCGCGCCGGCGACGAGGCGATCGACCGCCTCGGGGGCCTCCACGATCCGCTCGGCGAGTCGCCTCGCGACGAGGCGTCGCGTGGTCGGCCAGGCGCAGGCGGTGGCGACGTCGGCGAGCGCCAAGGGATCGATCTCGGCCACGGGCATCAGGCCGTACCAGGCGAGCAGCGGCAGGTTGTGGTCGTCGGCATCCTCCGGTCGTGCGACGAGCGCGGCGGCCAGTGCCGGCCGCGCCGCGATGGGCAGCCGCTGGAGCGTGGAGGCGAGTGCCAGCCGCACGAGGCCCGAGGGGTCGGAGCGGGCGATCCGCTCCAGCCGGGGCAGCAGGTCGTCGGACTCGCGCGCGACACGCGC
>Ga0172376_10004885_pt1 | contig 15138 bp, 20 predicted proteins | sample Lak35m_FD_121114 | JGI IMG/M metagenome (GOLD analysis project Ga0172376, IMG submission 121114) | Freshwater microbial communities from Kabuno Bay, South-Kivu, Congo - kab_092012_35m | ecosystem: Environmental > Aquatic > Freshwater > Lake | place: Democratic Republic of the Congo: South-Kivu...
ATAACAGCAAAATGAGGTTTTTTTACGGATACAGACACCAAGCTTTTTTTCAGCACAGTAAGTCCCCACTTGAACACAGCGGTTTTTGCTTCTTAATTCTGCAAGCTCCTTTTCATCTGCATCGCAAGAGGCAAACTTTAAAGAAACACCCCAGCCCTTACCGCTACCACAACAGTCTTTAAAATCTACACAGTGGCGCGTACATTTTCGATCATGGCCTTTGAATATAACTCCAAGGTTTTTTAAATCATCTCCGGCTTCTTTCAACACAGACATATGGCTCATGACTTGCGCAAAATCTGAGTTTGGTGCATAAGACTTATCCGCACAATCCCCACTTAGACAAAAGGGGCTTTCCTTGTTAGAAGAGCGGTAGGTCTTTCCTAAAACCTTACCATTAGGACAATTGTATGTTTGCTCCCAAACAACACAAGTATTAGCTACTTTTTGTTTACAAGCAGACTTGGTCTGGTAGCACCCCTTGGCCCTTAACGCGGCACAATCATTTTGAGATGGATAGTGGCACCGATAAATTTTCTTGCGACGCCACCAGTCCCGCTTGACAGGCAGTCCATTAATAACACGGGTTTGCGGACCTTCCGTAAGAACAATATCCTCGTAGGAGCATAACCCTTTCTCAACCTGTTCTTCCCAATGATGACAATTGTTCTTAATAGTTTCAGACGCATCTTTTTCATCAGGTAAAAAGGTAAATTCTATTGGAACATCAATCGGCAATCGATAGGGAGATTGGGGAATATGGAGTAGACCATGCGGCCCCAAGGACATAGGCACTACAGGAGAATAACCAGGAGCAAACTGGTAACTTTTTATACGATGCCGTAAATGGACAGGGACAGGATTAACAAGGTTAAAATCATAATAACAATACCCATAATTATAGGGACACCACGTCTCCCCTGTAATAACATTGCAATTTCTATAGATCGTCGGGATGAGCTGCCAACCATAAGGGGTTCCAATAAAAGAACTGCGATGTTTTTTGATTTCTGGAACTGTGACAATTCGAACTTCTTCGCATTCTTCAAGGAATTCATCCCCCGCTTCCTCACATGTTTTAACCTCTTCAGAAGCACCTTCAATTGAAACAGGCACCTCTACAAACTCCTCCCTCAAAACCTTCTGTGGGTCTTTAATCGCCTCATCCCCCGCGACTAACAAAGGGTCTGTATCAGGATCAATTTTAAAGCTTTTACGATCCTTGGCTTCAGATATTATATGTTGAGCGGCTTCATTTGTTCTCGAAACTTGAAACGCCGCTTCTCCTATAGACCCTGAATTCAAGGAAGATTCTTTTGGCTGATCCGTTTGAAACCCAGGAACATTATGGGGATTTGTAGACTGCGCTGCCCCTTTCACGTTTCCCATAAGAGAAGAGGCAAAAGATTGGCCGCTTTGATGGGCTTCGCTTTGAGACCCCTTCGCGCAAGTCTGCATAAGGCTAAACAGAATAATAATTAGGCAGTTAAAATTCCTTCTCATGAGGCAGCCTCATGGTGGTGTTCTGCAACCTTCTGGGCAACAAAACCCAAACTAACGTTGCCTTTTAGTTTCACAGGAGCTTGGCCATTTTTGATAACAACAAAGGTTGGTGCCGCGGTAATTTGATATTCTTCAAACAGCTCAGGATTAATATCGACACCAACTCCTACGTCTTTGAGTTTAGTGGCCGTCTTGACAAAGCTACCCTCATAAAGGCCCCGCACCACTAACACTGCATTATGCTGTTCAGCATCCTGGGCTAAAGCCCTAAGACTGGCTTCTGGCATAGAGAAAGAGACAAACACCAATATTTGCTCTTTCTTTTCTGACGCCGACACATCGGCATCTTTTGAAAACAAAGAAGATTGCAAAGAGTTAGAAGAACAACCCCCTTGGTTTTCCGCTCCCTTATTCAATAATTGGGAAGGGCACCCCTTTTTTATATCCAGGCCGTTTATTAGGCTTCCTTGGTCGACAATCTGAGCCCCTTGGGTTCTTATTGCATCCAATTGTTCTTTCATTCGTCCCAAAGATTGGATAGAGTTTTTCAGTGTTGGCTGCTTTAGGTTACGTAAGGATGCTATATCCTTGTCTTGGGATAAAAGTTTATCCATTTCCTTCTGGGATTCTGCCGATTGACGGACGGCAAATGCACCACCATCTTCGCCTGAAACGGGGGCGTTCAGAGAAGCTCCCGTGGTAATGGTCACCATTGCTAAATGAAACCAAAAGCTTCCTAAGTTTTTTGGTTTCCCCAGAGCCTTCAACAAAGCTAAAAAACCTAAAATAAACAACAATTTCTTTTTCTCCAAATAAGATAGGCAAAATCCTCTCCCTGATAGGGATATTCCTTCCCCATTGCCCATAGAGCTTCGCTTCGACCAAGGGGATGACACCCTCTGGTCGTAGAGGGAATGGGATAAACCATCTGGGTTTTGTATTGGGTCTTTCGGATAATAGGCATGGGATACTTCCCACAAAGTCCATCAAACCCCATATAGCCCCAAAGCAACCCTTCCCGATGAAGTTTGGCAATCATCCGCTGTACAACCAACAGGCTGCCTTGGACGCCTCCTATATGTGACGAAACTGTTCCAGAAAATGGATAAAAACTCCCCTGGCAGCCCGCACACCAAAACAAGAAATCATGAGAGAAACCAGCAGATGCAGCGACACAATCCGCAGCACAAGCAGCTTGGGCTATAGGATTGCCGAACAACACCGCTTCGGGGTTGATGATAAAGGCGTTCTCATCGTCATTCCACAGAGGGTCCAGCTCTGTAATATAAGCGACATCAAACCCTGCTTTTTCTAAGCACACAAAGTCTGTGAGGAGTTCGAGCCAATAGATAAGGGGATAGATATACCAATGGGCTTGATAGAAGCTATTGCGAAGGCGGTTATCATGATTGTTGGCAACGCTGCCTCTGCCTTTAATGCCCTGGTTTAAAAGCGATATGCCTCCAAGGGATACCATACACCCAGGCGTGCGTGTCACATCAACAAGCCTCACGGGTTCCCAGAAAGATACAGGGATGCCGACCCTTGGGAAAGGGTCGGTGCATCTACACAAAATGTTTCTTTGATTGTCCGTGTCTTCTCCACCAGGTGAAACCCGTAAACCTCCAATCGTAATCGGAAAGAGGCAACCCCAGCAAATATCCGTAATCGGGTTGACAAACCGGCCAACGCAATTTGCCTGGACGGGAACAGAGAATAGAGTTAAAAAGGAAATAACTAAAATACACCCACTTAACAATTTAATTGTTTTTAAAATGCTCGATTCATTATTGATTTTTATGGGATCAATACTGGTGTTGGGGTTTGTCTTGAGGCAAACATCCATTATTCCAGAACCAAACCTGCCTTTCAGGACGCCTTTTGGGAAGCTCCCTTTCTTTGATGGCGTTATCTTGTATGGATTTGCTGTCATATCAATAATTCTTTGTTTGAAGTTATTGGCAAATTAACAGAGTCAATACATAGCAAGGCGCAAGCAACCAGCAAGGCTAAAGCCACGACAATCCATTGTGTGCGAAGGGAAATATGGAGTTTTTGGTGACCCAAAAAATAAGTGCCCCCAATACCTACAAGAAACGATAAGAGCAGAAATCCTCTGTCTATAAGCAAATATAACAACAAGAAAACGACAAATTGTTGGAACCAAAAAAAATAAATACCACCCCAACTTTTCAAAGGGATAATTATGCGGCCTTCCTTAAAATCCCAGACACTCCTGGAACTTTCTTCCCTCACATAGGCTTTATTTTTATTAAACCAGTAAGCAAATAATCCCAAAAATAAAACGCAGACTATAATTCCTGATATTTTCAGTTCCCAAGAAATACTCATCCCCAAAAGATCGACAACAACGCTTACCGCCATACAGAAAATTAAGGCAACAAGTATTGCTTTTACTTTTGGAATAGCGAGGCTATAGTCCTCCTTCCCTTTCGGGATCATTCTGAAGCTTTCAATAAAATGATTGTTCATATTACTTTTCTCCTTAAAAGATAGTGGCGCTTATATTCCGCAATTCTTTGTTCTCGTTTGGTTATGATGGGCGTTGCCTCTAGATCTAAGGATGTTTTGTCTTCCATGGTTACTTCCCTCCTTCTAAAATGAGTTCTTCGATTAATAACTGTTTATCTTGTTGAAAGACGCGGGCAGGGACTTGGTTGATACCAAACTTCTTAACCAATGCGCCGGACTGGTCAAAATACACCGGAAGCTCGATCTTTTTTGACAAATCAAAGGGCGCGCCCTTCATCAGAATAATCTTTGGTTTATGGTTGCTCACTGCTAACTGGTGCTCTTTCACCGCCCAGGCCACTTGCTCAGGATCATCCCCATCAACAAACAAAAAGGGGGTGAAGGTATGGGCATCAAGCGGGTTAACTTTTGTTCCTTTATGATGGAACACCCTTCCCTGATGATCCTTGAGGTCATAAGGAACCGTGATGGAGGGGTCATAGGCAAAAACCCTTGGCTTAGTCGTTTTATGGACTCCTGCCACAGGATCAGGCCGCATTACCTTTTCCTTTGTTTTAGCGGCTATGGCTTTTTGATGAGTTTCTAGGTCGCCCGATTCTTTTAAAGCCAGAAGTTTTGTCTGGATCACTTCGAGGAGGCTTTTCTCATCAATCGGAAACACTTCCCCGTAAACCCCTAAGTCTTTAGGCACTTGCGCGCCTGGATCATGGATCTCTGTTCCAAGCTTATTCTGCCCACGCTGATTACCATCTTTGAGGGGCTTTAAATCGGCCGCTTGCACACTGATCACTGTCGATAACATCACAATTGCCTTCTTCATCATATTGCGCCCTAGATAATCCCTAATACTCGCCCGCCAAGAGCCTTCTCAGGAATTAAGCCCAGCTCTTCATAGCGCGAGTCAAAACTGCGCTCATGCTCACCCTTCACGAACACCATGCCTTGAGGGATTATTCCCCCCTTAATTGGCGTTAACTGCCTTCCGTCCCTCGCTTGGGTTCTGGATTTTCCAACCTTCTGGTTCCCAACCCAAAGGTTCCCTTGGGCGTCATAGGTCATTTTATCCCCTCCCCTCCCGACGATTTTCTTAATTACCCTGCCGCCATACCAAGGGCTTTTAAAGTACGCATACTGCCCAACTTGAGGCTTGATGCCCTTTAACTCCAAAAAAGTACGGTAAGGCAAAGAATCAGAGGGACTGTAAACAACCGTCACTTGATCCAAGACTGTTGACACAATGACGAGCGAAGCAAAGAACATCCCTAGCCCCCTTACCAAAACTCTTCGAGTTAGTGACAAAGAAAAATTTTTCACCTGCATTACTGTTCTCCGCTCTCAAAAAAACCCAAAACATCTTCCGTTACATCAGGAAGGGTACTTCCTAGTACCGCTCCTTTGGCCAACAGCACCTGCTGACGCTCTCGTCCAAAGGATTCTAGGCCATCTTTCAGCCTGTTCCCCCATTCTTGAACTTCTTGGGGAGATGTCCGGCCACTTTTAGCTAAACGTTGGGAACCCACAGATATCAGTGCATTCATATCCACGACCGCCAATTGTGGTGCTTTAGGAGAAGTTGCCCAAATAACGCCAATGCCTAGAATAAGGAAACTTTGGAAGAAATAAGGAATAAGCTCTTTCATTGTGTACTCCTCCTTTCTTCTCCTATTATTTCTTTCCCCCCCTTAAAACCCTTATCCCAGAAGTTGATAAAATGATTGGTTACGTCGGGTAAGATTAGGTCATTCTTGTACCAATGAATCTTGACACCATACCGCTTCTCGAAAGCTTTCAAAGCCGCTCGAATTTCTAAGGTAAACAACCGCAATGCCTCGTTCTTTGTAACAAGAGGATTTTCTACCATGACGGGTTCCACGGACTTGCGGGGCGCGAAGAAGCTGTCTGGTTTTGTTAATTCTCCCAAGTTCCCCCAATACAACCGTCGCCAATCAACAAACACTTCCTTTTTTGTTCCTGCACATGGTTTGGCTTCGCTGTCCTTACCATAAGATTTATTCAAATCCCCCTCTTTGAAAGACGGCTCTATTTTCCTTAAGTGTTCGGCAATGCAATTCCGAGGCGCTAATAAAGAGCGGCAATTGATGTTTGTTTTTAAACAAACAAAGATAGCCACAGTCATTAAGATGACGACAATGAGGGCGCTGGTGGTCATTCTGGTCAGTTTCATGCCATCTTCCCCCTTTCCTTCTCCCTGTCCAGGAGAAGCTGCTCGATCGCCTCGTCCACGGGCATGCCCTGGTTCACAAGCTCTTCAACAGCCCTAAACTCTTGAGCTTTTGTGGAATAAAGAAGCTGAGAAAACGGATCAAGAATCAAACGCCCAACAGCATAACCTGACTCACTGACAATCAGGATTTCTCCATACTTTCCAGGATTCATTTTAACCGTGCGCAGAAGGCTGCCCATGCCCGATGAGGTAATGAGACCTTCTTTCTCAAAAGCCTGGAGAGATTCATTAGACAAGCTTAGGTAGCATTTCCACGCGGAATTATTGAACGCCGCTTTCGCAGCCAGGGATTTTGAAAAGTCTTCCGCGTTCTGACTCCCGACTACCAAAAGTCCGCCGTATTTGCGTGCTTGGCGGGCTGCGGTTTCAATAAGTTTTTCCCCAGCTTTACCGGCCAAGAACTCCCAAGCTTCGTCAATGATGATTGCAAACTTTGTGGCACGGTCGCCCTTGTACATCATGGTCAAGATGTTCACGATCAGAATCTGCAAGACAACCGCAGATAGTTCCTTGGATTGCTTGATATCTTCAAACTCGGCAATGATGAGGGGGTTGGAATAACTTATGGTTGAAGGACCTGTAAAGAATCTTCCATACATACCTTCTTTCGTAAACGCGTAAAGACGCGTTCCCATATCTTGGACGCGCTGGTCTGCATGGGCCAAGAACCATGCCGCTATATCAGTAACTTCCGCCGATGTCTCCTTATCAGCAATAACAGCCGTTAGAGCCATTTCTAAAAAGGATGTTTCCAGCTCATCCAACATTCCCGACGGAGAAATCATGCTGGCAATAACTTGGCGAACCATAATAATGTTATTAAGGTAATCTTCTTCAGAACCCGATAACTGAACAAGGTTCGTAAATGGATTGAGACTTAAATGCTCCTTCTTTGTGATCTGGATAATTTCGCCTTGAGTAAATTGCGTTAGCTTTTGAAAACTCCGCCCCACATCCAGCACAAATACTCGGCCACCCCCACCGAGAATGCCCGTCACATTGTCTTGCAGGAAGACACTTTTCCCAGCTCCCGATTGACCAATGCAGCAAATATTATAGTTGCTGGAACTATCAAAAGGCGACCACGTAAAGAGCTGTCCCCTTCTTCCCCCTAAAATCATGTGCGGGGACGTCGTCCCATGCCACTCCCCTTGCAAGGGGAGGATGTTGCCGCTTTCTGTAGACAACGTTGTTTTAAGCTTCTTCAGATTAGACAGTGTCTTGATCATCTTGGGTCCCCAGCTCATGGGAAAGGTGCTGAGGAGCATGGGGAGGTGTAAAAACTGGTTTGGTTCAAGCCGCCATTCATTCCCTTGAAACAAGCTGCGCAATATTTGTTCAGCTTTTGGCAAGAGACCATCTTGCGCAAACAAAGCCACTGTGAAATGGGTTTGGACAATGCGCTCCCCTTTATTGAGGTGCTCGCGCACAAAGTTTAACTCTGCGGCTTCCCGTTGAAGGGACGGAAGATACTTGGTAAGCGAAGACCGACTCTGGGTATCAACATAAAGGGCCTTCTTGGTTACACCTTTTTGTAGTTTGTCTTGCTTGGGAACATGGACACCATAATGAATGAGAAACGGGCACGGAATTTGCGCCATATCCCGCTCAGAGTCACCAATAAGACGGGACATTGCATGAAGAGACCACATTTCTGGATATTGTTTGACTTTATAGGTCCTGACCTGAACGCTTTGCTCACCCCCTTTATTTAAAGATAAGCCATTTGCCCCTACTTGGAGGCTTGTTTCTGCCGATGTTATTTGCGATTGCAAAGAGTCCAAAGGATTCCAGGAACGGTTCCGCTTGCAGGTTTCGCGAGGATCAAGGCATAAGATACCCTCTAAAGTACTCATCAAGTCCTCTGGCTTCCAAACCGTAACCGGCAACTTTAGCATCTCCAAAGACGTCTTGATCTGATTGAGGACCTGCACCACAGCTTCGATCACAATCGGATTGGTTCCAAAATTTGGTTGGCTGTAAGCTAAAAAACACCGATAGTTGCGCAAAACATAAGGACTTTGTGGAGAGTTAAAAGCCATGTTTTTTAAAAATTCAGCACGGCGCTCACTTAACTTTTGGATGATGGGTGAAGCTCCCTTACGAGCATCTTTCCAAGCATCACACATATCCCCAATGTGGGGATCAGCCCAAAGTATGACCTGTAAGCTACTTTCCTCCGGCAATATGTACTGGAACAGGCTACTCACTTCTTTCTGCATCTCCTCAGAAGATCCCGTTAAAGGAAGTGTTTCCAGGACAAACCCAATGCTATCCTTATTGCGGAACAGTTGGGTTTGCTCATCATAATTGTCATAAAGAAATAGGTCCCCCATGACGAAGTGCTGGGAATACCCATCAAGGACAGATTCAAAATAAGAATGCTGGGGGATGCCAGAATCCTGTTCCCCAAATACCTTAGCTATTTTCTCTCCCAATTGTGCTAACATCACTCCCCTCCCTTGATGTGCCAGAATCCAGGCTTTAAAACGGTATGGACAACCGTGCCTTCATGGAGGTTCCCTTGATGATCCTGAAAAGGGGCAATCCAAACCCGTAAATGTTCTTCGCGGATACGATGCACCACCATGTCGTCTGAAAGAGCAATATCTTGCCCTGGCGAAAGAGACGCCGTGGTTATGACAGGCGCAGAAAGGGGCGTCAAAGAAGTTGCCTCTTGCCCCCCGACGCCCAAAGCCCCATGGTCAACCATTTGGTTCACTTCAGAGATGGATTTGCACCCAACGCCCTTTCCCGCCTTACAGTCAAATGTCTCTGAAGTCGTGCTACAGCCAGAAAGCAACCCGCCTACCGCTAGGGCAAGAATGGTTTTATGGGCCGTATTGAGATATCGGTCGTTCATGAATTCACTCCTTTAGTTTGTCCCTGCTGCGTTACTATTGCCTTCATTTCCAGAAGGATTGGTCCATGCTGAAACAGGTTTTTCTTGGCTACTTTCTGTTACAGACTGTATCTGCTGGTAGCGCCCTTGGTCGTTAGAGCGCCCCATCGCTTGACGATAAACGCTGTCGCCAATCGAAACACCTTCCGTAAAGACAATATCGACCCGCCTTCCCGCCGCTATCTGAAGTACCGGCTGGATCTGCTCTGAGCGTTTAATATAGAAGTCTGCATATTTATCAAGGGCATTCCCTACGCCCTTACCAGCGCCGTGTTTCAGCATGTCGCCAACGCCCATGGGGTTGGTTTGGGCAAGGCCAGCAATGGGAGAAAAAGTAACCGCGTTACGGGACTGGCTTAAGAAATCCCCAACACCTCCCATGAACCCACCCATCATGGCATTGCGCATACTCTCTCCCGCTCTATCCACAACAGAACCCCGAATTCCGGCACGCCCATCTTCTCCCGCCACATATCCCTGGACCTTAACTTCGACAATTTCTCCAGTTTTACGCTCCGTGCAGGTCAGTTTTTCCAAGCGCATATAAACCCGCTCACTGGAAATGTCCCCATAACAAGCGGCCAAAGCATGGCAGCCTTCCAAGTCTGAGCGGAACTTCCTTGGCAAAGTGCCAGGGTCAGTGACACGGAGTAAGGCTGGACGCGGATCGCTCGACGCTTGGATTGATACACTGGCATCCACACCTCCCAAAAGCACAGCTTTTGCGAAAGCCCCAGCTGGGATGGTATTGTCAACGGTCTTAAGGGGAGCGCTGCTTCTCGCGTTCTTCAAAGCAAGGGAGATTTTGCGCAAACCCTTCGATCGGAACGTAGGCGAAGGAGAAACACCAGAAGACTGAGAAGGCATTGCCGTATTTGCAGAAACAGGCGCGCTTGGGACAGGCAGACCCGGAATCGGAGGCAAGACTTGGCTGGACGAGCCAGGGATTGCAGGCGATGATTGATTCAAACCCACTTGCCCATTGTTCGGCGTTAGTGGATTTAATCCCGTAGTAGTTCCCTGCTGCTCAGATTGAAGGACGTTACGTACATCCCCAATTGCCGATACCTGGTCACGGGTTATATCATTTTTGACAGGAGAAGAAGCTTGCTGCGTATCCCGTGGAGGCTCATTCATTTTTAACAAACGGGTCAGCATGCCTTCCATAGCATCCAAACGTTTATTGGTAATGCCAGCCTCATTGGTAAATTTATGAACCCAAGCTTGCTGTGGGTTAATACGGCTCGATCCGGTCGTCAGCGAACTTTTAAGCCCCCTTCCCTGATGCTGGGACTTGGTTTCACGCAGGGAAACAACGCTATAAACAATCATGCCTCCAATCAGAAAGGAACAAATCCCTGATAGCAAATACCATTGCTTGTTTTTAATGGCTGAAAAGTTCATCATGCACCACTCTCCCCATCACGACACACCACATAAAGAACTGTCTTGGCATGAGGCTCCAACACACGCCCCTTAATACTGATCGCCAAATCCCCTGGCTGGTAAAATGCCTTCTCCGTTAAGTCAATGGCTGTAGATGTTGTGTTTTCCAGATGAAAGGTATGAACAACGTAATCACCTCCCCGAAACGATTGGTAGGGTGTCATCGAATACCCTTCTGGGCTTGGGCGAGATGGGGGAATCATCTCCTTTAAGGAAAGCCTCTCTCCAACGGCTTGCTTTAAAAGGTTCAGCAGTTGTTCTTGGATCGGTAGATTCTTCGCAGTAACCAATGAGGGATCATGGAGCTTACCTCCACCAGAAGACTCAGCAGACCCATCCACAGAAAGAGGCTTGGAAGGTTTATCAGAAGCTTTGAGGATCAAAGTGGTTGCGGTTTTGGCTGTCGGCTTCAAACTTAAATCTTGCGTTTTTCCTTGCTCTGTAATGAGCGTAAGGGATAAAGGCTTGATGCTGTTTTCCGCCGTGGGTTTGATAAACACCTGGCCTGTATTCTCTTCACTTTGGCTCTCAAAGGCCCCCTCGTCTCCAAACACTTGCACAATCCGATCATTGGTTACCGCCAAGCGATTCATGGAATCAGGACATATGGAGGCTTCTAATCGCTTATTCTCAACCATAACCAGAACTTGGCTAACCTGATCTGCCAATACGCAAGGTAAGAAAGCGGTATGAATGGAGGTCGCCACAAGCAGTGCTTTTGACACCCGAGTACTTTTCAACTTCACGTACAGGTTTAAGTTGGTATCAAACATCTTCATGATTCACTCTCTTCCTTTGATTTTGCGTCTGATTTAAGAAGGGTAAAGGCTTCAATCAAGAGTTTCCCTGATTGGTTCCTAAACTTGATTTGATAGGTTTCCTTGGCTTGAGATATCTTTTTATCGCCCACGTAACTCATCAGCTCCCCCGTAAGGTCAACAGCCAGTTCGCTTTGGTGGACCACAACGTCCGTTGGAGAAAACCGTGTGCTTAAATGGTCATTCTTGAGCTGTTTCTCATCCGCCAATATCTTTGCCTTAAAGGTTCCATAAGCCTCTGGCGCCACATAACGCAGGAGGATTTCTCCTTGGTACAAAACATTTTTTTCTGTGACATCCAAAAGAAAGTGAGTATAGTGCAACGCCATTTCCTCCAAGTATTGAGGAGAGTATTGGCTGCCTTCTACCCAGAAACTTTGGGTCAGCTGGGGTGGTGTAATAATCACCCGCTCATGCCGAAAGAAAAGCCAAGTTCCCTGGATCGCATTGGTCACCAGGAGAATGGCGCAAACACCCGCCACAATGTTGCGTTGAAACTTTAGGTCATTCAGGCGGTATTGGTTCACTTTGAATTCCATGATGCCTTCCCTTCCCCCCCTTTTTAACCTGTGTATTCACGAATGTAAGAGGGCGGGATCACTGGATACCTTTTAAACGCATGGGGCAAGAACCAGTAGCAAACCGCTTGAAGCTGATCTTTTCCAAATCGCTGTCGATAGATTTTGTAAATCCGGTGGTTTAAGAAACTCACAACACACCCTGCTATCAATTGGTTGAAGAACAAACCACAAAAGAGGGGCGCTACAAATAAGCAAACCTCTCCTGTCGTCCAAACCAGCCACTTCAAGGGACTGTCTACATGATTTAAGATAACGTGCCGTGTTAAGTCTGACATCAGAAGCTCCCCCCTCTTAAACCTTTAGATCAACGCGCCTGACGCATCGATATAGCTGTCATAGAAATGGATGCCCAGGCCAATCCCAGCGCCTGTGGCCAGGGGCAAAATGCTCTGGTTATAGACAGAAAGGACAATGCCCCCCACAGCAGCAGCAATTTTAGGCACCCAAATCCAACCCCCAAAGATCGTGTCCTTGAGGTCCTTAATAGGCTCTTTCAGGGTATCGACCGAAACCCCAAACGTAGGGGCTGCCGTCACGCATAGGATCAAAGCCCCTGCCACCATAAGGGTGGGCGCATTTTGCTTGAGAAGGTGGCTTGCCCTTTGCAGCCTGTGGAAATATCCATGGTTTGGAGAGATAAAATTCTTGTTCAATATTGCAAACCTGTTCATCTTTAAAATCCTTTCTTTGAAAATTGTTTGTAACCAGATCTAAAAACCACCCTTGCCAAACCCCAGCAAAACACTCCCAATACCCCTGAAACCTGTAAAGTTGCAGGGGGTTGAAAATGGTTGATTTTGCTCAACATTCTTCCTCTATGATTTGAGTTTTCTAGCATTACACATGATCCTTCGATTTTTTAAGGACCGAAGAGCGTTTTTTAGAGGGAAAAGGAAGAATATTGTTGTTTTCTTCTGCTGCAATCGCTAATGAAGAACCATCATCAAAAGCTTTTTCTATTTCTTGTTTAATAAAATTAAGGACGCCTTCTCGGTGATTTTCTTTAACAAAGCTGAGTTGTCTAAATACAAGGCCCGCCAAGAGCCTTCTAAACAATAGGGTTTCTCCCTTCATACCAAGTTTTTGTTCATCAAAAATGGGACAAACAGCCTTTAAAGCGCTATCAATACCCCTATTAATTTGACGATCATCACATGCCGGCATAGTAAGTATATCCTTGGGATCAAGAGACAGGCTGACGATTTTCCCAAAGGTATCTTTGAGGTATTCTCTCGTTATTTCTTTATCTTCAAAGTTTGCTGCTTCCTCGGCCAACCGACGTACAGCAGCAATACTTAAGCATATCGTGGTTTCGAATGCTTCACTGGCTGTAAGGTCGCTATTGTCAAAGCGGGTTGCAACCATCTCATAGATCTCTTGTGATACCTTTTCGGCTTCTTTACGGCTTAAAATAGTCATTATGTTCTCCTTAAGATTGAATTGTGTTGGTAGATTGTTGATGTAAGCGCTGGATGCAGCTATCCAACTCAGCCTTCAAGCGCTGGCCCTCTCTCGTATCCAAGCTCCTTTGGCTCAAGAGGCTTTTGCGCCTAGAGGAATGCCCATAACGAGGCAAATTCACAAAGATTTTGTGAGGTGGTTTATGCTCCTGGGTTTCGATAAGCCGCCACTGACGGTGCCGGCAATAGTCCAGGCAGAACTTTTTCTTGTACCCTTCAACGTCAAGTTCAGGGGTAACAGGTATCTCCCAAAGCGCACCTCCCCGGCAAATTTCTATAAGGCCCAGGCTCTTTGCGAGAGCTTTCATTTGGAAAGTCGTAAGGTATCCTGGCCTAATCCAGGCACAAACGTGTTTGAGCTTTTCTGGAGAATATTCAGCAAATGCCCAATATCCCCCTCCAACAGAAGAACCCCCCTCCAAAAGCTTCTGGTTTTCAGCGGTGGTTATAAATCTCAAGAGAGCATCATAAGTATCAAAAACCCCGATTTTCTTTTTACTAAAATCAAAAACACTCAACATTTGAATTTTATCCTTTTTTCATCCAAAAACATGTTTTCCATGCAAAACCCTATATGCGACCGATTAGCACACCACAATTTTTAAATGCAATCCCCCTTTTTATTTTTATTGACGTATTTTTTTATTTTTGTTGAATTCATAAATGAAGTTTTTGATAAAAATGATACTTTAAATATTTCCTTGTAGTTGTTGCTATACATAGTTTTTCTGGAAAAATAGAAAGCATAATTTAATATATTATTTTTTACGAAAAAAAAATTGAGAAAAAATATTTTGTTATGGGCAATTGATAAAATTTTATCTTTTAATTGCGATATTAAGAAGCCTATTGAAGCCAAAAAGGTGCTTCCTTTAGAAATCCTAAAATCATAGCTATTAAAACCCATAAATTCTAAGTTGCTCGTGAATAAAAGGGCATTGTTTCCTCCCTTCTTCGTTCCATCCATTTTTATCATCCTCTTATCCCTTCTTTCTTCGCAACAAACCCTATGGCTGCCTTCTTGATATTTACAGTTTTTAACACAAATAAATCTAAAATCAAATATAAAATTTAATATCTTTTAATAAAAGTTAACAAATAGTCCATTTTTAATTTAATTATAATATAACTATATTATAATTATAATATAATTGGATACTTAACAACCAAGTAAATACTTATGTTTTTTGCCTAACCGCCCTCCCAGAGAGTTCCCTTGCTCCATCTCGTGTCTAAATATGGTGACGGAATCCCCTGAAGTTCATTTGAGATTGAGACGTCATCACTGTCGTTCGAAAAGGTTTGCAACACCGTAAAGCCATGAGCAGAAGCATAATCAAGCACCCACTCCCTCATAAGGACTTCAACATTAAGGTTTGCTGTGACAGGGTACTGTTCTGGGTAATCGGTGTTGCCGGTATAGACATCGATCAGGTCAAGCTCATTCTCATAAGCTTCCATCTCGGTTGCATTGAGGCGGTCTTTAAGTCTTTCTGAAAGGCCAGTGAAACGGCGATGGGGGTGGTACACAAAATCCCACTTCTGGGTTTGGGTGTAAGAATCATCTAGATAAGAACACGACAGCTGCTCATATCTCCTGAAGTAGTCACACAACTCCTCAAAAGTTTTGAATGACCTTTTAAACGCCGGTGAGTGAGAACCATAAAGCCAGATCATCAGCGCCTCCTAT
>Ga0172376_10004887_pt1 | contig 15127 bp, 11 predicted proteins | sample Lak35m_FD_121114 | JGI IMG/M metagenome (GOLD analysis project Ga0172376, IMG submission 121114) | Freshwater microbial communities from Kabuno Bay, South-Kivu, Congo - kab_092012_35m | ecosystem: Environmental > Aquatic > Freshwater > Lake | place: Democratic Republic of the Congo: South-Kivu...
ACGTGTGCATTGGTCAGTACCCAGCGACGGGCCCGATCGACGAGGAACCCAGCCCCGCTCCAGGCCCCCGAGTCGCGCTCAATGAATGAGTACTCCGTGGACGCCTCGATCTTCACCGTGTAGCGGGTGGCTTCCGCGAAACTGAGCTGCGCAGCCGTGTCTGCAGTCGCCGGTAAGGCGGTGAGCCACAGCCCGAAGGCTGCGGTCAAGCCGACACTCAGGGTGCTCGTTACGGCTCGCCGGTGCGGGTCGCGATGCAGGGTGGCGCGATGCATGGCGTAGTTATATCAACCGGCCGGGCCTTCCGCACACCGTCGTGTCCGGTTAGATTGTGACGATGGTGAGGGTGTGCAAACGGGCGTGGCTGACCGTGCTGGTGCTCGGTGCGTCCGCCGCATTCGGCCAGTCGCAACCGGCTGCTGTGGCAGGGGCTACCGCCCGGGGTGAACGACTGGTGCTCGCCCGCGACGACAGTCTGCGTCAAGAACCGCTCGCCACCGCTCGAGCTGTGACTACGCTGCGGGCGGGACACAACCTCACGGGTTTCGAGCGCCAGGGTTTCTGGCGCCGGGTGGAAGACTTGCGTGGGCAGACGGGCTGGCTACGCTTGTCGAGCCTGCGCTCACCGACGGCTCGTCCGGTCGATACGGGTCTTGCGGCCTTGTCCACCGGTCGCGAGGCGAGTGGCAACGTGGTGTTGACGAGCGGCACGCGCGGGGTCGCCAAACGCCAAAAACCCTTGACCGCGGAACTCTTGCTTTCGGCGACGCCGAACCAGAGCGAGCTCAGTCGACTGCTACAGAGCCTGCCTGATCCGCAGGCTGCGCTCGATTTTGCGGCGGCGGGTCAGTTGCAGAACCGGCCGCTGCGCTACCTCAGCCCCTTGCCCGCGTCGCTGCCGCCGCAGTTGTCGCCTGAGGAACTGGCCGCCGGGCAGGACATGGCCGCGCAACTGCTCGGTGCTGCTCGGCCGGTGCGCAACTTCGCGCTGCAGCAATACGTCTCCAAGGTCGGCAACATCGTCGCCGCGGGTGCCGAGCGACGCGAGGTGCCGTGGCGATTCGTGTTGCTCGATTCCACCTCCATCGTGAGTTTCGGACTGCCTAACGGCATGGTCGGCGTGACACGCGGATTATTTGATTTACTCGACAGCGAGGACGATTTGGCCGCTGTGCTGGCGCGCGAGATCGCGCAGGTACAGCGTCAGCATTGGTTGGGTCGCAGCGCCACCCTGTCGGTCGCCGGGTTGGCGCGGGGCGTCGGTTCTGCCGCGGTTTTAGAAGCGGATCATGACGGCCTCGTGCTCGCGGGTCGCGCGGGCTACGACACCTCGGCCTTGCTCACCGTGTTCGAAGATATCGATGAAGCGGTACGCAAAGGACGCGATGCGTCGCTGCTGCTGGCTACTACACCACCGCTGCCTGAGCGCATCGCGGCAGTGGCCGCACAAGTCACACCCGACATGGAGCGCGCGGCAGTGACCTCGGCAGCTGCCTCGCGCATTCGTACATTCAAAGGCTCAAGTCCATGAAAACCGCACTGCTGTCTATTCTGCAAGGTTTCGGCAGCTGGTGCCGACGCTGGGAGGCTCGCTTTTATCTGCTGCTCGCAGCGGCGATCGCGGTGTTGCTACTCGCGGATTATTCGTTGCAGGGGTTCATGGGGCGCGGCAGCCAGGTTGTTTACGATCAGCTCGTCAAGTTTCGCATCTCGAGCCCCGCGCCCGATCCGCGCATCGTCATCATCGATATCGACGAGCGTTCGCTGCAGGAAGTAGGCCGTGATCAGGGTCGCTGGCCGTGGAGCAACAGCGTGGTGGCCGAGGCGCTCGCCACCATTGCCGAGGAGTCGCCGCAGGCGATACTGCTTAATCAGCTGGTTTCGGAGCCTTCGAAGAACGACCCCGAAGGAGATGCCAGTCTCAATGAAATCGCAGGCTCCTATCCCAACATCGTTTTTCCGTTCGTGCGTCTGCCGGCAGCCAATGATGGCGTGAGCCAGCTCGATGCCGCTCAATTGCCGGGTGCCCGTGCGCTGGTGCCTTCGCCCTCCGCGGATCCGGTGGCGGCCATCCTGCCCCTCTTTGAGAATCTGCAAAAGCGCATGGGGGCTTCCAACCTCTACGCCGATCGTGACGGCATCATCCGCCGCTATCAGTATTGGGTGCCGACCGAGTCACACGTATTGCCCTCGACGGCAGCGGTGATCGTGCAGCTTGCAGGCGGCACACTCGACATCAGCGACGAGCTGAACGCCAAGCTCAACTGGCGCAACAAGCGCGGCGATTACCGGCGCGTGTCGTTCGCGGATCTTTACGCCGCCTCGCAGGGCCGCGGCAGCTTCGATTGGTCGATGTTCGCCGGCAAGATCGTGATCATCGGCGCTACGGCACCGGGCATTTCGGTGATCAAGCCGACCTCCGCATCGGTCACGACCGACGACAGCACCATCATCGCGACGGCGATCGACGACGCGCTGAACGGTACGGCACTGCGCATGATGCCCTCGTGGGTAGCGCTGCTGCTGGCACTCGGCATCCTCGTGGCGATGTCGCGCGCCTTCATGGCGGGCACTGACCAGTCGACCATCAATCGCGTGTTTGTCATCGGGCAGTTGGCGCTGATCGTGATCACCTTCTTCAGCATCAGCTTCTCGAACTTCGTCATCGACATGACGCTGCCGTTCAATGTGGGGCTTGTCTACTTCACCATCGCCAAGACCTACTTCAGCGCCCAGCACGCCACCGAGCTCGGCGTGGAATATTTTTGGGACGGCTCACGCGTGGGCAAAGCGCAGCACGCGGTGATCATTGCGCTGCATATCGACCGACCGGGCATGCGCGGCGTGGGTTTGCGCATCCGCCGACTCCTCGAGCGAGAGGTGTCGCACGATGCCGTGCTGCATCTGACCGACTTCGTCGACGTTAAGACCTTTCTCGGCAAGGAATTCGGCAACATCGAGCTGCTGGTCGCTTTTTTGCCGGAGGGTACGGCGCCCGAGTCGCTGCAGTCGATCGTGCAGGCGAGGCAGAACGGCCACGAGGTGCTGTTGGTCGATATCGCCGGGCTCAATGAAAACGACACTCGCGCCAAACTGTGGCGTGAGGTCGTTCGGGTCGTGTTTCCGATGTATCTGACGGAGCCCGCTCGCGCAGGCTGAGAACGCGCGGGTTTAACGCCCGCCGGTCACGACGCGCGGCGCCCAGGGTTCGCGCACGGCGACCACCTTGCCGCTTTCACGAATACGCGCCCACTCCTCGCGACGCCGAGGCTCAAGGCGCGCGTGGGGCGTGACGTTGCGCAGCACCACATCGCCGAACTCCGGGATGTCACCCGCCACCAGACTATGCGCCAAGGCGAACTGGGCGCTGCCGCGCTGTTTCCACAGCGGCCAGCGGTTTTTCGGGGCGCGTCGGTCGTAACCGACTTCACCGAGCAGGGCCTGCACCACTTCGAGCATCACGCCGATCAGGCTCGGGCCGTGGCCGGCAAGGTTGCGGGTGTAACGCTCGAAGAACTGCGGGGTCGCGAGCAGTGGGAAGGCCTGCATGCTGGTGGCGACCTCGTCACCCACTCGGATCATGGTCTCGCCGAACATCTGGTACAGGCCATCGCGGTTGCGTTCGTAGTACGCCCACATCGCGAGGCGTCGCGACTCCTCGACCTTCATGACCTGCCCCGGGCCCAAGGTCCGCAGCAGCAGATCGTGGGTCAGGCGGACTCGGCGTCTGAAGCGCGCAGGCCGGGGTGCGGGCTGCGCCTCCTCGAGCTGCTGGCGAACCAGGCGCTCGATGTCGCTGTGCAACACGCGGGTCCGGCCTTGGCCGGGCACTGACGGCGGCAACTCCAGCATGACGACACCCTCCTTCCGGGGACCTCGAGGGGCAACATCGCCTCCTCAAGGCCTGTATCGGTCGGATGGGAGGCGATGTGATTCGGATCGGGTGACGGGTATCCGGTATTCAGTCGCAAAATTGAGTTGCAGCGCCCCCTAAAGCCGCTCAGCCCTGCTTTTGCAGCTTGGTGAGCTCTGCGAGCACCATTTCCGAGTGGCCCTTGGGGTTTACGTTGTCGAAGCGGCGGGCGATACGGCCCTGCGGGTCGATGATGAATGTATCGCGCCGGGCGATATCGAACAGCTTGTACTGCGGGTAACTGGTCAGCGAGCCATAGGCTTTGGTGACTTCGGTCGAGGCGTCTGCCAGCACCGGGAAGGGCAGGCTGTGCTCCTTGGCGAAGGCTTCCTTGGAGTCAATCTTGTCGACGCTGACACCGAGGATCACGGCGTTGGCGCGGCGGAACGCGAAGATGTTGTCGCGAAACTCGCAGGCCTGGGTGGTGCAGCCCGGGGTGTTATCCTTGGGGTAGAAGTAGAGCACGACCCACTTGCCGCGGTAGTCGGCGAGTGAGCGCCAGGCGCCTGTCTGGTCCTGCAACTTGAAGGCGGGGGCGGGCTTGCCGACTTCGGGCGCATTGGCGAGCGTCAGCACCGAGGCCAGGGCGAGCAAGGTCACGAAGAGGGCTTTGAGCGGCGCGGTGGTCATGGCGACTTCTCCTTAATGAAGCGGAGCGATGAGGTGTCTAGGTGGCGCGCCCGGCGAGATTCGAACTCACGACCCCTGCCTTCGGAGGGCAGTACTCTATCCAGCTGAGCTACGGGCGCCCGGCGTCAGTATACCCCGCGGGCGGGGCATCACGCCCCAGCTCTACGGTCGCCGGTCGAGGCTTGCGCGGTGCGGGCAAAAGTAATTGAATAGGTAATCTTGACGCTGCTTGACACAGCGTCGAGCACAACAAACGCTCGGGGAGACACCGTCAATGAACCCAATTGCCAAAGCCGTGGCCGCCACCCTCGTGGCCGGTTCACTTCTGTCCGTACCCTCGTTCGCCCAGGAAGCCGGTGGCATCCGCGGCAAGGTCACCGCCGAGGCGGCTGGATCGACGGTCGGGGGTATCACCGTGACCGCCACCAGCGACGTGATGCCGAAGCCGCGCACGGCGACCGTGCGCGCCGACGGTAGCTACAACCTGTCGCTGCTGCTGCCTGGTAAGTACACGCTGACCTTCAGCAATGCGGCAGGCGTATTGCAGCGCGTCGATGTCGAGGTGCTGCTCGATCAGACCTCCATCGCCGATGTGGCCCTTTCGGCCACCCGGGCTGAGGATCTGCAGGTCGTCACCATCGTCTCGACTGGCCTCTCCCGCCAGGGCAACGCTTCGCTCGGCAACTCGCTGAGCGCGAAGAACGTCGAGAGCCTGCCGGTCGGCCAAAGCTACCGCGACCTGCTGAAGCTGGTGCCGGGCGTGCAGTACTCCGAGAACGCGGTGCTCGGCCCCTCCGCGGGCGGTTCGGGCGTCGACAACAAGTACGGGTTCGACGGCGTGGACGTTTCGCTGCCCTTGTTCGGTAACCTCGCCGCCGACCCCTCGACCCATGACGTGGCGAACGTGTCGATGGAGCGTGGTGGCGTCAAGGCGGTGGGCTTCAACCGAGCCGGCGGTTTCTCGATCAATACGACCTCGAAGTCGGGCACCAACGAGTTCAAGGGTACGGTCGAGTACAAGGTGCAGCCGAAGAGCCTGGTCTCGAAGATTCGCGGTGTCTCCAAGTATTCGCTCGACCAAAGCTGGATCAACGCCGGTTTCGGCGGGCCGATCGTCGAGGACTCGCTGTTTTTCTACGCCTCGTACTACCGACCGGAAGTCACCCGCGATAACCCGACCACGGCCTACGGCGCAGTCAAAGATTACGAGAGTATCCGCAACGAATACTTCGGCAAGCTCACCTGGGCGCCGACGGAAGATCTGCTGTTCAACGTCAGCCTGCGCACCTCCAAGCGCGAGGGCAACGGTGCCGGCATCGGTTCGCTCGATGCCGACACGGTCTCGACGGGCGAGCGCTCTGAGCAGAGCATCCTGACCCTCGATGGTTCGTGGATCGCGAGCGAAAACACCTCGGTCAGCTTCAAGTTCGGCAAGTTTGATCTGGAGACGGCCGGCACGCCCGACAAGGTGCTGTCGTTCGTCGGCAAGCCGGGGGATAAGCTCAACATCGCCGATCTGACCAACGCGGGTCGCTTCACGGTGCCGACGCTGCTCGCGACAGCCACGACCCCGGCGCAGATTCTCTTCAACCAGCAGGCCCAGCTGCTGATCAACCAGTACGGTTACACCAACTCGGCAGGCGTGAAAGCCGGCGGTGGTCGTATCGGTGCCTGGCCCGATATGAATGATCAGGACTTCTACCGCGATACCTTCGAGGTGGCGATCGATCACAAGCTCGAGATCGGCAGCACGAGTCACCAGTTGCACGCGGGCGTGAAGTTCTCGGAGATCTCCGAAGAGCTGATGCGCACCACGCAGGGTTGGGGCGTCATCGCCTACAACGGCGGTACGGTCAACACCACGACCACGACGCCGCGCGTGCCGTATTTCTACCAGGCCACGATCACCGAGTCGGGTGCGAAAGATGCGAATGGCAATCCGCTCAAGCCGCTGATTGTCTCTTCGTCGAAGTCCTACAACATCGAGCTCAATGACACGATCACTTGGGAGAACTTCGACTTCAACCTCGGGGTGCTGATCAGCAAGGATGAGCTCTACGGCCAAGGCCTGCGACCCAAAGCGGGCACGGTGTCGGGTTACGAGAACGCACCGGGCAACAAGTACAAGATGTACACCATCGACTGGAAGGACATGATCCAGCCGCGGCTCGGCATCACTTGGCGGTATGACGGTTCAAACACCGTGTTCGCCAACTTCGCTTCCTACAACCCCGAGGCGAGCTCGCTGTCTCGCGCAGCGTCGTGGGACCGCAACCTGTTCAGCCGAGTGCTCGACATCCGCTTCGATCAGAACGGCAACTTCCTCGAGTCCGTGTATCGCGGCTCCTCGAGCGGCAAGGTATTCGTGCCTGACATGAAGCCGCGGCGCATCGACGAGTTCACCCTCGGCACCACGCGTCAGCTGTCTGACGGTTGGGCGCTGCGCGGCCACGTGCGCTACCGCGAGGGATCACACTTCTGGGAGGACATCTGGAACTTCGCGCGTTCGCAGGAAGGCACTTATGGCCCGAACGGCGGCGTGCCGCAGGCGCTGCGCGCGCTCGGTGACTACGTGCCGAACCTCGCTGCGATCCGTGCCGAGATCGGTGGTTCGACCTTCGTGATCGCCGAGGTTGATGGCGGCTACACCAAGTATTGGGAAGCGAGCCTCGAGGCGGAATGGACGGGTGATCGCACCTACCTCAACGCCTCGTACGTGCGCAGCCGGTACCGCGGCAACTTCGACCAGGACAACACCACCACGGTGAACGACGCCAATACTTTTGTCGGTTCGTCGTTCTACAACGATGCGCGTGGTCAGTATGTGTGGGACAACAAGGACGGCACGCTCTCGGGCGAGCGTCCCCACATCCTCAAGGTCTACGGTCACTACACCACCGACTGGAAGGCGAACATCGGCGCCTACCTCGTGTACCAGTCGGGTCAGCCGTGGGAGACCTGGTCGAGCAACTACTACGGTAACGGCCTGGTGAATGCCTCGGCGGCGATCAGCTCCTTCGCAGAGCCGGCGGGCAGTCGTCGTGCCGCCAACCACTACCAGCTCGATCTGAACTACACCCAGAGCTTCAAGGTCGGCTCCTTGCCGCTACTGAAGTTCCGCGCTGACGTGTTCAACGTGCTGGATCGGCAGACGGGCTACAACATCCAACAGGTCGAGTTTGCGTCCAACTACGGCCAGCCCCGCAGCTACTTCCTGCCGCGTCGCGTGCAGTTGTCGGTGCGGGTGGACTTCTGAGGCGAGTCGGCAGGCTCGTCATTGCGGTCGTTGCGCTGCTGCCGTCTTGGGCGGCAGCAGCGCAGACCGACGCTTCAGCCTCACCATCGGCGGCTCTGGCGGCGCGAGTCGCTGCGCTGACGGAGGGCTTTCGCGGCAGCGTGTCGCTGTACGCGCGTAACCTGGATACCGGCAGTGAGTTCGGCGTGGGCGCCGATGTCCCGGTGCGCACGGCGAGTACCATCAAACTGCCGATTGCCTGCACGGTCGCGATGTTGGTGAAGCGGGGGAAAGCCTCGTGGGAAGAATCTCTGCTGCTTCGCGAGCAGGACAAAGTGTCAGGCTCGGGTGTCGCAGCCGATCTGTCGGCGGGCAAGACGCTATCGCTGCGCGATGCGACCATGCTGATGATCACCGTCAGCGACAACACGACGACCAATCTGATCCTCGATCGCATCTCTGCGGATGCCGTCAACGACTACATGGACGAGTTGGGTCTGCCGATCACGCGCTCGATGCGTAAGGTACGCGGTGACGGGACCCAATTGAAACCCGCTGAGGGGTGGAGCCGCGCCGGCTTGATCGAAGCCAACAAGCGCTTTGGTATCGGCTCCTCGACGCCGCGCGAAATGGTGACGCTGCTGACGCTACTCGCGCAAGGCAAGGTGGTCGATGCGGAATCCTCACGCATCGTGCTCGACATGCTCGAGCGACAAAAATACAAGGACGGAATTGGCCGGCGCATGGGCGAGGCCCGCGTGCTGAGTAAGTCCGGAGGGCTCGATGCACTGCGCAGTGATGTGGGCATCGTTGATACGCCGCACGGGCGCGTGGTCCTCGCCATTACGGTGGACGATCTACCCGAGATCGACTACTCGCCCGATAACCTCGGGCTGCGACTCATCGCGGATCTGGCTGAAGTGCTGGTCGAGTCGCTGCGCTGACTGAGGCGGCGAGCATCCACTGGGCGCTCCAGTAGAGCACCATAAGCGTCACTTGCGTCGTCATCGACGCGACGACGAAACGATTGCGCGCGACGAGCACGTCGCTGATCGCGAAAATTACGGCACCGAGTGCACTCCATTTCGCCACCGATGCCGCGACTTCTGGGCGACCCAGCTGTGCGAGTGCGCGCCACATCATGCTGCAGATCACGATGACGTAAGCGAGCACCGCGCTGCGCAGCTCGCCGAGATACGGTTGAAGGGTAATGAACACCACGGTGCCGAAGGCGGCCACGACGGCGGCCCAACCCAGTGCGGGCGTACGGGTGCGTCGGACGAAGGCGTAGAGATACAGCAGGTGTGCCACCAGAAAGGCGAGCAGCCCGAAAAGAAACGCATTGATGGGCAGTGACAACAGCAGATCGCCGAGCGCGGAGAAGCCGAGGCCCGCGGTCATCCATTTGGCGTCTGATCCCGCGTGGGTGCCGACCCAGAGGGCCAGTGCGAGCACCGGGATCGGTTTCGTCACCCATTGCACTGCCAGCACTTCGAGCAGCATCGCGGCGAAATACATCGCCGCCGCAGCAAGGCCGACGATGGCCAGCAGTCTAGAAGAGACCTGGCATCTCACGCTGGGCTACCGTCGGCTGATCGGGCACCAAGGGCTCAAGCTCAAGCGTGTCAGTTCCCGGCAAGACCGCGGCGGCCGCTTGCTTGCGCCCCGTGAGCGCTGCGACACCGGCGCTAACGGGAATGGCAGTGCAGGACTTACCCGCCAAATAGTCGAGGGCCTGGCGGGTCGAGGCTTCGTTCGCGTTGCCGAGCGATTGCGTGACATCGTCAGCGGCGCGGCAGCTGGCCTTGACGGTTTCCGCCAACCCGTTGAAGTACGCATCGGAGTTGACTGAATTGCGCGTCGTGAAGGCCAGCACACGCAGACGATCATCGCAGGCCGAGCGATCAACGGCGATTTGTCCGACGGGTTTGCCAAAGGTGTTGTCGCCGATCAACGCCAAGTTGGCGTTGAAGTAGGGAATGAAGCCATTGATGACAAGTTCGCTCGCCGAGGCGGTAGAGCGAGTGCCGATGAACGCAATCTTGGTCGGCGAGACGGCTTCGGGTTGGGCTGCGAAAAATTTGATCGAGTTATTCGACGACTTCTCCGGCCGAAACGTCAGTTGCGAGAAGATTTGCCCCGACGAGCGATTGCCGCCGAGCAGATCGCCCATCAACTCGCCGGTGGAAACGAGTCCGCCGCCGTTGTACCGAAAATCGACGATGACCTCGGTCACGCCCGCGTTGCGGAACCTCAGGAACTCCTCACGCAGTCTCGCGTTTGCCGAGGAAATGAAAGTCCGCAGATTGATGTAACCCACCTTCTTGGTGCCATCTTGCAGGATCACGCCACCGTAGCGTGGCGAGACGGGCTCGATGCTGTAATCGGCCTTGGCGACCGTCAGGTCTCGCGTACCCGAGGGGCCCGAGACACGCAGCACCCGCGTCGTACCCGCGGTGTTCGGGCCGAGTGCGTTGGTGACACCGCTCGCACCCTCGGCGGCAATGATGTCCGCGACCGAGCGAATGTTCGCGGTGGTCGTGCCAACGCCGAGCAGTTCGTCGCGTCGGTCGATGCCCGCGGCGAGTGCGGGAGCATTCTCGAACGCTTCAGTGATGAAGACGCGCCGGGCTGCGGTGTCGCTAAAGAGGCGGATACCAAAGCCTGCCGTGGCGCCAGAGTTGAAGAAGGCGTTCTCTTCGACGATGGAAGTCACATACGTGAAGTTCCGATCTTTGCCTTGGGCGCGTGCCGTGGCCGTCATGAAGCTGATCAAGGCGTCGACGGTGGCGTAATCGTCGACATTTACGGTGTTGGGCAGCGTCTCCGGATACAGATACCACTCGCGCAGTTGCTGCACGACCCAGTTCTTCCGATCGGTCGCCGAACACGAAGTGACAGGTGCCGTCGGCGTCACGCTGGTACCGGCCGAGGCTTCGCTATTGCCCACGGCGTTGCGCGCGGTGACCGTGCAGTTGTAGCTCGTGCCGTTGGTGAGGCCGGTCACTGTGAGGGGGCTGCCTGCGCCCGTGGCCGTGCGGCTTGAGCCGCTGGCGGCGCAGGTGGCGGTGTAATCGAGGATGGCCGAGGAGCCATTGTTGAGCGGCGCCGTGAAGCTCACCGTCGCCGTGCCATTGCCTGCCGCCACCACGAGGTTGGTGGGGGCGCCTGGTACCGAACTTGTAGAGCCACCGCCGGAGCTTCCGCCACCGCCACCGCAGGCGATGAGCAGCAAGGCGGAGACCAAAGCGGTCAGCGGACCGCGCACTTGAGTCAGCATGATCAGTCCTCGATCAAAGAATTTCGAATTGCAGCTGTCGCTCCGACAACCGACCGACACCATCTTCGATGGCGATCACCAGCGTATGCCGACCTTTGGGCAAGGCGGCCTTGTCGACGGCAAAACCCTGCTCGGTGACGGCGGTCGAGCCCGTGATGCGCGCCGTGATATCGATGCGTAGCGAGCCATATTTGACCTTGAAGGTCTCGGGCCGAATCGTCGTACCGCTCTCCGGTTCGAAGCGCAGCTTGAGGGTCGTCGGTGAGGTGACAGACGTATTGACCTTGGGGGCATCGACCAGGATGCGGGGCGCCCCGGGTTCGGGCGTGAAGCGTGGGAAGAGGGGCTCAGGCGCCGCGAGCGAGGCCTGCATTTCCGCCTCTGTCACGAGCAGCAGCGGTTCCTGCGCAAAACTCGCCGTGCCGACCGTGGCAAGGCAGAGCGCCATGAGCTTGAGGCCAAGCTTTAAGAATGGACGGGTCTGCGCGGTCATATCGAGACTCCTCAGGGCATGGCCTTGATGCGCACGCGACGATTTTCGGCCGCGAGCGGGTCAGTGTTGTTGAGCAGTTCCGTGAATCCCTTGCCCACCGATTCGAGTCGAACAGCCTCGACACCCTTCGATTGCAGATAGGTCACGACGGATTGGGCGCGGCGCGCCGACAGATCGAGATTGTAGCGCGCGCTGCCTTTGGCGTCCGTGTGGCCTTCGATCATGAAGCGGGTCTGGGCCAGTTGGTTGGCTTTCATGGCGATGCTCAGTTGTTCGAGCACGGGCAGACTGTCCGGCGTGATCTTCGCCGAGTTGAACTCGAAGTTGATGCTCATGTCGATGCTGCGCGCGACCGGTTTGAGGTTACGCAGCGATCGGGTGCGACCCTCCGCTCCCGCAGCGGGCGCGGGTGCCGTGGCCGGATCTGGCGGCGCGAGTTGCTTGATGATCTCCTCAGCGGACATCGTTGGGCTGGGTGCGTTCTGGACCCACGCCAGTTGGCTGTAGAGTGCGCCGACGACGAGTACGGATAACAGGCTTGTGATTCTCATTGAACTTCCTCCACTTTGAGCCAGGCCGCGGCGAATCGCGGTGATCCGCGCACGCCTTCGCCGATGACGAAGTTGATCAGTTCGCGCCGACCGCCGGCATCGGCCGCCTTGAACGTGTACGGCGCTTCGGGGTTCGCCGCGTTGCTGCTCAGCACCGACAACTCGCGCGGGTTGTCGGTCACGAGTACGAGCACATGATCGGTGCCCGGTGGGCCGCCGGCCATGACGCCCCAGTTGGGTCGTGGCAGTCGCATGGGCACGTTAGCTTTGATTTTGTTGCTGCCATCGAAGCCGTTCGGGAACAGCAGATAGAAGCTCGTCTGATCACTGCCGAGCAGCACGATGTACACATAGCCGTCGTACTTCGATGTGATGGTCAGCTCGAAGGGGTCTTGGCCGATGCGCAAGGACTTGCGCGGCACGGTGACGGCGAGCGTGCGCCGGGGATCGCGCTGGTCATAGAGGTTCTGCACCGAGGCGACGGCCGACACCGGCGCTTGCGCTGCTGCAGCAGCTGCCGCTTCTGCTGCACGTGCGGCCTCGGCGGCTTGAGCGAGCTGAGCAAGGCGCTCCTGCTCGGCGCGCAACTCGGCTTCTTCGCGTTGTCGCCGCTCGAGTGCTGCTTGCGCCAGGCGCTCCGATTCGCGGCGCGCAGTGTCCGCTGCCGCGGCTTCGGCTGCCAGCCGCTTACGCTCCGCCTCGGCCACCTTCGCGAGCTCAGCTTCACGAGCGAGGCGCTGCTTCTCGAGTTGCGCGAGCCGCGCCTGCTCAGTCTCGCGAGCCAAGCGCTCCTGCTCGAGTTTGGCGAGTCGTTCGGCTTCGGCGCGCTCGGCGGCAAGGCGCTGTTGTTCCTGACGAATCTTTTCCGCCCGCTGCTCTGCCGCCCGCCGCTCCTCGGCGCGACGTTGCTCCTCGAGTGCTGCTTGCTCGCGCTGCAGTCGTTCGCGTTCGAGTCGTGCGGCTTCGGCCGAGGGCGCTGCCGACTGCGTGGGCTTACCGGCTGCTGCGACCGGAATCAGGTTGCGTAGCCCTGTGACCGTGACGTGATGCGGCAGCAGATCCGGGAAGCGCGCCACTTTGGTGCTGATGAAATCCTGTGCGCACTGCTCGACTTCGGCCAGTGTGACCGCGCCGCTGCCATCAAGATCCTTGGCGCCGCCGAGCAGGCAGCTCTTCATCGCCTGGGTGGCGAGTCCGCCGCGACTCGGTTCGTCGAAGCTGACTTCATCAGCGCGCGCCGACGTGATGTGCACCACGTTTTCGGGTAACGCATCGACGCCGTCGGAGTTCTGACCGAGCAGGCTGCGCGTGCGGACGTTCGAGGGGCGATTACAGGCCGTACCCGTCTCGTCGGCCTTCATGAAAAACTTCGGTCGCAGACCGCCGTTTTCCTCGCCCAGCGAGCGTGTGTTGCGGCGGATTCCGGCAATGCCGCCCGAGTGGCAGGCATCGAACATGATGATGAGCTTGTCGGCCTTGCTGCCGAGCGGCTTGGCGTACTGAGCAAATTCGCGATTGACGATGACCTTGCGATCCCAGGTCAACAAGCCTTCGACACAACCGCCGGCGTTCGGGTCGCGCCACCGCGTACCGTGGCCTGAGAAATACACGAGGATGCGTCCGCCGTCCGACGCCTGCGCAGCGAGCTTGCCGAGCTCGGCGATGATGCGATCCTTGGTGGCTTGTTTGTTGAAGAGCTCGGTGACGTTGCCTTCGGGTATGCCCATCGCGACGGCGATTTCCTTCGCGCTATCGAGATCATTCGGCACCCCGAATAGCGGCGGGACTTCCTCGTCGCGGTAGATCGACACGCCAATGATGAGTGCGTGCTTGAACGGCTCCTGCGTTGCCGCGCTCGCGGGAGGAGACAAGATGCTCGCCATCAACAGCAGGATCGCAATCCATCGTGACATCTCAGACTCCGAGACCAGTGAGATAGAACGCCGCCCAGTAGAACGGGTGCGCAAACGCCTTACGCGTTTCGCGCTGCGCGTCTCGCAGCGCCTCGCGCTTGGGCTTGCCCACACTGAGGTTCGCATAAAAATGCTGCATCAGCACACCTGTCGCCTGATCGTCGACCTTCCATTGGCTCGCCACGATATTGCTGCTCCCAGCGAACAGGAAGCCGTGTGTCAGGCCCAGCACATCATCGCCGGTCTGAACCTTTCCAAGGCCGGTTTCACAGGCGGAGAGGGTCACGAGATCGGCATCGAGACGCATGTTGTACAAATCGCCCACGGTCAGCGAGCCGTCCTCCGTCCCTGACTTGGCGAGCAGCAGTCGCGATTGCAGGGCATTGGCCCCGTTGAACTCGCCATGCGAGGCCACGTGCAGCATGCGGAATGTGGGTGCGCGCGCCTTGAAGATCTCTTCGGAGGCTTGAGTGCGCGCGAAAATCTCGCTGGCGGGGATGCTTTGAGCGATGTATTTGCCCTCGGTTTCGGCGAACGGCAGATCGAGCGAGGGGTCCTGCAAGTCCGGGTTGGCGAGTACGAGCACTGGGTCTTTCTGAGTGCCGGAAGGTGCCCGCAGGAAGCGGATGGTGCTGGCGCTCGGCAGGAAGCGGGTCAGCGTGGTTTGCATCAAATAATCACTGCCGTCGTACAACGCGGCAAACGGCAGATAGTGCAGCACGCCATGCGGGGCGATGAGCAGGCTCTTGCCCGCAGCCAGCGGGCGCACGGGCCCGAGCAGGATGTCGTGCAGCTCCTTGGCGTATTCCCGCGTGCGATTCTCATCCTCGTCCTCTTGGATGGTAACGCGCAGTCGAAGCACTTTGGCTGCAAGCTCACCCGCCGCCACCCGCTGCATGCTGACCGCGTCTTTGGTGACTGCGCCCACGAACAGTTGCTCGCCGCTCAAGTAGTACTGCAGCACCACCTCATTGGCGAGCAAGCGGCTTTGAATGTCAGCGATGGGTACGGCGGTGACGGTGACCAGCGAGGCCAGCTCCGGATCGTTGCGGCGCAGCTCCGCCGTCAGGCGCGCGGCTTCCGCCTCGCGTTGCGCGCTATTGGCCAAGGCG
>Ga0172376_10004888_pt1 | contig 15123 bp, 13 predicted proteins | sample Lak35m_FD_121114 | JGI IMG/M metagenome (GOLD analysis project Ga0172376, IMG submission 121114) | Freshwater microbial communities from Kabuno Bay, South-Kivu, Congo - kab_092012_35m | ecosystem: Environmental > Aquatic > Freshwater > Lake | place: Democratic Republic of the Congo: South-Kivu...
GAATGGGTATCTCTCCACTCAGCATGATGATGGGGAACAAACGGAACAACTATGCAAACATCCCTTAAAATGCCTTTCGCAGGCGACCGTGGTTGGGATGATGGTGCTTTCCTCAATGGGGGTTCTTACGGATTCTACTGGTCTAGTTCACCTTATGGCGCTAACGGGTATAGCTTGTACTTCGGTTCTAGCGGTATTTATCCTAGCAGTAACCATCATCGTGCTTTCGGTTTCTCTGTGAGGTGTTTCAAAAACTAGAGAGATATAATAATCTGAAAGATTAAATATATCGTATTCGACTATTTGTTCTCTTTGTCTATTTGGAGAGCATAGTAGAAAAAGAGAAATCTTTTAAATTGAGTTTATTCTTGGTTTAAAAGATTTTTTCTTATTTTCTGACGGAAGGAAGAAAATAAGTGGAGCATAAATTTAATATATAAGACCTAAGGCTGGTCTTTATATTTTTTGTTTTATCGTTTCTTAGAATGGAAAATAGAAATCTAAGAAATATATTTTCTTGCTTATTTTAAGACCGGTCTTAGAAAATTGAAAAACTAAATCTTTGCTTTCTTTTTTGTGAGTTTTTGTTCCAAATAGTGAGAAGAGATTTTTTGCTATTTTGAAGTTTTAAATAGTAAATAAAAAATATAATTTAAAATTTAATAAAAAAATATGAGAAATTACGATTTTTGGAAAAATCAAAAATGAAAAATTGAAAATAAGGAAAAACTTATTTTGATAAGGAAGTTTCCAAAAAGTTATAAAAACTCCAAAAATAGACAATGATATTACCAGCTTTTCCGTGTGAGAAAGAGTAAGTCATCCAAAGTTTTGAGTTGGAATTATTACTGATCTCAATGGAGAATTAGCAGAAATAGCTTTTAATGCTTGAGGACTAAAAAAGATGAATATTCGTATTGCTCCCGTGAAGAAGGTATAGTTGAAAGAGAAAAAATATAAAAATTTTAAGACTAATCAAATAGTTCAAGGCTTTCAGGGATGCCTTGCTTTCCTTTTTTCTTAACTCTAAGATTTCAATTATTACCATTACCATTACCACTTGTTATATTTTTGTGATATTCATCTGATTTTCTCATAATTTCTCTATGATATCCTTTTCCATATTTTTCTCATAACTTATCAAAAAATTTTACTATATTTTGTGAATTTAGAGTTTTTAATAGTTCAATTATCTCTTTTTTACCTCTATTTAGATATATAGCTAAGGTATACTCTTGTCATTCTTCCATACTTGTATTATAATCACTTCACTCTATCCCCTTGAATTTTTTGAGTAGATAATAATACAAAATAATTATCTAATTCATCTTGGTAAAATGTTTGTGTATAAAAAGGAATATCAGAAAAATTTTTATATTCAGTAAACCTATTCTTATTCTTAAGAAAAAATTTTTTAAAAAATCCGTAAGGTATTACATCATTTATAGAATTTATATCATATTGCCAATTTTTATAAATTATCTTACCTTTATTATATACTCAACGACCAGCTTTTAAATTTGAAAATTTATTAATTTGTTCCGGAATTAAATTTCAGTATCATTCAAATAAAAATTCTACTTCTCAACTTTCTATATATTGAGATATCATTTCAAAAACTCAATCTTGATCTAATATATCAAAAACTCTTTTTGCTATATATTTTTTAATTTGACTAAATCCATTTTTTCAAAAAATTTCTTTTAGTATATCTGCAAATTGTATTGATTCTCCTATTCTAATTTTTCACTTTTTTTTTGAAACTTCTGAGAATCTATTCCATAATTCTTCTATTTCATTCTTGTTAAGCAAATCTACAAAATTGCTTATTTCATTTTTGTCTAATTCTCCATCATCTTTTAAAGTTGAAAAATATCAAAAAATTTTTTCTTTATCTTCATTTTTAATTACATTCTTTCGTACTAATATTTTCAAAAAATTTTTTACTCAATCCATAAATAAATCCGATTTTATGAAATCATTATAATTGTCAGGAAGATTTGATTGTTTTTCGCTCATTTTCTAATGATTTAGAAATATTAAAAATGTTTTTAAAATATTAAACTCTTATTTTTAGAAAAGTCAAATTTATTTACTTATAATAATTTTTATTTTTCTAAATTTATTTTTGAAGAAAAACCTTTCTATATAAAATAAACTTACTCATCCAAAATTTTGAATTTGAATTAATCCGAATTTATAAAAAAAATCCGAACTTTTTGTTTTTAAGTCCGGATTTATGAGTATCAAAAATAATATAATAACTTAAGCAAATTGAGCAGTAAGTACCTCAATAAAACTCTTATATAAAGCTAAATTTTCTTCAAATACTTCCTCATCCCATTTATTTTTCTTACAATTCAATAGAGCTTCCGCAATAACTTTTTCTTCTTCATTAGCATGTTGAAATACTGAACTATAAGAAAAAGGACCATTATTAACTCTTTCTTGTTGTAAATGGTACATAATTCTTGCTAACACTTTTAAAAACAAAATATGTTTCTCACCAGGATATGTTTTAAAGGAACCATTCTCTATTCTCATGAGATGATCTAATCTAATTTTTACTGCTTCTGCTGTCCCAATATCATTTAAAGCAAAATCTGATCTTGAAAAATTTTCACCAGCAACATGTTTCCAGTAAGGAAAATCTAGAAGAAGTAATTGTGGATGAATAAAACTCCCTAAATTTCCTTTTACTATTCCTGTATTTAGCTCTGATTTATATAAAAATCTAAATCCAAATTTATCAAATCCTGATTTTTTACAGAGCTTATTTTTGATTTCATTTTCTAGGGCAAGTGGCATATCTTCATTTACAAAACCGATAGAATCAATATCACTTTCACCTTCTTTATAATCAGCAGTTAAAATAGAACCATATAAATAAAGAGAAATAAGTCCTTGATCTTTGTACTCTTCAAATATCTCTTTTAAGGCATTTTCAGGTGTACTTTCCATAATATTTTTTTAAATAATAAAATTATTAACAAATTCCCCAAAACAATCAAAATTTATTATATATCATTATTTTTCTTGTAAAATTATTAGTGATTTTTCTTACAAAAAATTTCCCTTGCTTTTTTCTCTATAAATAATACAATTTTTGAGATTTATTTTATAAAAATTTTCTATGGTAGATTTTTCTTGAGCATTTATTGCAACAATTGCTAGTTTTTTGTTTTCATTTTTTTATTACTCTCCTTTTCTTGCAGGTATAGAATGGATGAAAGCAGTAGGAATGGATGATCCACTCAGTCAAAAAATTCAAAATTCTAGAAAGTGAAAACTTAAAGTACTTTTTATAAATTTTTTTGTAAATTTCATAAGCTTTGTTGGTTTGTCTTATATTTTTTCTCTTGTTCCAAATTTTGACTGGGAAAAACTGGTTTTATTATCTGTGATTTTGTGGTTTATGGTTTCAGGAGTGGATTTTATTCAAGCAATGTTCCAGCAAAAAAATGTATTTAGTCATTTTCTTGCAACAATAGATGATTTTATGAGGATTATCCTCTGAGGAATTATATTATTTTTAATGATGATCTAAAAAATGAGTTTTTATTTTAGTGCGATTAATTTGGGATGTAATAAAAATCTCGTTGATTTAGAAGTAGTTATCGGAAAAATACTTTCTTATCAAGAAAATCACGATATCGTATTTTTTGAAAATCCTGATGATGAAGAAGTGGAATATTTGCTGATAAATACTTGTTGATTTCTCTCAAGTTCAAGAGAAGAAACAGAAAAAGTCGTGCAATATTATGATAATATCGGGAAAAAACTTATTCTTTTAGGTTGTTATCTTCCGGTAAAGGATAATGCTTTTCTTGCTTCACTTAAAAATCTCTATGCTCTTGTTCCTTTTAAAAATTATGAATTTATTGAGGAAATTATCATTTGAAAATCAAAAAAAACTTCAAAATTTTTAGAGCTTACTGCGATAAAAAAAGTATTTAAAGAAAAATTTCAAGAAAAAAAACTCAAAGAATATTTACAAAATCTTTTTTCAAAAGATGCTTTTATCTGGAAATGAGATGAAGTAAGGGCTTATTTTAATGCTCCATACGGGCATGAATATCTCAAAATTGCCGAAGGTTGTGATAATACTTGTACATTTTGTATTATTCCAAAAATCAGAGGTCAACAAAAATCAAGAAAAAAAGAAGATATACTTGCCGAAGTAAAACTTATGGTGCAAAATGGAATAAAAGAAATTTGTATTTTGAGCCAAAATACTCCGATGTATGGGACTGATTTATATGGTGAAAATAAGCTTTTTGAATTACTTGAAAGTATTGATAGGATTCCTTGAGATTTTGAATTTAAGGTTTTTTATATGTATCCTGATATACTGACAGGAAAATTTTTAGGAAAGCTGAAAATTTTGAAAAAATTTATTCCTTACTTTGATATTCCTTTTCAGCATATTTCTGCCCCTATTTTAAAAAGAATGGGAAGGCATTATGATGAAGAGCATATTTTCAAGATTCTTGATTTTATTAGAAATAATTTTGAACAAAGTTTTATTCACACCAATTTTATTGTTGGATTTCCGTGAGAAGAAAAGGAGGATTTTGAAAAACTCATTGCATTTATACAGAAATATAAATTTGAAAGTATCAGTGTCTTTGAATATCACGATGAACCACTCGCTCCGAGCTATAATTTAGATAAAAAAGTTCCTCATAAAGAAGCTCTTCTCAGGCTAGAAATACTTAAAAAAGAAGTAGAAAAAATATATGAAGAAAATTTTAAAAAAAGGAAATGAAAAAATTTTAGTGGTTATATAATGGATATTGATGCAAAAAAAGCAACTATAAGAAGCAGATTCCAAGCTCCAGAAGTAGATGAATATGATGTTATTTCTCTCAAAAATATCATTTCTTGAAAAAGAGAAATAGGCGAAAGGGTAGAGTATAAGTTATAGGTAAATTATTCTAAAGTAAAATAGTGTAATTTCTGTATATAAATTTGATTTTTAAATAAAAATATATATATTCAGATAAATTTATCAACTAACTTTTAAAAATGGCATTCTCAAGTCATGAGGTACTTAAAAAAATATTTATAAGTCCAGAAAAATCTTTGATTCTTTTTGATAATTTAGATAGTCTTAAATTTTATACTAAAGATGGAGAAGAAGAAAAATATTATATTAAATCTCTCGGTAAAAGAGAAGAAGAAAGACTTATTTTTAATGAAAAAACTAAAAAATCAGCACCAGAAGAAATAGTAAAACAATTATTTATTGATGAATTAAGAAAAAAATATAAATATCCTCAAAAATTAATTGATACAGAAGTAAATGTCCAATTTGGGAGAGAAATTAATGATAATAAAAGAGCTGATATTGTGATATATTCAGATGATGAAACAACCCCAAAAATAGTTGTAGAGCTAAAAGCTCCAGGGCAAAAAAATGATTTAGAACAATTAAAAAGCTATTTAAATTCAAAAGGTGCTCCTATTTGAGTTGCTATAAATTGAGAAGTTCACACTATTCTTTATAGACCTTATCCAGCAGATTTTGACACACTTTCAGATTTACCAAAATATGGAGAAGAAGTTGATGACCTTTTTAAAAAGAAAAAAACTCTATGAGATTTAGAAGAACAAAATCTTGCAAAAGTTATTTTGGATTTAGAAGAACTTGTTTTGGCTCATACTTGATTTGATGCTTTTGAAGAAGTTTTTAAGCTTATTTTTGCTAAACTTTATGATGAAACAGAAGCAAAAAATAGAGAAAATGAAGAAGTTTATTTTAGAAAATATTGAAAAGATTTACAAAAAACAAAAGATGAAATTGATAAACTTTTTGAAGAAGCAAAAAGTGAATGGCAATATGATATTTTTGAAAAAACAGACAAGATAAAATTAACTGCTGAAAATCTTTCACTTTGTGTATGACTTTTAGAAAATATTAAATTAATGCATTCTGATCTAAGAATTATAGATGAAGCTTTTGAGTATTTAATACAAAAATCTAGTAAATGAGAAAAAGGACAATATTTTACACCAAGAATAGTTATTGATATGTGTGTAAGAATGATGAATCCTTGAAAATCTGAATATGTAATTGATACAGCTTGTGGTTCCGCTTGATTCTTGGTTCATACGATGAAATATGTGAGAGAAAAATATTTTGCTAAATTAAGTGATTGAGATTTTAGAGAAAGATATGCTTCAAAATATCTTTTCTGAATAGATTTTGATGAAAAAACAGCTAAAATTTCAAGAGCAATTATGCTTATAGCTTGAGATGGGAAAAGTCATATTTTTAAACTAAATTCTCTTGATACTTCAAGTTGGGGAAAATCAGATATAAAAGAAAAATTAAGACAATTTGATTTAATTAAAACTTACTCTGATTTCGAAAAAGATAAACAAAATGCAGAAGAATTAAAAGAATTAAAATTTGATGTACTTTTAGCAAATCCACCATTTGCTTGAAAAATCACAGATAAAAAAATGCTTACAAGTTATGATTTATGAAAAAATGAAAAATGAAAACTTGTAAATCAAACTTCAAGACATATACTTTTTATTGAAAAAAATTTAAATGTAGTAAAAGAAGGTTGAAGACTAGCTCTTGTTTTACCACAATGAGTTTTTAATAATACTTCTGAAGAATACATAAGAAAATACATCATGAAAAAAGCTCGTATTTTAGCTGTTGTCGGGCTGGATGGAAATGCTTTTAAACCTCATACTTGAACAAAAACTTCTGTTTTATTTTTGCAAAAATGGAAAGAAAATGAATTAGATGAATGATGAAATCCAAAAACAAAAAATTATCCAATTTTCTTTGCAACTTCAAAACTTCCTTTTAAAGATAATAGTTGAAATTATATTTATAAAGATAATGAATCTTGAGAAAAAGTTTTACAAAACGATTTAAATGATATAACAGAGGCTTTTAAAATTTGGGGGAATGAGCAATGATTTGATTTTTTAAGGGAATAGAATTTATATTTTAAATAAAAAAATGTTTAAAGCAAGAACAGAAAAAATTGAAAAAATAGCTTTGAGTTGTGAAAATAAAATTAAAGAACTTGAAAATATTTTTGATAAGAAAACTAATATTTATATAGATTTTGCAAATGTAATTCCTTGGCAAGATAAACTTAGGTGGAAAATAGATATAAAAAGACTTTTTCAATTTTTAACTAGCTTTGAAAATATAGATAAAATTAGATTTTATTATTGAACATTAATTTGAGATGAAAAATCAGAAGAATTAGCTAAACAAATAAAAGAAAGAGGCTATGAGTTTATTACAAAACCAGTAAAAATAATGAAAAAATCAATAGATATTTCTAGTATTGAATTAACAAATACTTCAATTTTAGAAAGTTTTATTAGAAAATCATTATTAAATGAATTAACCATAAAAGATATTGAATATTTAAATAATAGACTTTCAGAACTAAATAAACTTTGACAACTTTATATAGAAGATAGAAAATGTAATTTTGATGTTGAGTTATGAGTAGATATATTACTTGATTTACATTATGAGAATGCAGAAAATTTTGTAATTTGGAGTTGAGATAGTGATTTTGAAACTGTTATATCAAGGATTTCTGAAAAAAATAAAAAGGTTTATATTTTTTCTGTTCCTTGAAGAGTGTCTTTAGAATTAAATAATTCAAATGCAAAGGTTTATGATATAAAAAAATTAAAAAATTTTATATGTAGAAAAAATGATATTGATAAAAAATTATTAGTATAATTTGAGAATGCAAAAGGGATTCCTATAAAGGAACCCCTAAGCCATTGACTGTCGATCTTATTGATCTACCTTATTATATTAGAAATTTCTATTAATGCAAATTTTTAATAATCTTTTATACAAAAAAGTATAAATTTTAGTTTTTAATTTTAGAGAAAATGGTAACTAGTTTAGATAAAAAAATTTTAAATTCGACAATAATTTGAATATTGATTACATTTATATTATGAATAATATGAGTAATAACTTGATATATCAATATAGATTTATGAAAAGAGTCTATTAAAATAGCAGAAAAATCACAAAAAACAGCAAAAGAAATTTGAAATAAAATAATAAATTATAAACTAGAAACTGATACTAAAAGTTTATTATTTTTAGATTGAGAAGATAAACAAATAAAATTAAAACTCACAAATTTATGAAAGGAAAAAATTATTTTTAATAAAAATAATTTTAGTTCTCCTATTTATTCTTATATACAAATTAATTGAATTAAAAATTACAATTTTAAAGATTTTATAAATTATGATAGTGATAACTTAACTGAAGGTTGATATTTAAATTTAATTTTAAATATTAAAAGTTCTGACTTAGAAAATAAAAAAGAGTGAGAGTTAAAAATTAGCTTAAATTGTGAATATATAAATGAAAATTTATGATGTAATCCTGAATGAAATAATATTACTCTTAAATATTCTACATTCAATGATTTAAACATTCTTTGAATTGATGCAACTATTAGAGAAGATAAAAGCTGAAATTGAGATAAAGTAGATCTATTAAATATAATTGACTATTTAAAAGGAAAATCAGTTAATATTAAAACAATGTACAGTAAAGAATTTTATAGAAATAATACTAAAACTCCTTGAAAAAATTGAAATATTATACTTTTTTATAATTCTAAATACTCAAGTGAAAAACCAATTACAAAACATATTGAAAATTTATTAAATAAGTATTATTGATCTTATATAAAATGAATAGATAAATATGAGTATAATGAGTCCAATTTTAAGAAACTATTAAAACCTCTTTCTGATTGTAATTTAGATGAAAAAGATAAAACTAAAAAATGCTGAGAAAATGACTTAATATTTGAAAATTTAACTTCTGAAAATCGTTATTCTGAGTTATTTTATGATTATAATGATAAACAAAATATAGATTTTGTTTTTATGATACCTGCTAAATACTATTAATATGACTTTCCAACAATACATACAAAAAAAAAATCTTGATATTTCAATAATAAGTTTTGAGGAAATTATTTGAAGTTCAAGAATTGATTCTGAATGTTATTCAAAATATCTTTTGATTACAGAAAACAATATAAAAAGTAAAAATCATAAAACTTTTTTTGATTTAATTAAAAAGTTTAATTCTTGAAAAAATTTACCTCAAAGTTTGGATTGAAAACCTTTTTTGAGAACTCAAAATATAATTGATGTTTTACCAACTGATAATTGATTAAGTTATACAGATAAATTTGAAAATTTAGACTTATTAAAAGAATGAGATTTATTATTTGTAAGAGTTTGAGTTTGAGTTGGTGATAATTCAGTAGTTTATTGAGATTATGTTTGAAATGCTTATAGTGATAATTTAATTAGAATAAAAATTGATAATACGATATTAAATTCTTTTTATGTTTCCGTTTTCTTTTCTTGTGATTTAATTCGTAATTATTTTTCAAGATATTTTAAATGAACTGCTAGACCTCTAATAAGTAAAGAAAATTTCAAAGATATAAAAATCCCAATTCCTTCAACTTCTTTCCAAACTCAAATCGCAAACTTAGTCCAAGAATCATTTAAACAAAAAGAACTTTCTAAGAAACTATATTTAGAAGCTGAGAAACTTCTATTGTCTGAACTTTGACTTGATGATTATGTACCAACTGATGAAAATATTTCTATAAAAGATAGTGAAGAAGTAGAACTTTTTTGAAGAGTTGATGCAGAATTTTTTCAGCCAAAATATGATGAAATAACTTATAAAATACAAAGTTATAAATGATGATATGATTTTTTAAGAAATTTATTTAAACAAAATAGAGATCAAAATAAATTAGAAACAAGTAAAATTAATTATATTGAAATTTGAGATATAAATATTTCAAATTGAGAAATAATACATAATGAAATTGAAAAAGATAATTTACCAGCAAATGCTAAAATATTATTAAAAAAAGATGATTTACTTGTTTCTACAGTAAGACCTTATAGGTGAGCTGTTGCAATAGTAAGAAATGAAACTAAAAATTTAGTTTGAAGTTGAGCTTTTACAGTTCTTAGAGAAAAAACTTTTTATAAAAAAGAAACATTAGAAATTTTGCTTAAGTTAAATATTTATAAAGAGCTTATGCTTAGATATAATTGCTGAGCTTCTTATCCAGTTATAAAAGATGAAGATATTTTAAATCTTCCAATCCCAAAAGTTGATATAAAAGTTCAAGAAGAAATAGCGAAACTTGTAAAAGAAAGCCATAAATCACTTGATTTATCAAAACAACTGCTAGAAAAAGCCAAAAAATCAGTTGAGATTTTTATTGAAGAAGATGAGGAAAAAGCAATTGATTTTTTGAATGATTAGTCATCCTATAAAAAAGCTTCATATAAAAGATAAATTCACAAAAGAATCATCATAATTCATACAATGAGGTGAATATTTTCTTTGTGAGTTTCTTTGAGTTCTTTGAGCTCTGAAATATCTTTTATTCCGAGTCAAATAACAAAAGTGATGATAACCATCGGAAGAACAAATATAATGTTATAGATAAGAAGATAAATATAGCCAAGCATATTTATAGAACTACTTTCAGAAACCAAATATCATAAAATAGTGAAATACGGTCAAGAGCTACATGGAAGCAAGAAAAGACTAATGACAAAACCAGCGAGAAATCCACCAAAAGGAGAAGATATAGAAGACATTATTTTTTTCATTTTTGGTCTCCAAGAAAATGGAACTTCCATAACAAAGCCTTTTCCATACCAAAAATAGTCTTTTATATTTGCAAGTCCTACCAAAATACCAAGTATTCCTACTCATAATTTTATATAAAATATCTGATCAGAAAAAGAAAATACTTTGTAGATTCAAATTCCCATAAAAAAATAGCTGATAAAAACGGCAAAACAAAAGAGCAGTCAGGCAAATATCGTTCTCCTAAAAGAACTTGTTTTTGAAAGAATACTCGAAAGAAGAAGAAAAAGAACGGCAAATGCACAAGGATTGATACTATCAGAAAAAGCAGCAGGAAGCAAAATAAGTAAAAATGTAAAAAATGAAGTCATTTTTTCTTGAGAATTTTTTCATTCTTGTTTTATTCCTGTTTCTTCTGTTGTAATTTTTTTCTCGATAGAAAGAAAATGATCTTTTATATCAGGAGTTCATTTTAAATATTTTGTTCCTTTATCATAGACAAGAAAAGGGATGCCAATTTCACCAAGAGGAAGTCAAAATTTTTCTCCTTGCTTGAGAAGTTCTTTATTGTTTTCTACATTACTATAGACTTCTTTTTTTTCTATATCATATTTTTTGTAAATATCATTTTTTTTGAAAAATTTATCAAGCTCGTAGCAATGAGAACAACTTTCTCAATAATAATAAGTATAATCACTTGCAAATACAGATTTTCAAAGAAATAAACAGATAAAAGCAATCAAAAAAGTGAGTATTTTTTTATTTTTCATACTTCAATTTAAAAAGTTAAAAAGTTGAAATGATTATACAAAAAAAAGAAAAAATTTAAATTTTATTTTTCTTTTTACAGATTTAAAAATCTCCTATAAAAAAATATTTTCATATTTTCTCATAAGAGATTTTTACTTGGCAAGGAGTATTGGAATTGCACCAATGCCTACCGGCTTCGGAAACCGATCACTCTTCTAATTAAGCTAACTCCTTAGAGATTTTTTCGCTTGAATATTATATAAAAATCAAAAAAAATGTAAAAATTTATTTTAAAAAAGCTCCTTTGTGAGAGGAGCTTTTTTAAAATTATTATTTTGTTTTTACTTTTTCTATTAAATTCCCAGTTTGCTCTGGAAATATATCTCATATATCATCAACAAACTCAAGAGTTTTTTCTCCAAATTGCTTTGCAGAAAAAGTTTCATACTCTTCTACACCATTTTGATAAATATTTCTCAAATCTTCAGGAATCATATTGTTATCAAATATTTTTCCATTTTTTTTATAAGCTTCTTTTATCATTTGGAGAAGTTCTTCTTTTCATTCTTGAGTATTTTCTTTTGGTCTTAATTCTTCATACTTTGCTTTCATTTCATTTCTATTTTCATAAGTGAGAGCAGTTGCCACAGATGCTAGGAATTTCCAAGGAGAAGCAGTTTCTGATACAACTATAGACTTTGTATTTTCAGGATTTTCTTCTTTATATTGTTCGGTTGCAAAGAAAGCATTGGCAGTATGCGGACAGATAAGTCTATTATTTTTTAACCAAACTTTTTTCATTGTGCATAATTCGTCTTCGGCTTTTACTGTATATGCTTTTAGTTTTAATTTTGTAATTTCTTCTCTTTCTTCATTTCTAAGTTTTATTCAAGCAATAGTATTAAAATAACTTGCAAAGTCATCTTCTAAGCTCATCATCATACCATAAACTTCCTGATTTTTTTGAATATTTTTTAAATTATTTAATAGTTTTCCAAGGATATATTTTTGATTATCCCATCATCTTGATTTATATTCTTTTTGTGTTTCTTCAATAGATTGTATTAGATTTTCTAAAATTTTATTAATATTTTCATTATTTTTAATTGAAATATTTCATCCTTGAGATTTTAATTCAGGAAGATGAATAAATTTATATAAATTTTCTGATAGTTTTCCATCAAGCTCAAATTTTTTCATTAATTCTTCACATCTCTTAGGACTTGTAATTCTTCTTAAAAGTCTTTCTACATTACTTCCATATCTGATAATCATAGAAACAGAAGGATCTGAGACTTCTTCATATGCCATTCTATATATTCCATTTTTTAATAACTGATAAATAGCATCATTTTCATTGGTAGAAATAATTATATCATCTATTCATCCCACCATATCTCTTGCTTGAATAACTCAAGTTGCATGTCAAAAATTCCCAGATGGAACAGCTTCTATTATATCTCAAGCAATTTCAGGATTCATCGCTTTTGCTATCATAACTCAAACAGAATGGTAAATAGATTGTGCATCTATTCTTCCTATATTGACACTATTAAAACTTCCAGAACTTACTTCTATATCAAAACCATATTTTTCTCTGAGAGTTCTAAATTTTTTCTCAAGTATCTCTTGAAGTTTTTGTTTAAAATCAGCATTATTACAAGCTTTCATTTGTTCTTGTATTTCAGTAAATGCCTCTTCAAATGCAATGGAAGTAACATTTCATTCAAGATTTTTCATTTGACCTATTTGTCATTGAGTTGCCTCGTGAGCTGGAAATCAGATAATATTTGCAACAAAATCCTTTCCTTGTATTCAGGCTCATCCTGCAGGTCAAGTATCTCCGCTTGTTGATGTTTGTGTTATGACAATTGATATTTTGGGACGATTACCTTGTTCTTCATCAGAGGCTTTTTTTCAATTTATATATTTTACAAGTTTTTCTTCTCCATCTACTTGTTCGAATTTATAAATTATACTTTTTTTTTCATCTTCAAGAGCTTGTTTTACAGCTTCTGTATTTTTTCTTCTTGTAATGATAGAAAGCATTGTAGGGATTTGTTGGAGAGCTAGGTCTTTAAAAGCATCGGTTGGTCAAGTTGTTTCATTCATGAGATAGATACCATTTTCTCAGATTTTTTCTACGGGAGTGATAAAAGGACTCTTAAAAGAATCAAGAGAATTTACGATTTCTTCAATTTCTTCATGAGTAAGTCAAGTACCCATCTTGGTCCAAAGAAAACGAAACATTGATTTTACGACTTCTCTTATAAGTTTTTCATCTTTTGTTTCTATTGCTTCTCTCAAAATTGCTATAAATTCATCTTGTTTTTCAAGAGAAAGAAGTAATTTACCAAAGATTTCTCTGTACCAAAGTCATTTATCATCAGGTTGTGCATGAGTGACAGCATATTCATAATCTTTTGCTTCTCATCCTCCTCTTGTAGAAGTGAGTTCTACATTTTTTTGTGTTTCTACATTTTCTTCCGAGAAAACACCATTGAGTTTTGTAAGTAAACGAGAATGACTCATATTCCAAAAAACATGACTCAATTTATTTAATCATTGAGTTACAGATTCTACTCATTTTTTGTGTCATTCCAAGAGATGTTTTGAAACCTCTCAAAAAGTTTGCACTCAATTTTCATGCCATTCTTTTAAATTATCAAAAAAATTTCAGAGAGGAGATTGATTATTGCTCATTTTTATGAATAAAAAAATAAAAACTAAATATAATATTAATTATTTTATAAAAAAGTCAATAAATTTTATAAAATATTTCCGTCTCTTTCTAAACTTCATATATAAGCAAGACAAAGAGCATCGGCAGCATCGTCAGGAGTTGGTATTGCATCAAGCTTCATAATCATTTTTATGGCTTGTTGTATTTGTTTTTTATTGGCTTTTCCATTCCCAGTAATTGCTTTTTTGACTTGGAGGGGAGTATATTCTTTTATTTGAAGAGTATGTTTTATACATTCATACATTATAACTCCTCTACACTGAGCAACATCTATCGCTGTCTTTATATTATTTGTAAAAAATAATCTTTCTATTGCAATCTTTTGAGGAGTATATTTTTCTATCAGTTTTTCCATATCACTGCCTATTTCAAGCAATTTATAAGCCAGCTCAATTTTTGGAGTCGTAGAAATAACTCAAAAATCTATAAGTTTGATAGAGTGTCTTTCTTTTTCTATGATAGCATATCAAATGGTTGTACTTCACGGATCTATCCCTATAATTATTGACATAATTAAATATTTGACAAATTATAAAAAGTATTTTAAAATATTGTTGTGTGTGTAAATAGATTATTTTTTAACTTATAGTTTATGATAATATAAAATTATGAGAAAAAGTAAAATAATATTTGATTCGGCTTTGCTTGATAAAATTGCTGAGTCAAAAAAAATGTGAGAAGGGGAGAAACTCAATATTTTGAAATATATTGCCTATCTTAACCCAAAAGAACAATTGCTTCTTGCACAATTAATCTAAAAACAAATCCCTCATTTGAGGGATTTGTTTTTAGATTTTCCAAATATTATTTTGAGTATCAGACTCAATTGATTTTATTCAATGTAAATCTCTTAAAAAGGGACTCATATTTAAGGAAACACGGAAAAATAGAAGAAGAAACTGAATATTTTTATTTGAAAAATGATGTATTTTAGTATAATAAATAGGTGAAATATTACCTATTTAAA
>Ga0172376_10004890_pt1 | contig 15119 bp, 15 predicted proteins | sample Lak35m_FD_121114 | JGI IMG/M metagenome (GOLD analysis project Ga0172376, IMG submission 121114) | Freshwater microbial communities from Kabuno Bay, South-Kivu, Congo - kab_092012_35m | ecosystem: Environmental > Aquatic > Freshwater > Lake | place: Democratic Republic of the Congo: South-Kivu...
ACATCTTTGTTAAGTTCTCTCATGTATTCTTCAGCAACTGTAAGCATTCCTCCAGTTCCGCAGGTTGGGTCGTAAATTAGTTTTGTAAGTCTATCCGCAGTAAGTATTTTTCTATCTTCGCTAAAAAGAATATTGACCATCAGTCTTATAACTTCCCTTGGTGTATAGTGCTGACCAGCGTCTTCATTGTGAGACTCGCTAAATCTCCTGATTACTTCCTCAAAAATATAACCCATTTCTAGATTTGAAACAGTATTTGGGTGTAAATCCACTTTCGAAAATTCATGCATAACAATAAATAAAATATCATTATTAGCTAATTTATTAATATGACTTTCAAAGTTAAAACCCTCGGAATCTGTAATTATTTCTTTCACATCTGAGGAATAAGAATTAATATACTCCAGTAGGTTTTCTCTGATATTACTTGAATCCTCAAGTAATTTTTTAAAGGTATATTTGGTAGTATTGTAAAATTTTTGACCAGCTAAGTCTTTAAGTCTTTTGTCTCTAAAAGTGTCGTTTTGAGGAATCTTTGAGGCTTCATTTAGAAATACAGCTTTTCCTTCTTCTAAAACGCAATCAAATCTTCTCAAAACGGTTAAAGGAAGTATTACTAATCCGTATTCATGAGGTTTATAAAGCCCTGTAAGCTTGTCTGCAATACTCCATATTAAATTGGCATGGTTATTTATCTTTTGACTCATACGTGTATTTTACCACTTTATCTTCTTGCAACTCCCAAGGTTTTGTAAATCTCATTTGGAAAAACGTATTTAAGAAGATTTGTTTTCTAACATTGATAAGCTGCCTTTCATAGTTCTTTTTGTTCCTCTTTTAGATCCTCCATGTTTTCAATCTCCTCATTTTTAATCTTTGGAATTACACTCGCACTGTATTAATAAAAATTTTGTATTGGATTCAATCTTTTTGTGTTCGTTTATTGCTTCTAAAATATATCTGTCTAAAAGTATTGCAAACATAATTAGAATAATTGAAACAAAAATTTGATTATTAGATACGAAATCATCCCTTTATTTTTTTGCAGATTCTAGGATGTTATCAATAATTCCGTAATCTTTTGTTTCTTGTGCGGACATCCAGTTATCTCTTTCGATATCTTTTAAAACTTCTTCAAAAGGTTTCTCAGATTGCTCTGCAATTAGTCTTGCATAATCGTGTTTCATTTTTACCATTTGTTTAGCGTATATTTCTATGTCAGTTGCCTGTCCTTCTGCTCCTCCAAGTGTTTGGTGGATCATAGTATGGGCTCCTGGTAGTGAATATCTTTTGCCTTTAGATCCTGAACAAAGTAACAAAGCTGCAGCGGAAGCACAAAGACCGGTGTTGATGGTTACAACATCATTTTTAACATGTCTTACAGTATCAAACATAGCTCTTCCAGAATACGCTTCGCCTCCTGGGGAGTTTATATAGATTTTAATATCTCTATTTGGATCAGTCGCTTCTAAAAACAACAATTGGGCTATAAAAGTGTTAGCAACTCCCATATCTATCGGACCGGTTACAAATACAATAAAATCCTTAAGTAGTCTTGAATAAATATCATAAGACCTTTCGTAATTTCCTTCTTTTTCAACTACCACAGGAATTAAAGCATTATTAAAATTTTTATTCATTTTTGACATCCTTTCCTAAATTTTTAAGATAATCAAGAGCTTTATTTTTCTCGATTATACCTTTAATATACCATTTTTCAGCCGGATTAGAAAATTGAGAAATCAATTTTTCATCTCCTAAATTATTGATAAAATCATCTATTTCACTATCAATGGCTTCTAAAGAGTTATCTTTAACTATTTGATTTAAGATAAACTCTGATTTTATGTTATTTGTGGCAATATGTTTATGATCAGCTAAAAGATCATCGTAAGTTTTATTTTGAGCTTTTAGAAGTTGGTCAACATTTAAGTTTAAACCTTTTATTTGGTTTATAAATCTCTCTAACAATCTATCAGTTTCTTCATTTACTATCAGTTCTGAAATTGTAAACTCTGATTTTTCTATAATTTTATTTATTACTTCTTCTGCTGTTAGTTCCCTCTTTTTTGCAACTTCTTTACCTTCTTCTATATTTTCTTTATTCTTTTCTAATTCTTTATTTTCTTTTTCAATTTCTGATTTTAGTTCTTTAACAATTTTTTTATAGTCTGAAACCTTGTACTCAGGTTTTAAAGCAATTGTTGCCTCAAAAATAAATTCTTTATCTACTGCAAATTGTTTTAACTCTATTTTTGGGTTTGAGTAAGGGAAAATTCCCTTTTCTTTAACAATTCCTGGATAATATTTTTTTAAAAGCTCTGACACAGTCTCACCTTCAATTTTAGAAAAGTCTGCTCTTTTAAGTACTTCTTCAACTGGAGCCTTACCTTTTCTGAAGCCTTTTACTTCACTATTTGCGACAACTTTAGCAACAACTTTATCATGAACTTCTTTTACTTTTTCGTTATCTAGAGTTACTATTAGCTTTATTTCGGCATTTGGTAAAGTTTGGGTTTCTATCTTCATAAGATAGTATTTTAACATATAACGCAAATATGTTATATTAAATTAGTTTATGATTTTTAAAAATAAAAACAAAACCATTAAAAACTTAAAGTCAAAAAAACTTTTTAAACACCTTTCTAATAAATTTCTATGGGTTTCTTTTTCTTTAATAATTTTTGCAACTCTATTTTATACTTTAATCGCAGACGCACAGCAAGGTGATGGTACCTATATTCCTCCTTTAGGATGTGATTTTGATAGGCCAGATTTTAAATTTGGTGAATCCTCCTTTCCTGTTTCAGATAATGGTGTTTTTAAAACGCCTATAAACTATAATATTCCTTCAGGTTTTCGTTCAAAACTTTGTGAGATTTTAAAACCTGTTATTCCACCAGATAACAATAAATGGCTTGGTAAGTATGGCGGAAAGGTCTATAATGGATGGCCTTTGTTTAAGGATACTTTAGCAGAATACCGAAAAAATGAAGATATAAATAAATTAATGAATTTATGCACTGTTGTTAAGAGAATTCCAAAGCTGACATCTGACGAAACAGAAATAGATTACTTATACGAGATTGGTTATAACCCAGCCTTAAAAGGTTTTTGGATAGATAATACTCCAGAAATAGAAGGTAATGAAACTTATGGTCAGAATAACTATATTGCTTGGGTAAACTTCTTTTCCAAAAGATATTGGCTTGAAGACCCAGATAAAGATAGAATTGAAAAGGACGAGCTAATGATTCTTCCAATGGAGTATGATTTAGCTTTATCAATTAAAAAGAGAGAAAAACTTGAAGATATTCAAAACCCTACTCAAAGAGACCAAAAAAGAGATGAATTAAATTTTGAGATCCAAAAGCTCAGAAATGAAGTTGAGATTTACCCAGAGGCTACTTTAGATTTAAATGTCGAAGCTTTTATAAATGAGATTAAAGAATACGAATGTAATCAAAATACCATTTATAGAACTTTACAAAGATGGAGTGCCTATGACAAGATTCTAGCGGATTGGACAAAAAAAATGTATGCTGATGATCTTATAAATACTGTTAGAAGAAGTTCTGATATCTTGAAATAGATATTAATGTTATGATAATGTAAAAGTATATTTTAAATTGCTGCCCAATACCAGCAGTTTCGTATCAATTTAATAAAGAAAGGTTTTTATGAAAAAATCTTCAAGTGCAGACCATACAAAAATAACTCTTAAAGCAAATTCATGGTTTAACAAAAATATAGGACTTTTGGGTGTTATTGTAGTAATTCTTGTTCTACTAGTTTACATGGTTGTTATGCGTATGGATTCTATGAATAATAGAATTATACAGCTAGAAGGAAATGATGTTAATAGAACAATTAATGAAATAAATGGCTCATCTCCTGCGACAATGGAAAAAACTTCTGAAAAAGAAGACACAAAGAAACAAGATAAAATGATGAAATACTAATTTTTCATTATTGCTAGGTTGTTTCTTGCGGATGGGATTTTTTTAAATTTATTTAAAAAAATCCCATCCAATTTTATTCATTAAATTTTAATTTTTTAGTTTAAAAATTGTTATAATAAATTTATGATTTTTGCCCACTCTTTTGTTGGTTTCCCATTAACTTATGAAATTTTAAAAAAAGAAAAGTATTCAACTGAATTTAAAAAACTTGCCTACTTTGTTGGAATAACTTCTGCTGTTTTACCAGACTTTGACCTTGCCTTAGGTATATTTATTCATGATTTAAATCATAGAAAATTACTTTCTCACTCATTAACTCCCTATGTTCTTTTATTCCTAATAACTTTAATAGTTTCACTTTTTTTAAAAAAATATACAAAAAGATTGCAAATTTTAAATCTGATATTTTTTGTAGGAGTTATGTCACATTTATTTTTAGATTTTATGGCTGGAGGTTTAGCTTTATTTTCACCTTTTTCTTCAGATATTTACGGTATAATACCTTCTTTTAGCCTTACTAATTTTTTTGCTTCATATTTTACTTCTTTTTACCTTTTTTTTGAAATTTTAGCATTTGGAATTTTTTGGTTATATTTAAAAAAGGAAAAGCTTGAAATAGTTAGATTTTTACCATTATTTTTCTTATTTGTTGCGATTGTTGCAATGATACTTTACATGTAAATTTTAAAATAATGTTGGTTGATTTTGGTTTTTATTGTTATATTCGTGAACATAGCTACAGTATTTGCAATTTTGATTAGGAAGGGGTATATCACTACTTTCTAATGTCTTTGAGATATCTTTTATTCTTTGATTTACCCAACTTCTATCTCCGTCATAAGAAATTATCTGCATTTCAAAAGTTAATTTTGAATCAAATTTTTCTGGAGTTTTAAGTGCGTTTGCATAAACAAAATATGCAGTGTTTGAAACCTTAAAACCACTATTTTCAAGAAGATATTGGTAAATCTCAGCTTGTCTTTTATACCCTTGTTTATATTCAGAATCTAGGGAAATCTCTTCTAATGTAGAAGTAGATTTATAATCTACAACATGTAATTCTCCATGAGAATTGATCCAGATATCGTCAACTGCTCCATAAATCGTTAAACCTGTTTCATGAGTGATTCTAACTCCTGTAAAATTATGTCTCCATTCATTTAATTTCTCATGTTTAAAAGGTACTGCATCAATTTGATATTTTTTCATCAGCTCATGAGGTTCCCCACTTTCCCTTAAAATATCAAACTCTTTTTTTAACAATTCATCTACCGCTGAGTTGAGTGTATAGCCAGGAATTGATGGTCTTTTAACAGAAAGTTTTACATCAAGATAAAAACATTTTGGACACTCAGTATAAAGTTCAATTTTAGTACGAGAAATTTTACCTTCCATTTAATTATTATACTTGAAAATTTCATACAATTTAATATCATATATTCATGAATAAAAGTTTGATTTTTGCAATTTTAGGCTCAGTTTTAGTTTTTGGTGTTTTAGGCTATTTTGGTTTCAACTATTATATTGATTCACAATTAAATTATATAAACGATAATATTACGGAACAAAAGGCAAAACTTTCTGAGATCCCAGAGGATCAAAGATGTATTATTACAATTGATTCAAAAAAGTATGATGTCACATTATTTAGGGATGTTCACCCAGGAGGAAATGTTTTCAAATGTGGCCAAGACATGACTCAAGCCTTCAGCAGACAACACGGAGGAAGCCAAAAGGTTTTAAACACTTTGAAGAAATTCTTGATTGAGTAAATTTTTTTAGTATAATTTTTCCTAACATAATCAAAAGGAGGGCGAGATGGAATATATCTATTTCATGTTGATTATTTTGTCTCTTTACATTACGATATTTCTTTATCATAAACTTTCAACTCAAAAGAAATTTTTGATTTTAAGTGATAAAGATTTAACAGAAACACCAAATCAAATTGATTGGGTTTTAAATAGAGATAAACATAAATGTCAGTTTGATTGGATTGATGTGACAAATAGAGAAAATCATGTTGTATGTTTAAATCCTTCTAGCGAAATTTATATAGTTAAGTTAAGATTATATGATAAATTTTTCAGAGGAAATGATTTTCCATGTAGGGCTTTAACAGTTTGTGAGACTCATAAACAATGGCTTGAGAAATCTACAAACCTAGACCTTGCTTTGAAAATTAACTTAAAAGCAACTAATTTGACAAAAAAATATTTGAGTAACAATCCAGATGATGTATTTCCAGAATAGTTTCTGATAAGAATTACTGACGCGAAACGGACTTTAAAAAAGTCCGTTTCGCGAATTCGAATTTACCTTTAAAACTTAATCAACCTTTTGAATTTTCTTCCAATTTGGAAGATAAGTGTTTAATAAAGTCTTGAATCTAATTCCATGATTAGGAACTTGTAAATGACACATTTCATGCAAAACTACATAATCTATAAAATCAAGTTCTTTTTTAATAATTTCAGTATTAATACAAATTGTTTTAGATATAAAATTACAGTAGCCCCACTTCCCTTTCATTTTTTCGTAAATAAGTTTATTTTTAAGTAGATTTGTCTTTTCTTCCCATTTTCTGAATGAACTTTCACAAATTTCACTTAGCTTTTCTTGGTACCAAGAGTTTAACAACCTTTGTCTTGCACCTAAGGATGTTGCCTCTGGAATTTGAAGAATAATATTTTCATTTTCAAACAAAACTTTGTATTCTTTAGAGTCTTTGATTATTAAAGGATACTTCTTACCTAAATAAAAATGCATTTCACCTTCACAATACTTATATTTATCATGTAGATTTACTTTTTTGGAAATTTTCGTAAAACTTTCTTTTATCCAATCATTTTTTTGGAGAAGAAACTTTAAAATTGTATCGTCTGAAGTCTTTTTGTGGCAAGATATTTCGACTTCGTGTATATTTTTAATCTTTAAGATTGTATTTTTTATTTTTTTATAAGTTATTTTTACTTTTATGTTTTGAAATTGAATTTCTTTTGAAACCATAAGAAAGTTATCTTTTTGGTAATCTACCGCCCGAATCTAAACAATCTTTTATTGAATCATAAGGAGTAAATTTTTTAGTTCTTGAATAGTAAGTTGTACCAGGAGCATGGCATATGCCGGTTGAAGATTTTTTAACTACATCTTCTGAAGAGTCAGAAGAGTTACTTTCATTTTCAGTATTTGAGCTTGTTTTTGGAGCTAAATTTTGAGTTATAACTTGAGTTGTTGTAGTTTGTGAGGTTGTAGAGATATCACAAGCACTGCCCCATAATCCTTTGTCACTATCAATTGCATATTTCTGAGAAGTCAAAAATTGTTCGTTAAATTTAACATCAGGCGGATATGTAGAGGCTTTAGCATAACCTTCTTTTACCAAATAATCATTAACAAAAATATCCCCAACATATACATATCTTAACAACCTGCCGTATTTATCAGTTTCAGAAACATCTTTAACTAGTTTTACTTTTTTATTAAGAACCAAATCTAAATTTTTGATTGATGCTTCTTTTCCATAACATTCAACAGGTTTGGAAGGGTGAACAGTTTCTGGGGTATCTATTCCAATATATCTAACTCTTTTTCCGCCTTCAATTTCTATCGTGTCGCCATCTATAACTTTCGTGACCAAAAAGAGTTCCGAGTTTTTGGATGAATTTTTTGTTCCTTCTTCAGAAAATCCTTGAGATTTATTCAATATTGAATTTTGAGTTTCTGTTTGGACTGGTTTTGTCGCATTATTTGTGTTGTTATCCTGAAATTTTGTGGAGTTTTGAACTAAATTTTGAGACTCATTTTGAACCTGCTTTGTTTCATTATTTGAGTTATTTTTTTGATCTTGAACATTATTTTGTTCTAGACTAGTAGCAGTTGGGCTTTCACTTTTTTGTTCTAAAACCCTATCATTTGCTGTTTCTGTAGGAAGCTGCTTATTGATGTTTATAACAAAAAGAGGTATTGCAAAAATTGCTATAAAAGCGTATATCAATATTCTTAAAAAAGAGTTCGATATATATTTTTTTAATGGATCAAGAAAATTCATATTTATAAGTATATTATAACATTTTTCATACTCAATGTAAACTATGGGTTAAATTTTTGGAGTTTGAATTTTTTTTTATATTCGATAACAATTTTTCCAAAACGGGCTTACTTTTTAATAGTTCTCGTTACCATTAAATCCGTCTTGATATGTATCGTCATTATAATATTCATCCTTAACATATTCATCCTTATCATAATTATCTTCATCTGGGTAATAATTATTAGTTCGAGCTCTATCTATCATCAAATTATTTAAATCTTCAAAACTTATAAAGTCTAAAGGAGCCTCAAGCTTAAGATCTTTGCCAAAACTTTTTAAATTATATTCTATATTAATATTTGAACCCACGATAGGAGGTATTGTAGGTACAATTTTAGATATAGTAGTATCTTTTTTATTTACCCAAATAAATCCATTACTAATAGCTTGATGAAATTGCTCTTTTCCATTTAAATCCAAAGGATCTCCTAAGTTATAAGCGATAATAAAATCATCTAAAAGCTTATCGGTTGTTTTTCTTGGAATCTTGTAGCTGTATTTTAGATTTTCAATCTTGTCATTTTTTTCAGATTCTGTATACTTTATTTCAACATCCTTTAAATTAAAGAGTAAATCGTTTAACTTTTTAAGATTACCTACATCGTAGCTTTCTAAATTCTCAAAAGTTTGTTTATCTACCTTTATCCATTTGGAACCTACAGATTTATACCCGTAGCCTAAAATGCACTCTTTAGTTTCCCTAGGTGCGTTTAAATAAGCTTCATTGTTTGTGAAAAATAATTCGACAACAATTTTATTTAAATCTCCACCATAAATACAAGGTAATGGTTGGTATTTAGGAAATTGGACTTCAATAGTATTTTTAATTTTGGAATCCTTATTTGAGTCTCCAACTTGCACTTTACCTGAATTTGTGAATGAAACATTATAAGATCCATAAGAGTTTGAAATATCTCCTTTAACTTCAAATTCTATATTTTTTAAGCTTAATGTTTTTATTACAGCTCTTTTATAAATGAAATCTGGGCTACTTTGAGAATAAAAGTAATATCCTAAAACTCCTAAAGTTATTGTTAAAAGAGTAATAGTACTTGAAAAAATTATGATTGCTTTTTTTGATTTTAAAAAATTTGGATATTGAAAGGTTTTTTGTTCATTATTTTCAATTTTTTGCTCTGGAACTGGAATTTTGTTTACTTCATCTATGGCCTTATTAACATCTTCTTCTTTCCAACCTTTTGAGACCAAAGCGTTTTTTATATCTAAAATAGAAACACCAATCACAATTTGTTTTTTAATATAATCGAGAAGCTGTTCCTGTGGCATAATTTTATTCTATTTTATTTGAAATTAAAAATCAAGGTTTTGTAATTACTCGATAAAAGAAGTTTTGGGATCTAATATTCCATTTAGAAATTTCATACGCAATAACATTGGTCGTGGGTATCTTTGAAAATCAAAAGAGTAAAATAAATATGTTCTTATTTTTTCATCTAAAAAAATATTTATTATTTCATTTACCAATAATTGATTAACTGGAAAGTTATTTCTATTCTTTACTAGAAAAGATCCGTTATCGAACTTATTTACTTCAAATTCTAAAACACCGTTAAATTTTTTAGTGCTAGAATCTTCAGGAGATGTTGGAGATGTTAAAGATATAGAATTTCTAAATAATTGAAAAAATTCTGCATTTAACAAAGTTAGAATATCATCTTGTCTCAGATTCTTTAAAATATTAATTGGGCCAATTAAAGGAGATTGAATCTCGGCATCAGGTGGTAAAACATCTTCAGTATCACCTAAATTAATAATTGTCACTTTGCTTTGAGGACCTGACTCTGTAGGACTGTAACTAAATTGTGTTAAAAATTTATCAATATATTCCTGAGCTGCAGCAGTGTTAAATCCTATTGCAACAGCATTTCCTTCTCTTACACTTCCAAGTGCTGCTCTTGCACCTTCAGAAAGTCTCTCTAACTGGCTAGGGCCTATTATATTTCTTGCTGCAACGCCAAGAACTAATACTCTAGGGTCTCTTCCTTTGAGTCCTATGTTGAAACCTTCAGATGTCACTGGTTCAAGATTTCCTGTTCCACCAAAATTTCTGTCATACTCTTCTATAACTTGTCTAAATTTATCTTCGAAACCTGTAGCAGCAATAGCTGTATCCGCAGAAATAGACTCTCCGTTTGGTGTAGTTATTAGGCTTCCACTACTATCAAAGAAATTTAACATACCATTTTCTGATTGAGAAATATCTGATACTCTACTGTTAATGATAGTAACAAGTCCTTCTTTACCATTTCTATCAAAAAGATCGCAAAGTTGTCTATATCTTGGTCTTTCTGCAAGACTTTTATCTGTAATTACATAAATTTTCCGTATAGAACTTAAAGAACTAGAGATATTTCTTGGTGAAAAGAGTCTACCAAGCCGCTCTAAAAGAGTTTGAGCTGAGTCCCCTCCTCCATAAATCACAACAGTTTTACCAAATGAAAATTCAGAAAAATCACCCTCAGCTCCAGCTGCTTCAAAAGCCTGTAAAGTAGTTAAAATTTTAAGATTTCTTTTAAACCCCTGATTTCCTCCTGAGATAATTGTTTCAGCATTTGTTCCTTGAAGTTCAAATCCATAAGTTGGGTCTCCAAGACCTGTTGCTGCAACAATTGCATCAGTTTTAATTCTTACAATTCTTATACCAGTACGGGTAGTAATTTCAAGAGTAACAATTTTATCACCTTTTGTACCCTCTTCTGTATTAGGTTCAATTTTTATAACTCTAGTTTGAAGAGCAACTCTCTCAGAAATTGTTGAAAGCAGTACGGAAAGCAATAAAGCTAAATCTTCATTTGTGGCATATCTAACATCTGGCGTGGTTTGAGATAAGGTTATACCAAAATCTATAATAATGTTGATATCTCCTCTACCACCATCACTATCACTATCACTATCACTAACACTTCTTTCTCCCGGATTGAATCCAAATTTAGAACCCAGAATTGCAGCATCTCTAGGTATAAATTTACCTTGTTCAGCATTTGCACTATTCAATCTCCAATTTGGACCTGGTACTCCAAAAGGTCCTCCAACATTCTTCGCTGCATCAACACAAAGCATATCTCTTGAAAGTTCAGGACTTAACTCAGCAATTTTTGCGATAGCGGCTATACCATTCGGACCTAAGCCAATGTGAATTAATGGGATATAATCACCATCTTGAATTGTATCTATTAATCTATTAGATATTCTATCAAAGTGATCTCTTAAATATTCTCGTGTAACCACAGGATTTGCTCGTATTGATGCAACTAATGCTGGATTAGCTAAAGTTAATCTCTGAATTGCTTGAATATAAGCTCTTTCTTCCCTTGTAAGGCTATTAGAACGTTCTAAAGCTTGTAATCTAATCTGAAATTCTCTAGCTTTATTAAGTACTACATCAAATACACGTTGTAGAGTAGGATCTTGTTGTAAAACAGAAAACAATGTCTGCATGGCTTTTCTATAACGTTCAGCAAGATTTAGAAACGCTTTTCTAGGTGTTCCTAACGCAGGTTCAGAAGGTTCGGTTCCTGTTCTTATTGTCGAAAATTTTGAGAAAAGTTTTTTTAACTCTAACTTAACTCTAGTATCAAATTCTGTATTTTCAGGTATGGATTCTATTGATGATTCAATTATAGAAGGTTCAACTAAACCAAACTTTTCTCTAATTTTTACAGATTTATCTGTTGTAGTGATTCTTAAAATTTCGTTGAGATTCTTTAAAGCAGTTTCATAAACTTCTAATAATTCTCTCTGATAATCAATCAAAGAGCCATCAGTATCAGTAAAGCTTAAAATTGGGATGCTTTCATAAAGATTACGGAGTTGAGATGAATCATTGATGGTTAAAATTTCAGACCTAAAACATGATATTACTAATTCACAGTATTGCCTTGTCAAATATTCTCTAGTAAATTGATCTTCTAACATACCTATAAATCTGAAAGTTTGCAAAATTGATTCGGGAGATTTTAGGTTCGGTCTTGAAGAGCTTAATTCAGTAAGAAATTTTTCAAATCTACTATTTACATAAAAAGTTAAAAGTCTTTGTTTAGTTACTCTATCAATTTCATCATTTTGTAAAGAAGCATTTATACTTTCTTCTATTCCTTCAGAACCACTTTGTATTTTTTGTAATAGTGTTTCTCTGAAATCAAAACCTTGTTGTCTATTCTTGATAAATTTTACTATTTCTCTAAATGGTTCCTGATATTTTTTATCATTTCTAAGTATTCTATTTAAGTCACTCTATCGAAGAGTGGAAATTGTTGAATAATTATCTATAAGAGCTTTTTTTAAATTGGAGGGTGTAGTAAAAGACTTTAAAAATCTTAATATTTTGATAAAGCCATCAGCAGTTTCTTGGGAAATAGTAGCTGGTATATCTTGAATTCCTAATCCTTGTTTAGGGTCACTAAAAAAACCTCGTATTTTTGGTACGAGTATATCATTTTTGAAATATGGATTAACAAATTGATTTATCTGATCTTCACTAGAAATGTTTCCTTTGGCTATTAATTTTAATATTAAATCAAACAATCCGCGTTCTTTTTCTGCTTCGATTCTTTCATTTTTGAATTTTTTATTATCAGTTAGGATTTGTTCTAATATAACCTCTTGTTCCGATGTGATTATTGGATTGCGCACTCCGCTCTCAAAACAAATTTGTTGGAAAAGTCTTTTAGGTATATTTGTAATTATAAACTCTATTTCAGGATTTGTTAAACTATTCAATTCAAATCGGCTAATACTTCCTTCTTTTAAAAGTCTTAAGGCAACATTAAAGCAAACCCAACTATCCCTAAAACTGTCTATTCGGCTATCAGTTAAGGTCTTAAATACACATATATCTGAGAGTGCTTTATAGTTTTCTGCTGATAGGGTAAAGTTACGCAAATCTTCTCTTTTTAATGGTTTGTTTTTATATATTATAGGTGGAACTAACTCAGAAGTTCGACTATCAAACTTTGGAGATATAAATTGAGCAATTTGCTCAGGACTTTTTATGGCCCCACTATTTATTAAGTCTAATATAAAATAAAATGTGCGCACATCTACCCTGTCTCTACCAACAGTCGAAAGTAAATCAATTTGTTTAGGTTCACGAGAAATACTAGGTACAAAAGCAGACATAATTTAATTTATAAGTATATATATTTCTTGTCAATAACCAAAAATTTTTATCATTTTTATAGCACTTTGTATTAAAATAATAGTATGACAACAATTATTTTTATAAGACATCTGGAAACGCTAAAGGATTCAAAAACAAATGCATCGAATTGGACTTTGTCTGAAGAAGGGTTAAAAAAGGCACAGGAATTATCTTTTGATGATTATTATAGCGATGTTACAAAGATATTCACTTCAGAAGAAATAAAAACAATTCAAACAATAGAACCATTGGCAAAAAAATTAAATCTACCTATAAATCAAATTAAAGATCTTGAGGAAGTTAGAAGAAGTGATATTTTTTTAACAAATGAAGAATTTGAAATAGAAAAATTCAAACAACTTGAAGATTTGAATTATCCGGCTTTCGGAGGTGAAACAGGAAATCAGGCACTAGACAGATTTGAAAGTGCCTTAAACAAAATTTTAGAAGAAAATAAAGATAAAAAAGTAATTGTTGTAACCCATGGAACTATTTTGAATATGTATTTTGCCAAATTACTCAACAAGGGTTCGGATATTATACATAGGTGGCAAAACACTGAATTTGGTGCTCGAGGGACGGTTCAAGACGGTAAAGTTATATCTGATTTTGTTAAAATTCATATAATTTACCCAAACATCACAAAATTTGTGAATAATCTAAATCTTAAAATTTCTTGTACAGATAAAAGAAAGATTTTAATTGAATTCGATGACACTGCAAATAAGGAAATTTTAGCAGTTGAAGATGAGTTGTTATCTTTATCGGAAAAGTTGTATAAAAGTACTAACGAAAATAAAAAAGAAATCAAGTTAAGATTAAACGATTGCTATAATCAAAGTTTTTATAACAAGCAAAAATACTTACCTACACTCAAGCCTTTAGTTTATGCTTTAAATGAGTTTTATGAAAATAGAAGTGTAAAATATATTCACAGAATTTTTTTGCACTCAGATAACTTATATAATATCAGTATCTCACCAAATAAATTCCTCCTTTCAAGGGAAAAAGATAATCAAATTTTTTTAGATCATATTTATAATGAATTAAAAGATTTTGATAATTTTTTACACTCAAAAATTTAATTTGTATTTAAGATTCAAAAATTCACAAAAATCATTTATCTCATTTAGTGAATCTTTTAGATTTTTAAATTTATCATTTGAGAAAACAAGTAAATTAGTGTTGGGATAGATATCTATCAAAAATCTCGAAGATTTTATCTCTTTAAATGTTAAAACATTTTCATGTTTTGTGTCCCTTTTACTATAAAAATCTTCAATGTCTTTGAGGAGAGTGTCAAAAAATAGTTTCTCCCCGTCTTTAACATCATTGGTGTTTTCATCGTGAAATGAAATTTGAATCCATGGATTCTTGTTGATTTCTTCAATATGTCCCTCACATGACGCAGTCGTTTCAAATCCTAATGAGTTTAATATTACAACTGATCTAAAAATACCTTTATCAATAGGCATTCCAAGTTTGTCGGTAGTTTTTTTTAACCTTTCAGAAACTTTTTGAGGGTCACTTATTTTATAAATTTGATTCATAGTTTGATTATACTAAATATAAATCAAAGAGATGAGGTCTCAACAAGTTGAGACCTCGAGGATTAGGCTCGATTCACAACGATTTTCATTAAACTCCTCTTAAATAATTTGTCAAAACCAATTGAACTTTTTGTATGCTCAAACTATATGTTATAATATTTAATTATGAAAATCATACAGACTAAAATTCCAGATTTATTAATCATAGAGCCTCAAGTTTTCGAAGATAGTCGAGGTTATTTTGTGGAGACCTATAATCAGTCTAAATTTGAGGCTAATGGCCTTAATTATACTTTTATTCAAGATAATCAATCATTTTCGCAATATGGGACTATTCGAGGCTTACATTTTCA
>Ga0172376_10004891_pt1 | contig 15118 bp, 21 predicted proteins | sample Lak35m_FD_121114 | JGI IMG/M metagenome (GOLD analysis project Ga0172376, IMG submission 121114) | Freshwater microbial communities from Kabuno Bay, South-Kivu, Congo - kab_092012_35m | ecosystem: Environmental > Aquatic > Freshwater > Lake | place: Democratic Republic of the Congo: South-Kivu...
CCCGAATACGCCAAGAATGTTTTTGATGGGCCTGAAAGGTATCGACAGGGCAACAAGTATTGACAAGATCTACTCGGCAATGCAGAAGCTGTAAGATTGGGAATTCCTAATCAAAGAAGTAAACCAAAGTAACTGCAACAGCAATTACAACCTCTGGTGTGAAGGTAAAGGCATCCAAGAGCTTCCGTTTCGGTGGCTCCAAAGTTGCCGCTACTGAAGCAGCCTTCGCCTAAACAGCGAACCCAGCGGGGTGAACTATTACCTTGTAACCCAAAATAGTGTAGAGCCCTTCGGGGCTCTTCTTATTTGAAGATAAATACAAGATGAAAATCAACGAAATTACTGAATCTTTTGACAGCAATGTACCAGGAACTTTAGTCAGGGCTACTTCTGGGTTATTCACCTCCAAAGCAATAATCAATGGCCGTATTATTTTAGTCAATGCTGTAAAACTTGATGATAATTACTGGGATTTAGATTTTTCTGAAAAAACCCAGCGCGGGATCACTTTTGCCAAAACTGGTTCAGGTGGCGAGATGCAAGTGTTTAGTTTCGTCATTAACTCTATCAAAGAACTTATTTCAAGATATGCCCCAGACGGGTTAGTGTTCACCTCAGACAAATCAGATGGGAACAGATCAGGCTTATATCAAAAAATGTTGAAGCGGGTAAAAATTCCAGGCTATGAATATGAGGACGGTGACACTCGCAGTGGTAACTCGTTGGGTAACACTGTGGATCAGTTTGTGATTAGGAAAGTTCAGCAATGAAAATCAACGAGTTCGCCACTGATATAACTGAGTATGATAACTCTGCTACTAATCACAAAGTTTATGCAAAGCTACGAGAGCTTGGGTATATGAAGTTAGGCAGTGGTCAAGATGCTACAGTGTGGGCAAAGGATGAGCACTCAGTAATAAAAATCTTGATGCCAACTAATGGGTCAATATCAGCAGCCGACAAATCGTTTTTATCTTTTTACTCTTTTTGCAAGGCACACGCAACTAATCCATTCTTGCCCAAGTTCATTGATGTTGGCGGTGAAAATCATGCGGTGTTTACACTTAACAGGGTATCGTACAGGCAAATCGCCATGGAGAGATTACGCCCCATCAAGCATAATAGTTTTGAAGAGGCAATGGTTTGGTTGTTAAGTGATCTCTGTGACTCAAACAGATCTTGGGCTGAGGTAGTAGATACATTGTCTGATCCTGAAAGTTGGGAAAATCCATCAACCCCTATCATGAGCAAAATGCCGCAGTTAGTGCTAAGTAAACTTAAAAACACGCAAGTAAACGCAGAGTATCAACTACTGTTTACTACAATGCAGGTATTATTCAAGGCTGGCAGATTTGAAGGGCAAGGCTGGGACTTGCATACTGAAAATGTCATGCAGCGAAAAGATGGGACTTTAGTGATAGTGGACCCATATTACACTATTTAGAGAGAAATGGAATGAAAGCAATTGAATTTATAAATGAAGCAATGATAGACCGTGGAATTGGTAATCATCTTAGAGATAAGGGCTATAAAAAGATTGGCAGTGGGGCCGACCAATCAGCATGGTTAGAGCCAAATACTGGTCTAATTCTTAAAATATTTGGGACAGCCGAGTGGTCAACCGCAGGGGAATTGACTAAGGCACAACGAGCATTTAAAAAATTTGCTGACTACTGTATGGCAAATCAAAACAATCCGTTTTTACCGCAGTTTTTAGGTTGGGAAAAATTTGAATATAAAGGTAGTAATTATCTACAGATAAGATGCGAACGATTGTTTGAGTTTTCTAATAAAGGTAAGACACAAGATTGGGCTAGAGAATTGGCACTCATTGCTGAGTGGGCTGGGGATGGGAAAACTGTAGCAGAATATATTAAATTTAGGGAAAGTAAAAAGAGTTATTATGAAATGCCCGAATCTCAATACCGAGAATTGATGACTTATATTGGTGGCGAAGATAAATTGGCACTATTATGGAACACTATTAAAGATTTAAACAGAATTGCACACTCAGGTGAATTTAACGTGGACCTTCACCCTGGCAACTTTATGTTAGGTAGTGACGGGCATATTGTTATATCCGATCCTTTTTACACTGGATATTAACATGAAATCAAACGAGTTCATAACGGAAAAAGTGAATAGTAAGGTGTTTTACACTGATTTCTCACAGACGAAACCTATTCTTGACGGGGCATATATCTTGGTAGCATCTGCGGGATATGTTGGCTACGGAAGTAAGGATAAATTTAAGAGCGATCAGTTTAGGATCGTAGCGAAAACAAACAAGGGCGTAGAGTGCGGGTGGGTTAACTTTGAGGTTAAGGGTGACAAATTAGAGGCACTTGACCTCTCCATCCAACCTGCCCACCGTCGTAAAGGGATAGCTACTGAGATGTATAAATTCGCACGAGAGCTAGGCAACGACATAGCGCCATCAACATTACAGACGAGCATGGGCAAACTGTTCTGGAATAAAGACCACAGTAAATAGCACTTTTTTTGCCGCGAGCATAAATAAATGTATGCGGTAGATAAATGTTTACTGCAACAACATTAGGAGAAAAAATATGGCAATTCAGAAAAGATATAATGGCGACGCTGCTGGCGTTGCAAACGTAGACATCAGCATCAACGGTGCTGTGTCAGCCCCTGGCGTGGTTATTTCCACTGGCATCGGCAAACACCCAACCTTCGTTAAAGTTACTGCTGGTGCAAGTCTTGACGCTGAGATGGGCGTTGGCGGCGCAGTTGAAACCTTGATCCGTGCAATCGCTGTGCAAGCTACAGTGTTAGCATATCAAGTTAACGGCACAGTGTTAAGCGTATTGCTCGAAGCCACTGGCTGGGTTAATGACGCAGCATTGTCCGCTGCTCTAGTTGCATTGGGCAACCGTGCTGCTGATCCAGCTGTGCCAGTTACAGCGTTTGACTTTGGCGGCACAGTAGCATCTACTGCTGGTGGTTTTGCGTTAGCTTAATCAAGTAGTTTAAAACTACAAAACAAAATAGGGGGTTTAGCCCCCTATTTTCTTGAGCGAAATATGCAGGGGTAAATAGTTGTATTATGAATCCGTTGCATATTTATTCAGGGCATACTTTAATTGATGTATCAGATACTGGAGTAACAGGTGGTGATGACTCGTTGCGGCGAAATCAGCGTAGAAATTGGGAATCATTGGTTCAAATTTTAGGGTTGCGAGCTCAACTAATGTTACTCAGCGCACCTGAGGTTATGGAATTAGACTTAACTAACCTTGAGTTTGGTGAGGATTTTTCGGGTAAGCAGTTAGTGTGGAACTTTAAGTTTGGGATTGAGCAGGCTGATGTGTACTCAACCAATACTTCAGAATTTGGCAATCTTGAGCACGATTGTATCTGCGTTCCTGTTATACTAGGGCTGAACGAAACTGCGAAAATTACTGTACCGACATTTTGCACTTTTGGAAATCAAAAAAACATTTACTTCAAAAAAGTAAAGTATTGATAAATACTGTATGAAAATTGTCGAATTACTAAATAATATCCAGATTCCATTATCAAATGAAGAGGCTGATGTCTTGGCAAAATTTTCAAGCTCAACACAAATTTTGAAGTCGGAATTGTCGCAGCGAGAACAACTGATTGCTAATACTCTGGTAGAAAAAAATGTTTTACATCGCAAAAAAAGCGACGGCGGTAAACTTGCGTACAGCAAAAAAATACGATAGTCACGATAGTCAATTACACGCTATCTGTGAGTATGGGTATGATAAGATATCAACCTGGACTCGCCGCGAGTTACAACGACTACAAACTACCAGCAAAGTCCCAATTTGTGTTGAGCTGCAAAATGGTGACTATACCATTGGAACACACAGCATTGAAAAATATGGAGTAGCTTGGAGAGTAGATAAAAAAGTTGAGTTTACCAACAAGACCGCAGCTATCTACTATGGAACTTTACTATCACTATCTAGGCTGGCGTCCGCTGACGACTTACACAGACTTGACAGGGCAGTTAGCACTCTAGAATTTGATAAGACCCTGTTTCGTAGTAAGTTAGATAAAGCGCATCTTGAAGGAAATCAATTTAAAATTGACTTATACGCTACTAGATTTGATGAGACCAAGCGGAAATTAGCAGTGGCAAAACAAGAATTCACAAAAAAATTGTCGCAGGCTAAATACATATATACTGAAGTTTTAGGAAACTACAAATGAAACTATCCAACATGATCCAAAAGCCATCACTTAAAAAGTTAAACAAAATGACAGAGTCACGATTTGGCTTTGCCATTGACTATGATGCTATTACCCTGCCAAAAGCAATCGCAATGCGATCCAAAATTTATGAATCAGTGAATGCTATTCGTAACAGCAGTGCTATTCATACAGCTGAGAAAAACCCACGATATCTTGAAATGTTGATCGTGTATGAAGGTTTGTCACGCTGGATTGATGCGTACAAAGCGCAATCTACTCGCCGCAAATTGAAAGAGGGTGAGTTAGGGCAAGCTGAAGCAATGTTAGCAGCTAAAGATATGGTTGATACTTGCCAAGACTTTATCGAAAAAGTTGGCAAAATGCAAAATGAACAGTTGCCAGCGTTGATCGACTCAATTCGCGATCAAATTGGCAGTGAGCAAGCTGACGGATTTAAGACAAGCGTTGGCATGGCATTATCAACATTGTCACAACAACTTGGTCAAGCTAGGGAAAGTTTAGATGGTGCAGCTCGTGCGTTAACTGGTGAGCAACAACCACCGATGGCAATGCCAGGTGATGAGCCAGCGATGCAAGACCCAGGTCTTGACGATGGCAGCATGGGCGATCTAGGCGCTGAAGCTCCAGCTGATGACGCTTTTGGTGGTGCTGATGCAGCCGCTGGCGGCACTGAAGATCTTGGAAGAGAGCGTCGCTAATATGAAAATCAACGAAATTATTCGTGAGGGAGCAATCAAAGTAGTCAACGACTTGAATGAGGGCCATTGGGATGACCACGATCCGTTTGGGGAAGTTTCTGACGATGAACGTATTGAGCAAGACCCGTTCGGAGAATTAGAAGATGAACCAGAAATGGATCTATCGTCGTCAGCCGACGCAAAGATGGTCAATGCCGTAAAAAAGGTAGCTGACAGCTTCAAAGGGCAAGGTCATGCTCAAGTTGAACTATTACCGTTCTTAACCAAAGTAATTGAAATTGCGAAGAAGCCAGTTAACTTGGCTGACTTGATAGCAGTAAATAAACGCTCACCTGAAATTCGCGCTATAATTGACAGCATTGACGAAAAGAAAGTCAAGTTCAAGAACATGTCAGTTAAGAATGAAGATCCAGCAAAGGCTCAAGAGAAAAAAGACGCAACAGTGTCAAACATGGCTACTAGGGCAATGAGATAATGAAAATCAACGAGATCATAGTTGAAAGTGTAGTTGTTGAGAGCGACGCCGATGTGGACGACATTGCGATTGCCACATTGATGTCCGTGCTTACTTTTTTGCAAAAGCGTGGTGATAATGCTGAGGTACCAGTTAAATTACGCACACAAAGTTTATATCAACTGGTGCAGAACGCAGGTGTCGCAACATTTGATTACAATTTGCTAGTGGCCGCTCACGAAAAAAGCGACGCAGTAAAGGCGATAATCAAGAATTTTAATAAAGACTTTATTGTATTAAATACTGCAAGTGATGTTGAGAATGATGCTGATGATGAAATGGATGATGATCAAAATCCATTACAGAATCCAGAGGATGTAGTTGATGGGATGGCAAAGAAGGCCGCAAAGAAACGAGAGTAAAATAGAGCAAAATACAGCTCAATGAAAACAACCAAACTGGTTGTTTTTCTTTTTGCATATAACTATAATGTTGTAAATATCTTACTTATGGCAAAATTTAACTACGAACTACTTTCAAGAGAAAACATCAATGGAAAGCGTCATTACTGTACTCCAGATGGTCGAAAACTTCCCTCAGTAACAACTATACTTGACGCTACCAAACCTCCAGAAAAAATTCAAGCATTAGCAGACTGGAAAAAACGAGTTGGCGAAGATCAAGCAAAACAGATCACCACAGAAGCTGCCGGTGTAGGAACTGTTATGCACTTGATGCTAGAGGAATATTGCCTAGGTAAATCTAAACCTCCAGGGTCGAATCAAGTTCAGCAAATTGCGTATCCAATGGCACAAACTATCATCAAAAATGGGCTGTGCCATATGAATGAAGTTTGGGGAAATGAGATTTCCCTATACTACCCAGAATTATATGCTGGTTCAACTGATTTGGCTGGGGTATGGAAAAATAAAGAAACTATTTTGGATTTTAAGCAAACGAATAAACCAAAAAAAGAGGAATGGATTGACGATTACTTCATTCAATTGGTGTTTTATAGTACTGCTCATAACAAGGTATATGGGACAAATATCAGGCAAGGAGTAATACTGATGTGTTCTAGAGATTGTCAATACCAAGAATTCATCGTTGATGGGGCAAAATGGGATCATTATGAGAATATGATGTGGGACAAGCTTGAATTATACTATTCAAGAGCATAAATACTAGATAAGATCAGAGGTATTACAAATTGTCTATTACACAGATATCAAAAATTAGGGCTCGCAGAGGGCACCTTGAAGATCTCCCAGGACCACTATCATCAGCTGAGTTTGGGTGGGCTACTGACGCACGCCGTCTATTCATTGGTAACGGCGATTTAGAGGAAGGTGCTCCACTCATTGGCAATACAGAAATTTTAACTGAGCACAGTGATATATCCAAGCTCAGTGGGCAGTATATTTTCACTGGTAGAAATGCCGGATATGAGGTGCAGACTGGTGAAGGACCGCTGTCACCAGTATCTCGGTCATTGGGTGATGCAATTGATGATTTTGCAAATTTTCGTAGTTTTGGCGGGGTTGGCGACGGGATCACCAATGAAACACGAGCCTTCAACCGTGCCATTCAACAGCTACACAAAGATGTCCAACTACACGTTAACGCAAGGCTACGCCGTACACTGTATATCCCAGCAGGGATTTACGTGTTGAGTGGTAACACTGCTGACGACTACATCAAGTTACTGCCTTATGTTAAGTTGCGCGGCGATGGCAAGAACGCAACCTTCATCATCCAAACTAACCCTGTTGCACCATGTGTGGTGGGCAACGTTGACACGTCGTTGAACACGTTCTCAATGGTCCCAACTACCCCTCATCGTGGGTACAACGTGATTGAAGGCATCACACTGATCAACATTACGCAGAACCACATTACACGGTTCACAACTGCAACTGACACCTTACTGTCAAGAGTGCGTCTACAACACTCACAGTGGACAACATCCGACCCAGTGCCACGCATCACTGATGCCGTCAATGCTGACGCACAGGTGCCAACAGTTGGTGGGGTAGACGGGTTGAACACGGCAGGGGTAGCACTATTTGGGGCAGACGCGAGCCTCACCTCGCAACTCACCCTTGATGACTGCGAGTTCGTTGGGACTACCACAGCGATAGACACCAGCGTAGGGACAATTCAGACACTGTACTTCAGCAACTGCTACTTCACGAAACTGTACCAAGCCTGCAACATAGCAACAGGGTGTGACGTGAAGATCCTGGGATCACGATTTGTGACCATCTACCGTGAGGCAGTGATTACAACAATGGGCTCACCTGCTAGAGTGTTCAGTGCGCATAACACTTTCACGGATGTAGGCAACTCACTGTCAGGCACTCCAACCTATGCGGCACTTGACTTTTACGGCGATAACTGCTATAGCATTGGTGACGTGTTTGATCGCGACATGGACGATGTTGTCTCCCCAATCAACCTGCGTGGTGGTAACAGCGTAGTCGTGCTACCCAGTGGCAAGCTACTGTTGGCTAGACAGCGGCACGATGGTGGGCGGGCGATCACGTTGGTTGACGGTAGTGTGGACTCACTAGCAGGTGTGGTGGGAGTAAAAACTAGCCCAACAAAACTAGAGTACACTGTCCTGCGTGGAACAGAGCAGCGTACTGGCACGATACACATCACCCCATTGGGCACCACGTTGGCGTTTACTGATGACTACGTTGAGTCTACGGACTTGGGGATCACCTTGACACCAACGCTCAACATAGTCAACACTACGGTTGAGTTGATGTATTCAGCAACAACCACGACGCAAGACGCTACACTGTTAGTAGCAAGCAGAACTCTTATATAACATCATAACAATCTAGCCAGGCATGTGGAATTTATCCCCCAAGGAGCGATTACTCGAGTGGAAGTTGTTCCGTAGCAAGTTATCCGCTCTTTCGTTTGACGACGCAGTTACCCAAACTGTAAATTTATGGAGTTTCGCTCCGTTCGTGTCACACTATCTTGATCATACTGACATCAAGAGCTGGCCAACACCATGGGAATTAGTGGCTGAAAATAAATTTGATGATCTTGCCAAAGCAGCAGGGATGATTTTCACTCTGTTTTTGACTGATCATGGAAAATCTCATTCGTTCACTCTACTTGAAGCTAAAGGAAAATCCGGGTTGGATATTTACAATTTAGTCTCAATTGACGAAGGAAAATATATACTTAATTTCGCGTTTAACGAGGTGATAAGTAATCTACCACTAGATGAAATTGAAATAACAAAACAACACTCGTCAGACACATTACAACTCAACAAATATTGAATGAGCAAAAATGCATCCTGCGGGTAGTCACCACTATAAATAGTTACGATAAAACAGAATTATAAAGGAAGGAAGAATGGCTACACAAAAAATCACCAACGGCAATGAAATGCTGTCAGAATCAAAGTTTTATATGGGGTATTCGCGATGGAATGAGGCTTCAGGAAAATATGAATCCTGGGCAGAGGCTGTAGATCGCGTCATGAATATGCATCGTCAAAAATATGCAGATAAGATGACTCCAGAACTTGATGAAGCAATGAAATTCGCTCAAGCCGCATATACAGAGAAGTTAGTGTTAGGCGCACAAAGAGCATTACAGTTTGGTGGTGATCAGATTTTTAAACATGAGACCAGAATGTACAACTGCGCAGTTTCTCATGTTGACCGCCCATCCTTTTTCAATGAGTGTATGTATTTGATGCTATCTGGATGTGGTGTAGGATTTTCAGTTAGCAAGAAGTTTATTTCAAAATTACCCCAAATTGCGCGGCGCTCGCAGAAGAAAGCAAAAATTTATCAAGTGCCTGACTCCATTGAAGGTTGGTCAGACGCTTTTGGTGTATTACTGAGCTCGTATTTTACTGATGGCGGTAGTACTCATCCTGAATATCGTGGTTGTCAAGTTCACTTTGATTTTACCAAAATTAGACCAGCTGGTGCGAAAATTTCAGGCGGGTTCAAAGCACCTGGCCCAGACGGTTTGCGTAACGCATTAGTTAAATGTGAAGATCTCATTGAAACTTTACTCACTGACAAACCAGTTAGCGCACTCACGTCTATCACAGCATACGATTTTGTGATGCATATGGCAGACGCAGTGTTGTCAGGTGGTGTGCGTAGGTCAGCGACAATTTGTATTTTTGACAAAGATGATCAAGACATGCTAAATGCAAAAACTGGCAACTGGTTTGTCAATAATCCGCAGCGCGGCCGCTCAAACAATTCTGCATTGATTATTCGTGATGAGTTGCAACGTGACGAATGGGCAAGCATCATGAGTTCAGTTAAACAGTTTGGTGAGCCTGGATTTATTTTCTCAGACTGTGAAGATTTCATGTATAACCCTTGTGTCGAAATTGGAATGTTGCCACGCACTGAAGATGGACGGTCTGGATTTCAATTTTGTAACTTAACTGAAATCAATGGCGGTAAATGCGTTGATAAAGAAACTTTTATGCGAGCCTGTAAAGCATCTGCCATTATGGGAACTATCCAAGCAGGCTATACTAATTTCAAATATGTTAGCCCAGAAACGCAAGAAATCACTGAGCGTGAATCATTGATTGGCTGCTCAATCACTGGCTGGATGAATAACCCCAAGGTGTTATTTGATAAAGAAAATATGATTGCCGGCGCAGAGTTGATCAAGAAGGTAAACAAAGAAATTGCATCGTTACTTGGTATCAGACAAGCAGCAAGGACAACTTGCGTCAAGCCGTCAGGCAATGCCTGCACGACATTTGATACTCAAATCAAAACTGAGCAGGGTAATATGTCTCTTGAAGAAATTTTTAAGCACTGCACAGATGGCCACATTGATATAAGCACAGTAAATGTTGGTGAAGATACTTCTTTTCAAGTAATTAAAGATTTGAATGTATATGATGAATTCAATCAATTACAACCAGTCACTGGGCTATATGTCAACGGTGTAGCTCGAATTTATGAAATTGAATTTGAAGATGGGAAAATTTATAAATTTACTGACCATCATAAGTTAAAAACTAAAACAGGGTGGAAAATGGTTTGCCAATTGACAGAAGATGATGAAATTGAAAGTTTCTAAATAGTTTACCTCTGTGAATCCATGCTAAATAATATTGATGGCTTCACAGAGGTAATTATGAGAGTTCCGTATGTATATTGGATTAAAAACAAAACAACTGGATTAAAATATATTGGGGCAAAATATGCAAAAAATGCAGATCCAGATTTATTTTGGAAAACGTACTTTACATCATCAATCCATGTTAAAAAATTGATTGAAATGTATGGCAAGGATGATTTTATTTTTAAAATTTTGAAGATTTGTGTTGATGAATATCAAGCGTTGGCATATGAGAATCGACTTAACCGGTTAGCCGTTAGACGACAAGATTATTTAAATTTGCATTACAATTTTATTGGCGACAATTCTGAAGAAGAATATTTTGATTTGAAAGAGAAACAGCAAAAAATAGCAAGAATATATGGCAATTTATCTGTATTAAGAAAAACTGGCCTTTTTAGATTTACTGAAGAAGAAAAGAAATTGATATGTAGTGAGGGCGGAAAAGCAGCAGGTAAAATCAATAAACAGTTAGGTAGGGCGATATTTGACCCAGCAGTTAGAGAACGGCAACACAATACACTTATGGCACAGCAAAAAAGCGCGTTTTATGATCCGATTTTAAAAAAGAGAATATCAAGTATGGGCGGTAAAAATGGAGGGTTTTCAAAAGTATATTATGAAAAAATGGGAGTAAGTGAGCAAGAGCGTATTGATGCTCAACGTGCAAGGGGCAAAAAAGGTGGGCCAAAGAATAAGGGGTTTAGGTGGTATAATGATGGTGAAAAAAATTACAAATATAGTGTTAAAAAACAAAAAATTAAAAATTTTGAAGATTTTTTAGTTGATGAAGGAAAATATATTGCAGGCAAAATCCCAAATAATGTAAATAAAATTTGGGTAAATAATGGAATAAAAAATATGATGGTGGGGGTAGATGATTACAACCCAGCAATTCATAGTAAAGGTAGATTAGGAAATAAAGGAAAATATAATGGGCATAAAAATAAAAAAAATCACGCAAACTGAATATTTTCAGTTGACTGGTGATATTGAAGTGGGGCATACCCATTCATATCAATTAGATAATGGCGCAGTGTCACACAATTCAGTGTTACTATCAACAGCGTCGGGTATTCACGGTGAGCATTCAGAATTATATTTCAGAAATGTGCAAATGAATTTGAATGATGAAGTAACCAAACATATTATGAAAGTCAACCCAAAGATGGTTGAAAAATCAGTGTGGTCCGCTAATGGCACAGATGTGGTTGTATCATTTCCAGTTGAAACAAAACCGGGATCAATCTATAAAGCAGATTTACTTGGGGTAAAACAACTCGAGTATGTGAAAATGGCGCAGCAATATTGGGTTGAGTATGGGACGAATGTTGATTTGTGTATGGATAAGCGGTTGCGGCATAATGTTTCAAACACTATCACAGTTGACAACTGGGATGAAGTTGAGCAGTATTTATTTGACAACAGACAATATTTCGCAGGTGTGTCGCTGATGGCAAGCTCAGGTGATAAAGCATTCGCCCAAGCCCCATTCACTGAAGTCGTACCGTTTAAGAAGCTAGTCAAAGAACATGGGGAAGGATCATTGTTTGCGTCTGGGTTGATTGTTGAGGCATTGCGGGCATACAATGAAAATTTGTGGTTAGCTTGTGACACATTGATGGGGCGCGGGTTAACACTGTCAGAAGAATCTGAAGATTTATTGAAGCGCGACTGGTTACGTCGTGCTACAAAATTTGCGAATAATTTCTTTGAGGGCGATTTTGACAAGATGACTGCCTGTCTTAAAGACTGTTATAATTTGCATAAATGGGCCAACATCCGGCGTAGCATAAAACATATTGATTTTTCAACTGAACTGCAAGCGCAGCAATACGTTGATGTAGATAGTTTGGGGGCGCAAGGATGTGCTGGTGGCGCGTGTGAAGTAGCATTTTAAGTGAACTACAATACTTTTTACACAGTGTTTTTGACTGAGATGCCATGGAAAATTCCTGGCAGCAATGATTTTGCGGCTCAGTTGGAAATGTTGCAAGAAATGATTAGTTACGGTGATCAAATTGATAACGTAGCACCTAACATATTTAAAATCGTAAACGGAAATCAAACAACTTACTGGCACGGTAGTAGTGATGCAACCGTGGTAACTATTATTGTTGACACAAATTCTGAAGGTAATTTTTGTAAGGTAGTGCTGACATCAAAAAATCCATCCGCCAACTCATTAGCGCCATATGCTAGTGATTTGTATATGGCGATCAAGCATGATATACAATCTAGTAATTTAGTGTTTGCCAGCGATGCAATGATGACTGATGACGTGATAAAATTATGGAAAAGAATAGCTGCATCCGGGCAGAAGTTATCAGTGTTTAACACTTCAACCAATCAGTATGAGTTATCACCAGTTAACTCTGCCACGGATCTTGACAAATTTGTAGGCGGCATTGCCTCGCAGAAATATATTTTTGTATTGTCAGAGTCGCATAACTATTATGCAGGGGTAAAACACGCCGTTGATTTGATGGAATTGAAACGAAAAGCTGGATACCCGCTTCAAGAAATGTTTACAAGGATGAAAAACAATGTTAGTAAGTAAGAATTATGATACTGGGACGATAGTTTCAATGAAGTTAGTCAATGGCGATGAAGTCGTTGCTAAATTGGTTGCAGAAACCGCTGACACTTGTACTGTAATTGGGCCAATGACAGTTATACCAACGCAGAAAGGGGTTCAATTAATGCAATCAATGTTTACCGTTGAGCCAGATCAAGAATTTTCAATTTCAAAGCAGCATATCATGCTGTCTCGTGCATCTGCAGACCCAGTTGCAGATCACTATCGTGAACTTACTACTGGCATCAAGACTGTTCGCAATGAGAGCAGAATTATAATATAAGGGGTAATTATAATGGTGCATCCCCAATCACAGATTCCGTTATGGATCAAAGATTATCATGACGAATTTTACAAAAGCATAACCGCTAAAGAGAATTGGTGTTACACTAATTTGTTTACTCTGCCCACACCTATCCCTCCAGCACCAGATCCGTTACCAGACGGGTATGTCGACCCAGAACCTGGCCCGCCAACCACTCAGCTTGGTATCGAGGGATATAAATCATATTTCACACGGTTAGGGGATGCTATGAATGCTTGGAAAAATACGAATTATCAATCAACAGTGTTGGATGTAGTGTCGTTATCAACAAGTTTATTCACTGTATCGTCAATGCACGGTATGATTGACGCACCAAACCCGCATGGTAGTAGTACAAAAGATATTCTGGCAGAATGTGATGCGTACCAGATTTTTAACATGGCTGGATTTATTCCTGCTACTCTTACGAGAAATTCAGCGTTACCCCCATTCAACCACACTCTTGTAGTTGGGGCATTACCTACGTCAGGGATCGACCTAGCCACACCTGACTCGCCGCCAACAATTACAGTGCCAGCGGTGTGGTTCTCTACTGACTTATCGTCCATAGAGTTCCCAAATAATCTGCCGCTTGGTGTTACTTATGAAAGTGCTGGAAACAAATTTGTGCTGGATATAAATACATGGATAAATAAAAATCCTTTTACTACCCCTATGAAAGAAGTTGTCAAATATGGTATTAAAACTGGCGAGGCTATCGTCTGGCATACTGCAACTATTGAAGTAACCGACATTGGTCATATTCGTAGAACATTAGAGACACGCGGTGATGATTTTTACAATGATATCGATGATACTGGAGTTAGTGTACTGATGGAACAAGCTATTTTATCAATTAACGGTAATATAGATATAGGTAAAGGTGAATTAAAAAAATCAACACTGTATCTTGCGTTGCAAACGTTGGGAACTAAAGGGGCATTTGAGCCACCAAAAGAAAACGCACCGGCAAATATTGAAAAGGCGAAAAAAATATTTATAGATATGCATTACAAAAAAGTATATGACCATTTAAATATTCATACTACTATAAATAGTGCCGTTCCCCCGGGAGTAGTAGATATCGTACCTGATTCAATGAAAAGTTCCGTAGGCACAAGGATTTTACTGGGCGCATACTATGCCGGGAGTAACTAGAATGAATCTTGACACTGCTGGTGGCCGACTTGTGCAGGGTAGCCCAAATGTATTTGTTAACGGGCAACCAGCGGTTAGGCTTCACGATAAAGTTGCAGGGCATGGTACAGGAGAGCATGGCGGGCCAGTAATGGCGTCTGGGTCCCACACTGTCATTGTGAATGGGTTACCACTATGTCGTGAGCACGTTGATTATGCTACGTGTGGGCATAGAGCTACTGGGTCACCTGACGTGTTTGCTGGATAATACTAGCATATTATTCATGCCCCAACGTTGTGAGTCCATCGCAACGAAGGTTTAAATGTTTTATTCCAGGATAAATACAAGATAACTGGATTATATCAATGGCACTTTTAACTATTCCACCAACAGTAGACGTAGGGCTTGTTGCGAACGACGGTACTGGCGACAATTTACGCAATGCGTTTATTACTGTAAACACCGCAATTACGTCGTTGACGAATTTCATCACAACTGGACCAAATTTTACAGCATTGACAGTAGATGGTCAATTATCCGCATCTACTCTTACTTCACAAACAGGTAATTTTACAGACACTTTATTTGCAACGGCTGGGACTGA
>Ga0172376_10004893_pt1 | contig 15117 bp, 11 predicted proteins | sample Lak35m_FD_121114 | JGI IMG/M metagenome (GOLD analysis project Ga0172376, IMG submission 121114) | Freshwater microbial communities from Kabuno Bay, South-Kivu, Congo - kab_092012_35m | ecosystem: Environmental > Aquatic > Freshwater > Lake | place: Democratic Republic of the Congo: South-Kivu...
GGGCCACGACTTCAGACTCGGTCTCGCCACCCATGGTGTCCTTTCCATCCGTGCAGAGAATCAGGTGCCGCCGTCCCGGTCGATCAGACAATTCCGTCGAAGCTGTGGCCAGTGCGCGGAACAGCGCCGTACGTCCCCCGGGATGTATTTGGCCGGCGGCCTCGGTCAGCACGTCACGGTCGGTTGTCCACGGCGTAGTCGCCTGAACATCATTGCCAAAGGTAAACAGACGGCAGCGACTGCTCGTCGGCATTTGCGTTAGCAGGCTTTGCGTGGCTTGAATGGCTTTGCTCATCTTCTCACCACTCATCGACTCCGAACAGTCCAGACACAGTGCCACCGACTGAATCGCGAACTGGCTCCTTCCAGAGACAACGCTGAAATGCAGTCGCTCTTCGTTTTCTGTTGAGAGCGAAAAACTGGCCGGCAGCAGTCCGGCGATGAACTCATTCCGGGGGGAAACCACCTGAATCTCAAGATGCAGAGTGGCCGCGACACGCGTGACGCGACGGACCCTTGCCTGCGACCCCGGAGGCAGAATCCGACGCTCGCTCAGGCCAGCAATTTCCTGGGTGATGTTTCCGGTATCGAGGCCGTAAGCCTCAGCCTGTATCAGTGTGCGTGAATAATCTTCACGGCTGTGGGGCGGAATCTGCTGCCAGTCCCGCGAACTGCGAAGCAGGTCCCGCACATGAGCTTCACGGTCCAGCTGCTGCTGCGCAAGCAGGCTCTGAACCAGCCGACGCTCCCGATACAGCAAGTAGCCAATCCATGAAATCAGCATGGCTGTGATCAAGACCATCATCAGGGTGCTGAATGCACGCCGGGAACGATAGGGCTGAGCAGTCGTGTCACGCCCCCGTGCCCTTGAGCGGTATTCCGCCGTGTCTCTTGCATTAAAACCGGACATAGTGTGTCTCCGAATTCTGAGTTGAAGTAGTAAGAAAACCGGCGCCGCGCGCGGCGCCGTCTGCCCGGCACCTGAGTTGAGAACGTCAGGGTGAGCTAACTGTCCTGTCGGCAATGTCCGGCTTGCTTTGCTTCGGACGTGCCCGTTGCCTCGGTCGGAGTTGTTGCTGAAGATCCTGTTGGAACTCCCAACGCGATCAGTCGCTCATCTCCGTGCGGAAAATAAAGTGGCTTCAATTTGTCGTTGATGGCGTCCCTCAGATCCCGTTCAAGCATGCCGGGGAACAGTTCATTCACCGTTCGAGGGCGGAAGAATCGGTATCGCAGGACGTTGATCCCTGCAGCGAGAAAATCCGTAAAGACAACTGTTACGTTGGGCATTCGCTGCTCAAGCAGTTCCTTTAACTCACGGCGGGGGACCGGCATCATCGCCGGAAGGCAGTAGACCTCGCGCCCTCCTTCTTTGTGACGGGAGGCCCCGGGATACGGGCCAATGTGCACGGGCGGACCGTTGATAATGCGGTCTGCAATCAAGTCAAGCCGAGCTTCATCGATCTGGAGGATCCGACTAAGCCCGTGCAGCGTGACGAACACGGCCTGACTCGACAGGATCCACGTCTGCCGGCTGCGTTCTGCACCCGGCAGAAGGCTCAGTTCCGCAAACGCATCATCGATATTCCGGATTTCGACGGAGCGTTCCGTGGGCACGGCGTAACCACGTGGACGAAAGGACTGCATAGTGCGGTGAATACTTTCGAGATGCCGGAGGTGACCCTGCAGCACACGTTGAACCACGACAAGTGCCCTCTGCAGGGCAGCAAGAACGGCCTCAGTCGGACGCATCGAATCCCGCGCTGCCCGAAGACTGTATGTGGCAGACACCAGTCGGTCCCAACGTCCAGCATTTGTCGAAAAGTGCCAGAATCGCGGGTAACTCACGCGATGCAGGGCCTTGTCGAAAACGCGACGTGCTTCGAGATACTGCACGTTCTGCTCGTGCAGGGACTCTGCCACCACTGCCATTTCGTCATTGACACCGCGTTCAATCGTCCGCAGCAGGCACAGCCGTTCAACGGCCAGAGTCAGCGTCGTTGCTGGAATAAGGAATTCCTCGTCGAGTCGCTCAAGGAGGAAGCGTTCGCCGCGTGCAGTTTCGGCGGTGGCGTGGCAGTGCAGTACTTCTGCGGGACGTTCAATCCCGAGGATCAGATCCTCGTCGGACAAAATGGGGAGGTCATCGAGCACATCGTCCAATTCCTGGCGAATCGCAGGAGTTGCAGACGTGTCCGTGAACACGCCGTCCAGCAAGCCCCGAACAACAACAGCCGACTGCAACCCCTCTTCCAGAGCCGGCAGATAGGCGTATGCCACCTCGTTGGCAACCTCCGTTTCGTCGTCGAGGGTTCGGAAAAAATCCACTTGACGATACTCGATCACTCCAAGGGGCCCGTCGAGAGCATGGTTCGGGCGAACGAGGGCAAGCATTGACTGCATCTCTGAGCACATGATGGCCTGCTCGTCCAGCGCAACCAACTTGTACCTGGCAGCCGAATCATGACGCATTGGAGGCAGTGCCATCACGGCAAGACTGCGCTTTACACCATCAAGCGGCTTACCATCCTTTGTGTAGCAGAGCGCTGCGAGCTCAAGGATAGTGGCCGCAGCGTTCCGACCACAGCGCTCTCCCAGACCGAGAAATGTCGTGGCGTCGATCATGTCAAACTCCACGTCATAACTCACTCCCGCAATCTTCACACCCTCCTGAATTAACCGGGAGATTTCCTCGATGGTTCCAGAAAACGTTCCGCCCGCACCACTCCCAAGGTTTCGGTGCAGTACCCCAGCGGGTCTCCCCTTGGTCCGGATACCTATTTCGGCACGAAGCCTTGCGATGAACTGCTTGAGAGACTCCGCGCTGGTTAACTTCAGTCCCGCCAAATGCCCGACTCCACGAGTCTGCCCGAGGCCAGATGACGCATTCATAGATCCAAGTTCCTTGATGAGGGCTTGCTGCTCAGCGGTGCCGAACTGCGCAAGGGTATCGGCTGTTTCTCCCTCAGCGAGGGCGAAATAGGCGATGTTGTCACGCGCGCCAAACTCGGCCTGCATCGCAGCAATTTCTTTAGGATTGTCGAACACAACAATGAAGTCGGCCAACGCGCGACGCCAGTGCAATTCGGCGGACTTCTTGCCTCCTCCGACGATGAACAAAAGCACGAAGATTCCATCGCGAATCGCGGACGGCAGTCGGATGTGAACACTGTTAGACGTTGTCATCACTACTCTCCCAAAACATAAGAAGGGGGCTTCACTAAACCACTGGAACGTACGTATCACCAAGATCGCGAAAGGCTGCGGCCACCTGTTTTGGCTTCACCGCGCTGCCGACCAAAATCAGATTGGCAGGCTGTGCAAACCCGCCGGGGCGTTCATGCAAAAACACTCGCGGGAAGTTGTTCAACATGCGGAACTCGGGCGAGTCCGCGTTTGCTGCGATCAGCAGCACAATCGCCTCTGCGTGGCCTGCACCGAACTCCTCAAGGGCGCGTTCAATCCACTGCTTTGGGGAGTCGTGCGGAGGGTGTACGAACACAGTCCCCGTCCACTCACGCTCACTGCACAGGCCGTCTTCCTCCGGCCCCCATGCCACCGTGGCACCGGTATGATCCGGATCCTCCGGATCTGCAGCTGGATCCAGTGTCAATGAGCCGACGCATCGCACAGTCGCCTCAAGAATCGGGCGGGGAGTAAGTACCCGGGGATCCACCCTGCCGTGCGTTCTGACTCTCCTTGGATTCGCGGCATCATGCCTCGAGAGCATTGCAATGGCCTGCCGAACCGACAGATTATGTAGCAGTTCGTCACGTGTTGCAGCGTCGGCTCGCCGCCCCGCACCGGTGGCCCTCAGACGCTGTATTTCCTCAGCACCGGCCGCGACCTGCATGTACCGCTGGGCGGTTCGCAGGGACAGCGACAGCCCATGCTGGTCACCAGCTGACAACCACTCCCGAAATGCCGTCGCTGACAGGTTCTTCTTCACAAGAAGCAGTGCCTCACCCGCGTTCATCGCATGGATCAACATTGTTGCCTGAGAGTGCAGAACCAGGCCATGCTCCCTCAGTACGTCCGCTTTCAGCCGCTTCATCATCGAATCCGACGTCACCACAACTGAATCCGGATTTGCGATCAACCGCTCCGATGGCTCTGAGACCAGTGTTGCCGGCAGCAGTGAGGGTGAGGTTCGATGTTCCGCTCCCGGATCGCCGCTTTCAGCCACAGTGTGATTTTCCTCATCGACCATTGCTGTTTCTCCCTGTAAAAAGTTGATTACAATGCAGTGTTAAGATCGCGACTTAGAATGACATTGCGGTCGACTCAACCGCTCCGTGTGACTCAGTCTACAAGTCAACTGCGACGGAAAAAGAGGCCATTAAATGGCATCGTTTCCAATGCGCATCGATGCGCAGAAACGGCACAGTGATTGCGCAGAAATGCGCAGGAACACCGCTCCGCGTTCTCGGCAACGAAAAAACCTTTCGGGTTTACCGCTGCGAATCGGCTGATAAGATTCAGAGCCGGCCAGTCAGTGCCTCCAGCCGACAGGCTCTGACTTGCCCAACGTCATGTCGCAGCAAGTCAATGATTGCGCAAAACAAAAGGGGATACAGACGTTCACGTGCTTTTCAAAGTCCGCAAAAACGCTGTGTTCGGCAGTAAAAAAACGTCTGGAGAATCTGTGAAACAACGCACCACCGACCTGCTGAATCAGCACCAGGCAAAGGTCGCTAATCACACGGAAGTCCTGTTTGAACGTTTTCGTGAATTCGCGCGGCAGGTGGCCGCACGAGATTTGCGACGCATGTCTATGCCCCACGGACACACATCCTCCGCTGCCAGCACCGGGCTGCGGCAGACGCTAAACTGGATTGCACAACGCCCGGATCTCATCAGCTTCGATGATTCCAGCACCTTTGAGGCGGCTGTTGCCGCGATTGTGCATCGACGGTGTATTGATGCAGTCCGCGCCGCAAAACGGCGAGAGGCTCGGCTCCGAGACAGTCAAATCAGCCGTCCTGCCCCCGCTGGCACGTCTGCGGTGGCTGCTGAGCAATTTCAACTCATTAAGCCAATCATTGAAGAGACAGTGACGAAGATCCTCGCACCCCTTGATGGGTTTCGTCATGCCGTAGTGACATGGTCCCTGTTCGATGGATTGACCGTGACCCAGATCGAAAATGCCCTTCAACGACGAATTCAGGAGATCCGCTCAACCGGCAGTTTTCAGGGACTCATGCCGAAACGACGCACAATTCAGTTGTGGATACAGGATGCTCGACGCTGCCTCCTGAGGCTGCTGGCCTGTGATATGCCTCCCGCTGCCACGCTGGCCGGGGATCCGCTTTTCAACAACAGGTTCACAGACGACAAAGAACTGCAAAAAGTGATCTTCGACGTGGTCAAAAGTCTGCACGTTCAGTGCTCAGATGAGGAGCCTGAATCCGATGAGTCCTGAGATTCCGGATGCCGTTCGCCAACTGCTCATCCAGTTCGCCGAAACCGGCAGCATCGAAGATGACCTCCAGCAGTTTGCCCAGAGTCTTCCGGATGCCCGCCACCACCAGATCGCCTTCTGTGAACTGCTGGCAATGGCCTCCGAATGGGCGGACGACCCCTTGAATTGGTTGCTTTCAGGGATTCAGCAGGGACGCTGGCCGGTTTCACTTGAACAGCAGATCCACGTCCTGCAGGCGCTGTACCGGGACTGGAGCAACTCTGTCGGGCCATTGACCTGGACGCAATTGTCGCCATTTGGTTTTTCGCCTTGGCAGCTTGATCTGCGACTGCCGGACGAATTCTGGACGTTGGGACAGATTCTCCACGGATATCAGCTCGAAATGCGACTGAATGCCGGCAGTTTTGCTGTGGTTTATCGAGGAAAATCACTCGAAAATGGAGCCCTCGTGGCTGTGCGGGTGCCCCGCAAGGTACCGATTGAACCCTTGCAGGCGGAACGCAGCGAACGGCTCCGTCATGAAGCAAAGCTGCTGCAGAATCTGCACATTCCGGGTGTGCCTCTGCTGCTTGCCAGTTACCACACCGAACATGGCCCGGTTGTCATCACCGAACTGATCATCGGGCGCCCGTGGAGCGACCTCTCAACCGACCAGTTACCGCTGTCGCAACACATTGCACTGCTGGCGCGGGTGGCTGAAATTGCGGACCGCGTGCATCAGTCCGGGCTCATTCACGGTGACCTGAAACGCGAGAATGTGCTGGTGGACGAACAGGGCTGTCCGTGGCTGCTGGATTTTAACGTCTCCCGGCCGGCTGAACCCGATCAGCCTCAGCTGCAAAGTCTGGCCGGCACGCTGGCGATCATGAGTCCGGAGGCTCTGCTCACATCAGATGATGGCCTCGACTTCCGCCGCGATATTTATTCTCTGGGTGCCGTGCTGTATGAACTGGTAACCGGTCTCCCGTGGACCACTGCCGGCAGTCGCGAGGAAGCTCTGGTTGAGACCGTCGTCAAAGGGGCCGCAAAAGGGCCGCAGTTTCCGGAGCCTGTGCCTGAGGGGCTGCGGCAGATCATCCGGGCTGCCGTTTCTCACGAGGAATTCCGCCGGTTTGAAACCGCAGCAGACTTCGCCGCCTGCTGTCATCGCTGGCTGGCGAATCCCTCCAATCCGATTCCATGCCCTCCCGTCAATGCTCCCCTCACCTGCTGGCGACTGGGGCTGGCTCTGGGGCTGTTTGCCTCACGTTGTCAGGGCTTGCTGCGAATCATGAAGTCGTTGCTTGAAGTCCCCGCAGAGGCAAAAGCTCCGACTGAGATCCTCAACCGAATGGACCAGGTCATGGGACTGCCGCTCGCCGCGACAGAAATTCGCACCCTCGCGAGCCTGCTCGGACACTCAGTGCCCGAACTGCCCGATGAGAAGACACTGGCTGCCATGTTTTATCGAGCTCGTCGATTGACCGGGGCCTGCCTGCCCGAACTGCTGAAACTGCTCAACGGGGCTCAGGAATGGTTCCGCACCACGTTTGATCAGCTGCGATCGGGGCTGTCGCCAGAGCAGTCTCTGCCGTGGTCGGTCCTCGAACTGGGTATACAAACACGCCTCGCCCCCGAATCGTCGTTAGCCCGACGGACATGGTCCATTCTGGCTGATGGAATCATTCCCGAGATGGCGGCTGAGGCTTTTGCTGAAACCTGCCGAAATCCTCCCGATCGAAGTGGCTGGAAGTCAGCCATCGACGCACTCAACTATGAAGTTGTGCGGTCTTTCCGCTGGCCAGCGACGGAGACCGCTACTCCTCAGACCAAAACCCATGGTCCCGCAGCCAGCGATTGACTGCGACCTCAATAATTTCCTGAACTGTCGCCGGCAGCCGACATTCCAGTCGTTGCTGCAGAATCGCTCTTCTCAGCAGATGCGCGGTCTTCGGCTGTAGCCTCGTGGTCAAAGGTACCAGCAGCCGTCGCGGGGTGAATGGCTCAGCCAAGGCCACAGATGCCGCGGTATTCTCCTCAGCCCGTCTCGCCGGCTGCGCCGCGCGTGGGGCAGCGTCATCGCGGGGAACTGCCTCTCGCCCCGTCTGATCCTGCGGACCTTTCGCTCCGCCTGCGATAAATGCTCGCTGCTCCGCTGTCAGCCCCAGTGCCGTTACCATTTTCCTCCGTTCAACCATTTTTTTCTCCCATGCTGTTTTGATGTTGCCAGTTCGATGACGGATGCTGCGAATCACTCAGAAGTTCGGCGAAGGCCTGTTTCACGTCCGCAGCCGCGTTTTCGCACCTGCGACCCATGCGGGTGACAACAGTGCCCTGCTGAGCCGCATCGCGAAAAGCCTGCAAATCGCGAATCTGAGCGGCACACGGCTGCAACCCCAGTCCAGGCATCGCCGCGGTCACTTCACGGCTGATCACATCCCGTCGCCGCATGCGATTCAGCAGCAGCCGGCCGGCCGGGCCACCCCGGTTCAGTTCCTGCGCATATCTCAGAACCCCCGTAGCCTGCTGCACACTTCGGACATCCAGAATGGAGGGAGTCACCGGCAGGACGGCCAGATCCGCCATCAACAGCAGCGTTCGTCCCAGATCATCCAGTGACGCCTGACCGTCACCAATCACAAACGCATGGTCGTGCTGCAACTGCCGCACGGCAGTCACACAGTCCTCCGGCGTCCATGCCGCTCGCGTCGCAATCGCTGGCTCGGCTTCGTGCAGCCAAACACTGCTGGATCGCTGCCGATCAGCATCCAGCAGGGCCACGGAATGCCCCATGTCGAACAGCCAGACCGCCAGATGCACGGCCAGCGTACTTTTGCCGACACCACCCTTGGAATTCGCCAACACAATCATCATGCCAGCAGACTTACCGCATTGCTGGCCGGCGGGCAAGTACGCAGGATGGACGGCCACCGAATGAATTGTCCTGCCAGCCACACAGCAGGCCAGCCAGCTTGCCCCTTGCGCATGCGGCACTTTCGCCGTAGTCTGCACCTTGAAAACACCGGCCCATGGACCGGTACGAAATACCGGGCGTCGGGCCGGTGCATACCGGTTGGCAGGCCGGTGTTTTACCGGGTCTCAGGCCGGTCAATACCGGGCGTCAGGCCGGCGTTTTACCGGGCGCCAGGCCGGTTTTTGTGCCGTTTTCCACAATGATTTCAACCAGCTGCAAGGGGGTAAATAGATAATGTTGTTTAATAAAAGAACAAAACATGTTGTCTCTCTTTTTTCTGAATCAGGACGGCCGCCACCGGACATCTCACCCAATATGCCCGCTGCTGAATCCACCGACGTGTCACTGCTTGCCAGCAACCGCTGCTCCGGAGTTGATGAACTGAACCTTGCCGAGTTCCCGCTCACGCACCTCGGCAGTCGCACCGATGCCACAGCCACCACACTTGAATTCCACGATCAGGTGTTCGACGACCGCTCGCAACAGCCCGTCCAGCGATCACTCGTCATCTCCGGCAGTCCGCTGTACGGCCTGCCCGGACCAGCCGACGCCGATGTGCTGCTGACACTGTTACATCTGACCAGTTTGCGGAATGCCTTTCAGGGACGGCGAGTCGAGTTCACACGCTACGAACTGGTGCAGTTCCTCGGCTGGGATCCCGGCGGTGCCTCGTATCGCCGACTCGACGAATCCCTGCAGCGCTGGACCAGCGTGACACTGCAGTACCGGCAGGCATGGTGGGACCGCACCGGACAACGCTGGAAGAATCAGTCCTTCCACATCCTCGAATCCCTCAGCCTGCACGGTCGAGCTGATGCCACCGAAGATCGGCTCTCGTCGTTTACCTGGAGCGAATCCGTCTTCACCAGCTGCCAGGTGGGCAATCTCAAGCGACTCGACCTGAACCAGTACTTCACCCTGCAGAGACCGGCCGCACGTCAGCTGTACCGATTTCTGGACAAGCGATTCTACCACAGTCGGAACCTCGAGTTTCCACTGCGAACGCTGGCCTGCGAACATGTTGGACTCAGCCGCAGCTACGACGCCTTTGACCTCAAACGCAGGCTGCAGCCCGCGATTGAAGAGCTTGAAGCAATCGGCTTTTTGCAGCCAATCCCCGCAGACTCACGCTATCGCCGCCAGGCCAAAGGACAGTGGAACGTCGTTTTGACTCGGACGGCTGATGCCGGTAGCCGGCATGTCAATTCGGCTCTCGTGCAGGAACTGACAACTCGTGGCATTGCCGCCGCAACTGCCAGTCGCCTCGTAAGGGCCTTTCCTGCCCCTCAGATTGAAGAAAAACTCCGGTGGCATGACCAGCTCAGGCTGGCCGGCGATCGTCGCGTGGCACGCAATCCAGCCGGATTCCTGCGGGCCGCCATTCAGCGAGATTTTCACATCCCCAGTCGTGACCAGGCACAGGCTCGCAGCAAACATGCCGCTCGCAGCGAAACGCAGCCAGCCTGCCTGCCGTCCAGTCAGCCTGCCGGCAAGCAAGTCAGCACGGCTGCCGCCACCGCTCAACAGCGACTGGAACGCGCCCGTCAGTACTGGCAGGAACTCAGCCCGGTACAGCAGCAGCTGCTGGAAGCTCGTCTGCTCACACACGGAAAGCAGCTGCAGGTCGCGGTCTTTCGCCGCCAGCCGGAATCGTCGGTTTTGCGTGATGAACTTCGGTATTCGCTGCTGGCGGATTATCTGGAACACACTGCACAGATCGTGACGCCGATGGAGTCGCGAAAATCAGAGTGCAGTAGGCCTGAGAATGCAGAGTGACCACGCACAACAGCAACAGACCCGCAGACAGAATCAGCAGCACCTGGGCGAACAGAGGTCGATTCAGACGCTGACGCATGCGCAGCTCTCGCTGCATGTTTCGGAACATGAGTGGATCGTTTTTCATACCCGCAGTCCTATCACCTTGCCCCAGCGGATGTCAAACAGCGTTTGAACCGCCACACAGATGCCGACAAAAGCGAACAGATCAAAACATCAGAACAGCTGACTTTGCCTGCAAGTCAAACGCCGTTTGCGCAAGCTTTTCAAACGGTGTATGATCGGGCTGCGAGAGTCGGATTTCTCGCAGCTGTCAACGACGCAAAACGCTTTGATACGTTCTTCCGTTCACGGAGTTCACCCGGTAAATCGGCCTCACCAGCCGGCTAAGGAGATGGCCTTACCAGTCATCATGAACTCTCACTGTAGAGCTGGGTTGCATCGAGAGGTGCTCGCCCAGTTCGACGGAGGCTCGTCGGAGTAATCCGTCTGCCTTTGTATCGCAGACAAGTAATCCCGACGTTCTATCCGATGGTTGTCAATGCCCTGAATGGGGGCGATGCGGACATGCCGTTTCCGAAAGATTTTCGGAACGGTCGTCATGCACAAAGTGGGTGAGCAGTGCGCTGCACTGCAAATCCTCCCATGGGGTTCGGTCCCTCCGGGATCGTTCAACATGTGCCGACGTGGGGAGCAGGCGAGCTGGCGACAGTTTGTCTCCGGATGCGACACATCCGGGTACTGCGGGCAAATCCCGCGGACGTGAAGAGCTCAACCATGAAAGGCTCGCAAGAGCTTGTCGGTGAATGAACAGGGAGTCGATGCCGAGATGTGCCGCGGACTGCAACAGCAGTCTGCCGGACGGCGAGACACCGTTGGCTGATGGGTAAGGGGCAGCTTCTACGTTCTGGCCCCCGAAATGACGCGGACCACCGCGCCGAAACTATGCCGCCCTGGCGGGCGGACATACAGCTGACTGGTTCGGGGAGTAACGTCCCCTCTGCCACGAGACCCTGTTTGTGAAGTGCATGAATAACGCAGGAACCGCTGCGGCTGCCGGGTTGGTCCCCGGTGCCTGACCTTGTCCGTCAGGTGTTTCAAAAGCCGTATGCGGGGGAGTGTGTTCTGAGTAGGAAGCTGCAGAAGTCACGGCAGGCAACGGCCGCGATTTCTGCAGACGGTGCGCTGGGCAAGGCAGTCCAGACCCGCTGGCGTGCTTACGGGTGGTGCCGGGCATGATCCACGACGAAAGGAACGACAGTGTGCAGTGGCCGGAAGTCGTGATGCAGACTTCTGCAGCTTCGGCTGCAGAAGTCCGCGTCCGATTCGTGGCTGAAGTCTGAGCGGTCACAACTGACGGTTCCGGGAGGAACAGCGAGTTGTGGCAGCGTTCGAACAGTGGTTCACGAGGGGCCTTGCAGGGCTGCTCGCTGGACGTCACCGAATGGTTTTCTGCTGCGGTACTCCTATGGAATTGGAGGGGGCGAACTGGGAATGTAGTTCGACCCCGCAGGGAGCATTCCGCAGCAGGAAGGTGCACAGGAAAGGTTCGGCAGGTTTGGCTGATCTGATCTGGTTGCTGTTCGCAGAAAGGTTTTCGCGTCAGGGGGGCGTCGAGATGGTCTCACGCCCCCACTTTTCAATATCGCAGGAGGCGAAGCGGGAATGTCGTATCGATGGGAAGTACAAAGTCGGGAAGGAATGGTGCAGCAGCTGGCAACCAACATCCTGCCGCATGGATACTGGTTCTATGTGACCGGAGTGGTGCCGTGGCACAAGAATCCGGTGCAGGTCGACCAGAAGCTGCTGTGGAAGTATGGAGCCGCATTGTCGCGGCAGCAGCGAGTGCGGCGGAAAGCCCGCGGGCTCGCCAACGTCCACTACCTCCGCTGGGGACGATTCTGGGTCCTGCTGGCCACCCACGGGCAGCACGAGTTCTTTACCGAGGAATCGGTCGCCATGCGGGATGTCCGGCGCACTCCACTGCGGATTGACTGCTACACCCTGACACTCCGCCGCGGCAGCTACCTGCACCAGCGCGATGAACAGGGCCAGTGCATCCCCGACGGTCGCCTGCACACTCGCGTCCAGATTGCTCGGGACGTGTACCGTGACCTTGTGGCCTGGTATGAACAACAGGCCTGCCGGATGTCCGTTGAAGAGCTGTCCCGGGAACTTTGGAACCTGCCCTATGAACCCTACGCCCCCGTCCGCCGGCAGTTTCTGAATCTGCTGCGAATCATCAACCAGCACCGCCGGACCGCCGGCCAGCCAGCCGTCCCGCCGGACTGCCTCCGCCTGCGTCGCAAAATCGTTCGCGTCTTCGGAAGTGAAACCGTGACCTGAGATCAGTGACAGTCAATCGGGCTTTCGTGAAGAGAGGGACACAACGTAGTTCGGGCTTTCCAGCCCGAACCCATCACTCCAGCAGCCCATCTCTGCAAATGGCTGCAATTGTAATACCCGCAGCCACAGTTGTTCGCCTACAAGCCCGGAGGTTTTGCTGTCAAGTCGCACAGCTCCTGTGCCCGTCCGAATCGCCCTGCCGCCTCCATAACACGCAAGGCCTGCTCCGAGTGCCCAGCGTGCTCCAGCCTCACTGCCAGATTCGTCAACGCGTCCGCCAGGTCCCGCTGCAACACCGGATTGTCTGGCTCCGACTCACACAATGCCCGTCGAAGCTCCACTACCCGCTCTGCCTGAGTGCAGGACTCTGCCAGCTGTCCTGCATCTGCCAGACGGTTTGAATAGGTTTGCAGGGCCCTTGCAAACTGCGACCGCCAAAGCGGCCCATTCTCTTCATGCCAGATTTCCAGCAACCCACAACAGTTTCTGGACACTTGCAACGCTTCGCTGACCTCTCCGCACTGCGCAAGCCGTACCGCCAGCGTATTCATTGCCGTTGTCTGCTCGCGCCCATACTTCGTGCCATTTCCCGTGCATAACTCGCTGTACAGCGTCACGGCACTCCGAGCACACTCCAGAGATTCTGACAGTTGACCGGATTTGCGCAGCAGAAGACCAAGATTATGCACTGCTGAAGCCAGCGTCAGCAGAGATGCGCTCCGGTCAGTCGCCACAAGGACCTGCTCCACCGAAACTACTTTCCGGGCGTACCGTGATGCTTCGGCATACCGACCGATATCACACAGTCCATGCGACAGCAGCGCCAGACTTATGGAAAGCGCCGGCAGAAACTTTGCTGGCTCCAGCTTCGCCTGTCTGATTCGCATCTTCAGCGACTCTCTCGCCGCTTCGAGGCCGGATTCGTACTGACCAGCGTCACGTAGCAGCAACGCCAGAGAACTCAGCGCATGGGCCAGTCCCGGTCCGTACGCCTGCTCGTCCTCAGCAACAAGCTCACGCCAGCACTCAACCGCAGCCTGCGCAAATGGCTGGGCTTTTTCAAATTCCCCGGAATCTCGCAGACGAATCGCGAGGTTTCCCTCCACATTGGCGAGGTGCGGCAGAACTGCTCGCCGCCGCTCCACGGCCAACGCCCGATACAACGCTGCAGACCGCTCTGTCGATCTGATTGCCTCAAATGTCGCTCCATTCAGTGCCAATACCATTCCCTCAACTTCCAGAGCAAATGCAAAATCAGCAGCCCACGCATCTGGGTTCTGGTCGTAAAAATCCGAGTAAATCTGTACTGATCGCTGGATCAGGGGCAGGGCTTCGTGGTGGTCTCCGACTCCTGCCAGACCTATTGCCAGGCTGTTCAGTGAAGATGCCACGTCTGGTAACAGTTTCGGTGCGGTCTCAACGATCGCCTCGCGGATGACGAGGGCTTTACGAGCCAGACTAAGCGACTCACGTCGTCGCCCAGTTGACTCCAGCACCGTGGACAAAACCTGCAGACTGATCGCCAAATCGACTCGCTTGCTACCAGGAGAACGTGCGTCCATGGCCTCAAACAATTCACACGCACGTCGAGCCGCAGTCAGCGCCTCGTCACGCCGTCCCAACTCATTCAATGTTTCTGCGTAATGCCTCTGAGCCTCCGCCAATAACGGTTCCGATCCCTCTGAATCACTCAGATACAGCTGCTCCAGACTGTCCACAACCTGCTGCAGTTCAATCGCCGCCTGATGATGCTGCCCCGCGTCTGACAGCCAGTGGGCCAGACTGATCTTTGTCGAGGCGACAAGTGTCAACGTAATGCCCGGAATCCGCTCTGCAGCACCTGCGATCTGCGTTGCCACTACGACCGCAGCCTCTTTCAATGACGCGGATTGCGCCGGAAGTCGGCGATACAAACGCATCGCCAGCCTCGGATCCGCATGTCTCAGCAACACGTTCGCCAGGGCCCTGCCCATCGGGTCGCCCTCCTCAACGGCGACTTCAATCGCCAGCGGAGCAGTCACCTCGAGATCACGCGCAAGGAATTCCTCAATCTTCTTGATCGAATCCGGGTTTCGACCCGCGATTCGATTCAGCATCACCAGAAGATCGGTCGCCCGCAGCATGGAAGTCACCTGTTCGGAGAATTGTCCGATTTCAAATGAGACTTGCGTCCCCCGTGCGCCCACTCTGCTCCATCCGTACGGACAGATTCGTCAACGCATCCGCCAGATCCTGCCGCAACACCGGATTGTCCGGCTCCGAATCACACGCAGCACGTCGCAGCTCAGCCACTCGCTCAGCCTCCATGCACGATTCTTCCAGCCGGCCTGCATCAGCCAGCCGGTTGGAATAGGTTTGCAGCGCTGTCGCAAAATCCGATCGCCACAGCTGCTGGTTCTCTTCGTACGGGGTCTCCAGCAATCCACAACAGATACGGGACACACGCAGGGCTTCCTGATACTCTTCACACTGGGCCAGTCGCACCGCCAGCGTGTTCATGGCGACTGCTTGCCCGCGACCATGCGCTGCATGATTTTTCACACACAAATCACTGTACAGGGCCACAGCACGGACAGCACACTCCAGTGATTTTCGCAGTTGTCCGGACTTTGCCTGGCGA
>Ga0172376_10004896_pt1 | contig 15113 bp, 12 predicted proteins | sample Lak35m_FD_121114 | JGI IMG/M metagenome (GOLD analysis project Ga0172376, IMG submission 121114) | Freshwater microbial communities from Kabuno Bay, South-Kivu, Congo - kab_092012_35m | ecosystem: Environmental > Aquatic > Freshwater > Lake | place: Democratic Republic of the Congo: South-Kivu...
AAGGTTACCATACCGATGATGCCACTTAGGGGAGAGCGGAGTTCATGGTTTAAGGCAGAAAGAAACCTCATTTTCTTTTGGGCTTCTTTTTCTTGTTCGGTAATAATATTGCGCAGTTGGGTTTGAATAAATTTTTGGGGGGTAATGTTAATAGAAACACCTGCCATGCGCATCGCCTCACCCTTTGGGTCTCGTAAGATTTTTGCATGGTTTTCAAGCCACACATAGTCGCCGTTTTTACAAAGGAAGCGAAACGTATCAAAATAAATAAATTCACTCTTTGAATTGGGTAATTCTTCAAGCTTCTTTTGGATCTCAGCACGGTCTTCCGGGTGAATTTGATTGATCCACCAGGCGTGAGGTAATCCTTTCGTTTCTTCTTCGGTATAGCCCAGAAGTTCATGCAATTTTGGGGAAATGTAAATATTACCGCTGACAAGGTCCCAATCCCATAAGCCATCTGCACAGTCTGTTAAGGCGCTATAGAACCAGGTGTCATTCGTATGGTTCTTGTGGTTCTCGCCGGAATTTTTGAAGGTAAACGATTTCAAACTAAACAATAACTTTCTCCTTTAAATGTGGCCAAACCAATTAGGCAACATCCTTTTTAGAATGTTTGTTTTAAGGATAAAATGATGGTAGAAGGCTGCACCAACATGCAAAATTAAAATCCCAATAAATGCGAATGCGCCATATTTATGGATTGTGGCAGCTGTCTTAGAAATGGTTAGGTCCTTAGGTAAAACCATTGGCAAAGAAAACATACCATAAACATTTATAGGGTATCCTGCTGCTTCACTTAGGGTTATGCCGCTTAAAGGCATCAGGAACATAAGGGTGTACAAGGTAAGGGGGCTTAATTTGGCCAAACGGTGATGCCATGGGTTCAAGGATCTGGGTAGCTGGGGAACTGGGCTCCAAACACGCCAGGTAAATCGTAAGATGACAAGGAATAAAATCAGGGCGCCTGTTGATTTATGTAAGCTATAGAGCGTACCTCTTAGAGGGGATGGTTCCATATCCGCCATAATGAATCCCACAGCCAACATGCTGATAATACTTAAAGCAATAACCCAATGAAACGTTTTGGCAATCGACCCAAAAGAATTTGGCGTATTTTTCAGCATCGTTTTCTCCTGTTAAAGATGGTTATTGATCAAAATCAACCACCAGGACACAAATCTTTATGCCCTGATGGTCATGATACAAGAGTAAAGGCAAAAAAATGGTTAAGAAAGGGGGGGGGGAGCATTTAATAGATTTAATAGGAATAGTGCTAATACTAAGGGTTTCTTAACCATTTTTCTTTATGATGAAAGGAAATAGAGGTGGCATTTTCATTTTGTTATAAAGGGGTGTTTTTTATGAGGTTCATCATTTTTTCTCTGTTATTTTTATTTTGTCATAACAATATTAGCGCAGTGGAAAGAAACCGAGACTCAGAGGCGTTGGATGCAAAGGCCAGAGAGATGATGGAGCAGATTAATAGAATCGCGCGGGACTTGTATAACTTCGCGAAAGATACTCATAACCCTTGTAACGATGAGGTCGAAAAACGTCATAGTGGAATAAAGCCAAGGCTTTATCATGAACAAAGCAGGGTTTCTGCTGGTTCACATTCTCTTGAACAACACGGGGAAAGCATGCGGTTATTTTATGACCTGCAAGCTCGTTACGCTGATTTACAAAGGCGCTCGCAAGAACTAAGAAGACTTAAAGAAGAATGGACCAGCAATAGATATGACCAAAGCGCATACCAGAAATATGCCGCAGAACAAGAAGAATATAATAGATTATCAGCCCTTTATAAGGAAGATTTAGAGAGGCATCATGAGATGAAGAGGATGCTAAGAGCACGCTAAAATTTAACTGTTGCTGCTTTCGATGCGGCTTCCTTTTTACCACGCTTCAAGAAATGGCTATTTTCCTTCATGATTGTGTTGCTTTTCCGTAAGAAATGGAGTAACTCTTAAAATTAAGCTATTTAAGTTATTATAAGGAGATCCCATACCATGGCGCGCGTTACCGTTGAAGATTGTGTAGAAGTTGTTCCGAACCGGTTCGAGCTGGTTTTATTGGCAGCTCGTCGGGCTCGGGAAATTTCTGCGGGGTCAAATTTAACCGTAGATCGGGATAAGGATAAAAACCCTGTCGTAGGTTTGCGGGAAATTGCTGAACAAACGATTTCTTTGTCTATTTTGCAAGAAAACTTAATCAAAAGCATGCAGCGCCATGCGTTCCGGGAAGAAACAGAAGAAGACCTTGATAGTGAATTAGAAGCAGCCCTGCAGGCAGATCGAGGGTCTTTAGCTGGTGGGTTTCTTGAGCAATTTTCTGATGAAGATGAAGAAGATGTTGCAGCTTCCCTCATGGAAGAGGCTGAAGCTGCAAGCCATTTAGATATTAAGGAAGACACAGATTTATAAGACGGGGAATTCGGAACAAAACTCGGAATTCTGAAGGTTTTTCGATGAATCTTGATCTTTGATTCATTGTATCCTGTCCGCATAAAGGCATACCATGATTCGTCAATTTGAGCTGGTTGAACGCCTAAAAGCCTATGATCCTGGCGCGGATGAAACATTGCTAAACCGTGCTTATGTGTTTTCTATGAAAGCCCATGGTTCGCAAGTGCGTGCGTCGGGCGACCCTTATTTTTCCCATCCTCTCGAAGTTGCTGCCTTGTTGGTAGAGTTGCATCTAGATTGTTATTCAATCGTTACAGCTTTGCTTCATGATACTGTCGAAGATACCCTTGCAACGCTTGAGCAAATTGAGGCCCTGTTCGGCCCTGAAATTGCCAAATTGGTTGATGGAGTGACGAAAATCTCCCGTCTTGAGTTGCAATCTGAAAAAACCCAACAGGCTGAAAATTTTCGTAAACTTGTTTTGGCAATGTCGACAGACATCCGTGTCCTTCTTGTTAAGCTTGCGGATCGTTTGCATAATATGCGTACCCTCCATTTTATCGCTGATCCGGAAAAGCGGCGCCGTATTGCGCGCGAAACGATGGATATTTATGTTCCTTTATCTGAGCGTATGGGAATCCAGAGTTTTAAAGACGAGTTGGAGAACCTCGCATTTGCTCAGTTAAACCCTGAAGCCCGCGAGTCCGTTTTAAGTCGTTTAAAGTTCCTCCACGAAACAACTGAAAATCCAGTAGAGGAAATCATCAATGAATTGGAAGATGTTTTGGCAAGGGCTGAAATTAGCGCCCAAGTGTCAGGGCGTGAAAAAACTCCTTATTCCATTTGGGTTAAGATGCAAAGTAAGAACATAACGTTTGAGCAATTATCTGATATTATGGCTTTTCGTGTGGCTGTGGATACGGTTGAGCAATGCTATCAAGTTTTGGGCGTGATTCACAGTAATTACCCCGTTGTGCCTGGGCGGTTTAAAGATTTTATTTCAACACCAAAGCCGAACGGCTATCAATCCCTGCACACGACGGTTATTGGTCCTTTGAACCATCGAATCGAAATTCAAATCCGCACCCACGAGATGCACTATATTGCAGATGTAGGCGTTGCAGCCCATTGGCAATATAAGCAGGGAGGGTTCCATGACGGAACTCAGTATGCTTGGCTAAGGGCATTATTAGAAATCATGGAACAAGCTTCTGGTCCAGAGGAATTTTTAGAACACACAAAGCTTGAAATGTTTCAAGATGAAGTCTTTTGCTTTACACCTAAAGGAGATCTTATTGCTCTGCCTCGAGGAGCAACGCCTATTGATTTTGCTTATGCTGTTCACTCAGCCGTTGGCGATCACACGGTGAGTGTCAAAATCAATGGGCGCCAGATGCCTTTGCGAACGATTTTGCAAAACGGGGACCAAGTCGAAATTATTACCTCTAAAACGCAATCTCCTTCACCGACCTGGGAGCGGTTTGTGGTAACAGGTAAGGCACGGTCCCGTATTCGGCGGTTTATCCGCACCCAACAGCGGGAGCAGTTTCTTGAGTTGGGGAAATCAATCCTTCAAAAAGAATTCCGCAATGCGCATATCTCTATTTCTGAAAAAGCCCTCCTTGAAGCAGCAAAGCGTTTGGATCATAGCAATGTTGATGATCTTTATGTTGCTATAGGGGAGGGACTTCATAAGGTATGCGATGTTATTGAAATTATTTATCCAGAGCAAAAGCAGCTTGTTCCAACGTCCACAAAGCAAATCAACGCAAAACTCTCTTCCCCTTCAGGGACAGCAGTTTCTATTAAAGGATTAATTGAAGGCATGGCCATGCATTATGCTGGGTGTTGCCATCCGCTACCAGGGGACAAGATCACCGGCATTGTGACAACAGGCAAAGGAGTTACTATCCATACCCAAGATTGTGAAGTGCTTAGCATATTTTCTGATTCCGAACGTATTGTTGAGTTGGCATGGGGGGATGATATTACTTTAAAAAACCGCCATGCAGGCCGTTTGAAAATAACTTTCTTAAATAAGCCTGGCAGCTTGGCGAGTCTCAGCACAACCATTTGTACGCAGGGAGCTAATATTTCGAATATTAAAGTTATCAATCGCACCATTGATTTTTGGGACTTACTCATTGATATTGAAGTCAAAGATGTGGGTCACTTAAAAAGTGTTATTGCTAGCTTAAGAATGTTACCTGTTATCAATTCCGTTGAGCGCGTGTAAAGCGAATGAGGTTTAACCCCATCTTTTTTTCAGTAAGTTAAAAAGTGATGGGCATTAAAAATGAGATATTTTAAATGATCCTTGGTATTGGGAATGATTTGGTGGATTGCCGACGCATTGAGAAAGCAATTGCGCGGTTTGGTTCCCGGTTTGTGAATCGGCTATTTACGCCTCAAGAACAGTTTCGAATAAACCAGCGGGTAGATCAAATTGCTGGGTATGCAAAGCTTTTTGCAATGAAAGAAGCTATCTTGAAAGCTTTGGGGACTGGGCTGGCAAGTGGTGTCAGTTGGCATGATGTCGAAATATTTCGAGAATTAAATCGCGCTCCTCGGGCAGAGTTATCTGGTGCTGCGATAAAAATAGTCAATACCCGAACACCAGAAGGATTTACAGCCCATGTTCATATTAGTGTATCTGATGAGTGGCCTTATGCCCAAGCCTTTGCTATAATCAGTGCAACATCTACTTGATATTAAGGAATTTATGAATGCTGAAGAAAGCTATAAAAGAGTTATTGGGCCTATTTTGGGCCTTTGTGATTGCCATCGTTATTCAGACACTTTTCTTCCAACCTTTTTATGTGCCTTCAGGGTCAATGTATCCGACTCTCGAAGTGGGAGATTTCTTTGTCGCCTCTAAATTTAGCTATGGTTATAGCCCTTATTCGTTGCCTTGGTACCATCCAGAAATTTTTTCAGGACGTATTTTTGGCCAAGATCCAACGCGGGGCCAAGTTTTGGCTTTTAATGGTCCTGCGAATGATGGTAGGCCGGGCGCGACAGATGATTATATTAAGCGTTGTATTGGTTTGCCAGGCGATCGAATTCAAGTGCGCCAAGGGGTGCTGCACATTAATGGTGAGCCTGCTCAATTGGAGCGTGTTGGCGATTACTTGATGGTTGACCCGCGAAAACCAGGAGAGGTAAGAGTCATTCCGCAATACCGTGAAACTTTGCCAAATGGTGTGTCGTATTATATTTTGAAAGACTACCCTTTTGGGCAAGGGCCTTTGGATAATACACAAGAATTTATTGTTCCTGCTGGCCATTTCTTCATGATGGGGGATAACCGTGATCATTCGTCAGATAGTCGGGCTATGAATCCCGTTGGATTTGTACCAGCTGAAAAACTCATTGGTCCTGCACAGTTGCTCTGGTTCTCTACGGAGGCAAAATGGTATGAGCCTCAACGTTGGCTTTCTGGTTTGCGTTTCAGCCGGCTTTTCAAGTGGGTTCAGTAGAGTTGGGTGAGGGGCATTCTCTCGGTCATTCTGCCTACAAATGAAGCTAAATATACGGCGCAATCAGGAAAAAAAATGAAACCTCAAAAATCTTCATCCCAAATTTGGCTCTATGGCATTCATGCTTGCTGTATGGCCTTAGGGAACCCTCATCGTCAAATCTTTTCTATTTATGCTATGAACGAAGGTATCTTAGCGAAGGTGTTGGGCAATCATAAGCAATACCAATCAAAAGTAAAGCTTGTTGACCGAAAACAATTGGAGATCTTGTTACCACACGGGGCTGTCCATCAGGGTGTTGCGGTTCAGGTAGCGTCTTTGCCCTTAGTTATGATTGATGATTTAGAGAAAGACCCGGATCCCCATCAATGTGTTGTCGTTTTGGACCAGGTGAGTGACCCCCACAATGTGGGGGCTATCTTAAGATCTGCCGCGGTGTTTGGGGCAAAGGCATTGATTTTGACAGACCGTAATGCGCCATCTGAATCTGGGGTTCTGGCTAAATCAGCTTCAGGGGCTTTGGAAATTGTTCCTTTGATTCGCGTTACGAATTTGGCACATGCCCTTAAAGATTTAAAAGATATTGGGTTTTGGTGCGTTGGGTTTGCAGAAACAGGGACACAGCGCTTGGGCCAGATTGATCTCAAGGGCAAGATTGCCCTTGTCATGGGGGCGGAAGGGGACGGGATGCGCCGCTTAACAAAGGATTTGTGTGATTTTACGGTAAGCCTTCCGACAGCTTCTTCTTTCAGTGCGTTGAACGTTTCAAATGCAGCTGCAATTGCTCTTTATGAGACGTTTCGAATTCAGCAGAATTCTTAATTAGTGCAAGTGGCCCTCTTTATGGACATTTGGCCAGCTCTCCTTTATTTTTGATTATAGGATTCATGATTAAAGGGGACTATTGTGGATTTTTCTTTATCACCAGAACAAGCATCCTTTAAAGAGTTAGCCAAGACCTTTGCCCAAAACCAGCTTGCTCCGTATGCAGCTACTTGGGATCGGGACGAAATTTTTCCCGTATTAACGCTGCGGAAGGCGGCAAGCTTAGGCTTTACGGGGTTATTGGTCAAAGAAAACCAGGGTGGCTCTGGGCTAAAACGCCTCGATAGTGTCCTCATATTTGAAGAGTTGGCGAAGGGATGTGTTTCGACAACGGCCTACCTTTCCGTTCACAATATGGTGGGATACCTGATCGACCAATTCGGCACTTCCTCTCAACAACAGAAATGGTTGCCTAAACTCACCACTATGGAGTGGCTATCCAGTTATTGTTTGACCGAACCCAACGCTGGCAGTGATGCCGCTTCCCTTAAAACAAAAGCCATTCGCGATGGCAATCATTATGTGGTAACAGGCACGAAAGCCTTTATCTCTGGTGGTGGGGTGAGTGATTTATACTTATGTATGGCCCGCACGGGTGAACCTGGTCCAAAGGGGATCACAGCCTTGGTCATTGAGAAGGGGACGCCTGGTTTAAGTTTTGGCAAAAAAGAAGAAAAGATGGGGTGGCGCAGCCAACCGACAACCTCTGTGGTTCTAGACCAAGTACGTGTGCCTGTGGCAAATCGGCTAGGGGAAGAAGGAGAGGGATTTAAAATTGCCATGACGGGCCTGGATGGGGGGCGATTGAGTATTGCGGCCTGTTCCTTAGGGGGTGCGCAAGCTTGTCTCGATATGGCTTTGCAGTATGCAGGAGAGCGGGAACAATTCGGTAAAAAATTGAAAGAATTTCAAGCGCTTCAGTTTCGATTGGCCGATATGGCAACGGAATTAGAAGCGGCACGTTTGATGGTCTATAAAGCTGCTGCCCTATTGGAGGATAAACACCCCGATGCACCGCTTTATTGCGCGATGGCTAAGCGGTTGGCGACAGATGTTGGTTTTTCTGTGGTGAACGAGGCCCTCCAAATTCATGGGGGGTATGGCTATATCCGAGAATATCAGATAGAACGTTACTTAAGGGATTTGCGGGTTCACCAAATCCTTGAAGGAACCAATGAAATTATGCGTATCATTATTGCCCGCCGTTTATTAGAGAAGCCGTAAAAGTGCCGACAATGCCTCCCTTAAAAAATGCTGATAACCCAGATATCTTATCTAAGGTTGATGGCTATGCAGGTGTCATAACCCTGAACCGCCCCAAGGCCTTGAATGCGCTTTCCCTTCCCATGATTCGTGAAATTACCCGTCTCCTTATGGAATGGAAAGATGATCCAGAAGTTCGCAGTGTCATCATCCAAAGCTCCTCCGACAAAGCCTTTTGTGCTGGGGGAGATATTCGGTCGGTCTATGAGGCTCGATTGAGAGGGGACAACGACCATATGGTTGCTATTTTTCAAGAAGAATACCTCTTGAATTTTATGATCTATATGTACCCAAAGCCCTATATAGCTTTAGTAGACGGCATCGCGATGGGGGGAGGGCTCGGTATCTCCATTCATGGTAGCCACCGCATTGTGACAGAGCGGTCTGTATTGGCCATGCCAGAGACAAACATTGGTTTTTTCCCTGATGTTGGTGCCAATTACTTTCTCAACCGTTGCCCTGGGGAAATTGGGACTTTCTTGGGGGTGTTGGGGGAGAGCATCACCGCGGAAGATGCTCTTTATGCAGGCTTAGCAACCCATCGTTTGGCTTCTCTTGATATTCCTGGAATTTACCAAGCTCTAACGGGTGCACAGTCGTCAGCGGAAGTGGATGATATCCTGCAAGATGCCGCTGGGGGGCAAAGTAATTGTTTCCTTCAAACACACCGAAATCTCATCGACCGGTGTTTTTCATTCAATACGGTTGAGGAAATTTTCGAAGCCCTTCAAGGAGAATCAAACGCCATAGGTCGTGATTGGTTGAAGGGAACCTTGAAGAAGTCCCCCACCAGCTTAAAATTGGCCTTGGCCTTGTTGCGTCACACAAAAGGCATGCCCTTGAGAGAAGTTTTAGCCCTTGATTTTCAGGTCAGCCAGCATTGTGTTAAGCATCACGATTTTTTTGAGGGAATTCGGGCTGTTTTGATTGATAAAGACCAAAACCCTTCTTGGAATCCCCATCACTTGGGCGATGTGACCCCAGAGATGATCAAAGAGTATTTTGTGCCGCGGGTATAGGGCGTGTCAAACTCCATAGGAACCATTAATACTTTCGTAAGAAGTATCTGATATTTTTATACTATTAGGTAAAAATTTATCAACATATTGGGGTGATTGGAAGATGCTCAAATTTAAACTTAACACATTAACAGCGACAAGTTTAATTGCTCTTGCTATGAGTATTGGTTCGGTAGAGTCAGCCCAACAAAGAAGCAGATTGGGTTTAGGGGCGCAGCCAACCTCGACTGGCCAGGACCAAGGGATGCTTCCTGTACCCAAATACAAGTTCCAGGCAGCACAGACCTACAAAACATTAAAGGAAAAAGCAGATGGTGGGGATGATCTCGCTAAAAAAGTTTTGGAAAAGTATAATGGAGCGGCTATTTCTACCGATCTTAGTGCTGCTCAAAATGCAGTGTCTGCCTATAACAAAAAGGATCTCGCTTTAGGGGGGGCACGTGAAGCGGCAAAACCAGCGGCAAAAATGGAAACCCCTTCGGAAGTGCCTGTCCTCAAAGAAGAATTAAAGGGCGCTGAGGCACAAGCATCTACGAAAGCAGGTGGTGAAACGATAACAGCAAAATATAGAGGGCTAGCTGAGCATTGCATCTCAAATGTGGCTAAATACGAAGAAGAAATTAAAGCCCTTAAGAAAGAGTTGGAAGCCGCAAAGCATTGTCCAGCCCCAGCTTCTAAAGGCAAGCGGGATTTTGCAGCTGAAATGGAAGAGCTTGTCAAGAAAATGGAAACGGCTACAGATAAAAAGGAACTTGAACTCTTAAATTTGAAAATTGGGCAGCTTGAGCGGGAAGCCGCTGAGGCTGGCACTGTCTTAGGAGAAGCAGCTGAGAAAAAAGCTGCCGCAGAGGAAGCAAAAAGACTGAAAGAGCTACAAGCTCAAGAACGACAAACCCTCAAGAAGGCTGAAGAAGATAAGGATAGCAAGGCCTATGAAACAAAAGGTTCCTGGTTACCAACGCTTTCAACGCCAAAGGAACTCGCAAATTATTTAAATCAGTCAGAGGATAGTTTGTTTGGTAGTTTTGTGAATGCGACCCAAAGCCTTCGAATCGGAGGTATGATAGACCAAGAAGCCAATGAAAATGTGCTGCGCGCCCTTCGCCATATGGTGCGTAAATTCCAGGGGAAAGCCAATTTAAGCCAGAAACAAAAAGATGAGCTTAGCGTACTGGCAAATAAAATCGATTTAAAGCTGAGCAGTATGGGGGCTGCGCCCAAATCACAAGCAGCACAAGGTGGCAACTTTACGGCTTCACCAGACGACAAAAGAAGCTATGAGGCATTCCAATTTGTTTGGGGAGAAGCGCAAAAAGATTCAACCAGTAAATTATTTAGGTCAATCAATAATATAAAGAATACAGATACATTGATTACCCTCATTACATCTTCCCCAGACAGCCTTAGCAATATAACCTTTGACGCTGTTAAACTGAGAAGTGTTTCGTTCTCCAAAGCAACGCTTATGGAACTGAAGGCCTTTAAATATACTCTCAGCCAAGTACGCACCTCTTCTTTCAACCCAACAGCAGCACGGGAACTTACCCAAAGGATAGATGATGCCATCAGTGCGTTACAGCAGGGGAATGTGCCTGCAAATGTTCAGGAACGGACGAATGATGAGCAAAAAATTGCGAGCCGTATTAAGGTCACGCCTGCGCAAAGAAAACAAATGATGGAGGAACAAAAACAAGCAGACAAGGCTAGAATCAATAAGCTTACGCCGAAGGAAAGCACAGAGGTTCAAGATTATATTTTTGATCAAATGGACAAAAATAAAATTAAGATTGGCGAGTTGAGTGATGAGCAACTTAAGGATAAAATTGAGCAGTTTAAGAATTCCTTTGAGAAGTCAAAGGGTGAAGAAGCCTTGTTTTCAACAGTTTCTCAGATATTACCAGATATGGCGGAAAAAGACCGCCGGAATGTTTTGAAGAAATTGCTCAACTTGAACTTTGACTTTAGAACAGCGAATACACCAGAAGGTAAGGCTAAGGTTATGGCCGAAGCTCAAAAAATAACAGATTTGAATGAGCGCCGTAAGGCTATGGCAGAAAAGGCAGGCGCAAAGCCGGCTGGAGCTGCGTTGAGCCCAGGTGATTCTATTTTGGTTAGAAAACATCTTAAAACTTTGTATCCTGACAAGAGTCCACAGGAAATTAACAGCCTTTTCAATAAGGTAGGTTCAGGTATGGCTAGCCAAGGCTTGACAGGGTCGGCAATTACTGAGGAACAGGTCAAGGCAGTTACCGAGGGACGCTAAGGCAAGTGGGGGATAAATAGCCCACTCCGCTACGAATGTATACAAACTTGTGAGTTTGTGACTTTTGACAGGTGCAGGAGCCGTAAGACCCCTATCTTCTTTAATATTTATGAAAAATGTGCTTCTTTCTCCCAATACCCCCTTGTTTCTCGAGAAGGTTAAGGCCAAAATGCCTTAAGGTGTTTGGTTAAGAGGCAAAAGGACTTCAGGTCGTGCCAGGTAAAGATTTGTTCATGTTCCTTTCCCGATATTTAGGAAGTTTCCAGTCATTGCGACCCAGAGCAAAGCGAAGGGGAAGCAATGACAGTACTATAAAATTTTTTTTCTTAATAATGCTCTTCACGCCCTCTATCCTAGCGTCCGTTCCCCAACCCTGGCAAATGGGGTTTCAACCGGCGGCGTCCCCGATGATGGAAGGGGTGGCCCACATGCACAATTTCCTATTGGTGGTGATTACGTGTATTGCTTTTCTTGTGGGCGCCCTTTTAAGCTATGTCACGGTCCGTTTTCGTGCGTCACGTAACCCCATTCCCAGCAAAACAGCGCACCATACCTTGTTGGAGGTTGTGTGGACGATGATTCCTGTCTTTGTTTTGGTGGCGATTGCCATTCCATCTCTTAAGCTTCTTTTCTCCATGGATAAGGCTCAAAATGCTTCAATGACCGTCAAAGCCATTGGTCATCAGTGGTATTGGACTTATGAATACCCGGAAAAGCAAATTTCTTATGATAGCCTCATGATTGAAGATAAAGACCTGAAACCAGGCCAGATCCGTTTACTATCGGTTGATAATCCAGTTGTTGTGCCGGTGGATACAACGGTACGCATATTGGTAACGTCACAAGATGTCTTGCATAGTTTTGCCGTGCCTTCTTTGGGGATTAAAAAGGATGCAGTCCCTGGCCGGCTGAATGAAACATGGTTGCGCATTGGCAAAGAGGGGGATTATTACGGCCAGTGTTCTGAGCTGTGTGGCATCAAACATGGCTTTATGCCGATTCATGTTAAAGTTGTTTCGCAAGAAGCATATGAGGCTTGGGTTCAATCAAAAGGAGCAGGGCCAAAGGCTGAAAAACCCCCTTCCTCAAGCCATCCTACAAATCAGGTTAAGGATCAAAAATAATGAGCAGAACAAAACAAAAAAAATCTGAAAATCACTCTCATGATGGCGGAGACCACCATCCAACCGGATGGCGTCGATGGTTGTTGTCGACCAACCATAAAGATATTGGAACCCTTTACCTTGTTTTTGCCATGTTGGGAGGCGTGTTGGGAGGAATACTCTCCATGATTATTCGCGCCCAACTCATGCACCCAGGCGGGATGGTTTTGGGAGGCGACCATCAGCTGTATAATGTAATTATTACGGCCCATGGGTTGTTGATGATTTTCTTCATGGTCATGCCCGCTTTGATCGGCGGTTTTGGCAATTGGTTTGTCCCCTTAATGATCGGCGCGCCAGATATGGCTTTTCCTCGGATGAATAATGTCAGCTTTTGGTTGATGTTGCCGTCTTTAATTTTGCTGATTTTGGCAGGGACAGTTGGAACAGGGGCAGGGACGGGGTGGACTTTTTACCCGCCCTTAAGCTCGGTCATTGGACACAATGGTCCTGCTGTCGACTTTCTTCTGCTGAGCCTTCATTTGGCGGGCGCGTCTTCCATCCTGGGGGCGATCAATTTTATCACCACCATATTTAATATGCGGGCGCCCGGCATGGGCTTCCATAAAATGCCGCTCTTTGTTTGGGGGATATTGATCACCTCATTCCTTCTCTTGCTGGCTGTTCCTGTCTTAGCGGGGGGGATCACCATGCTCATTACAGACCGGAACTTTGGGACGACGTTCTTTGACCCCGCCGGTGGGGGTGACCCTGTTTTGTTCCAGCATTTGTTTTGGTTTTTTGGCCATCCAGAAGTTTATATCATGATTATGCCGGCCTTTGGCGTGGTGAGTTCCGTTATTTCAACATTCTCTCGTAAGCCCATCTTTGGATATTTAGGAATGGCGTACGCCATGGTGTCCATTGGGGTTTTGGGGTTTGTTGTGTGGGCGCACCATATGTTTACGGTGGGGATGAGCGCGAATGTGCGGGCATACTTTACGGTGGCCACGTTGATTATCGCTGTTCCCACTGGGATCAAGGTGTTTAGCTGGATTGCAACCATGTGGGGCGGATCGATTTCCTTCAAAGTTCCCATGAAGTTTGCTTTGGGGTTTGTTTTATTGTTCACGATTGGTGGCTTGACCGGCATTGTCCTTGCCAATGGGGAAGTTGATGTCTCCCTCCATGACACCTATTATGTTGTTGCCCATTTCCATTATGTGCTGTCCATGGGCGCTGTTTTTGGCTTGTTCGCCGGCTTTTATTACTGGATTGGGAAGATGTCGGGCTATCAATATAACGAGCGGTTGGGCAATATCCATTTCTGGATGACCTTTATTGGCGTCAATATTGTCTTCTTCCCGATGCACTTCCTGGGCCTGGCCGGTATGCCCCGGCGCATTCCAGATTACCCAGATGCCTTTTCCGGGTGGAACTATGTGTGCTCCATCGGGGCTTTCTTGTCCGGTTTTTCAGCGTTGTTTTTCTTTTATGTCATTTACCGGGTTTTTAGGGACAAGGTTAAATGTCCCAATAATCCCTGGGGCGATGGGGCAACGACCTTAGAATGGCATGTTTCTTCCCCGCCGCCGTTTCACACCTTTGAGCACCAGCCGGTGATAAGGTAGGGAAAGTTTTTTGTGCATGATGTGCAAATGCTTATAAAAATATAACTCGTTGATAAAATAGCAAATTATTTCAAAGAAAATACTTGGAGTACAAAACTTATCCGGAGTATACTCCGGATAGGAGTGACTTATCCGGAATTCATTCCGGATAAGATTCTTAAGAAGGGGTTAAGAACATGTATCCACGATTGCTAAAAATGAACTTGCCTGTCCGGCAATCTGCTTTTTTATGGGGAGCACGTAAAACGGGAAAATCAACTTATTTGAGGATGTCGTTTCCTCATGCTGCTTATTATGACTTGTTGAAATCTGAGCTACATTTTCAATTTTTGAAAGAGCCTCATCTTTTTAGGCAAGAAATTGCAAGCATTGAAGCTGAAAAACCCAACCCTCTCATTATTGTTGACGAGGTTCAAAAGGTTCCAGCTCTCTTGGACAATATTCATTGGATGATTGAAAATACAACAGCTCAATTCATCCTATGCGGCTCCAGCGCCCGAAAACTTAAGAAAGAGGGGGTTAATATGCTGGGTGGCCGGGCCTGGCGCTTCCATTTTTTCCCCTTGGTTTACCCGGAATTGCCCAAATTTAACCTGCTTCATATCCTAAACCATGGGACGATCCCTGCCCACTATGATGCCAAAAATATAATGAGAATCATGACATCCTATGTTGATGATTATCTATCTCAGGAAGTTCAGGCTGAAAGTTTGGTTCGTAACTTGCCAGCCTTTTCAAGGTTTTTGGATGCTTTGCGTTTTACAGCCGGTGAAATGGTGAATTACACGACGATTTCCCGTCAAGCAGGCGTTGATGCAAAGACAGTTCGAGAATATTTTACAATTTTGGTGGATACGCTCATTGGGTACTTCCTGTATCCATACCGTAAGAAGGTCAATCGAGATATCATTAAGGATACGCCAAAATTTTATTTGTTTGATGTTGGATTGTCGGCCTACCTAAAGCGGTTTTCCATCAAGGACCTTCGAGGCCCTGAAGCAGGGCATGCCCTGGAAAGCTATATTTATCAAGAGCTTTATGCTTATGTGCATTACAAGGAATTGCGCATTGATATTACGTACTGGCGGACCAAATCAGGCCATGAGGTAGATTTTATCCTTG
>Ga0172376_10004898_pt1 | contig 15109 bp, 15 predicted proteins | sample Lak35m_FD_121114 | JGI IMG/M metagenome (GOLD analysis project Ga0172376, IMG submission 121114) | Freshwater microbial communities from Kabuno Bay, South-Kivu, Congo - kab_092012_35m | ecosystem: Environmental > Aquatic > Freshwater > Lake | place: Democratic Republic of the Congo: South-Kivu...
GCAGACCACGACGCCGCAACTGGTCGATCTCTCGAAAGAAACGCCAGCTGCGCTTGACCTCTACGGCATCGGCAGCGGCCAGGAGAGCGACAAGCACGGCCGCGCGTGCCTGCTGGCTCGCAAACTGAGCGAGTCCGGCGTCCGGTTCGTGCAGGTCACGATGGATGGCTGGGACCACCACGGCGACATTCGCGGCAACCTGCCGCGACTCTGTCGGCAGACCGACCAACCGGTAGCGGGATTGCTCAAGGATCTGAAGCAGCGCGGGCTGCTCGACGACACGCTGGTGCTGTGGAGCGGCGAGTTCGGTCGCACGCCGTGGAGCCAGGATCTCAGCGGCACGGCTCCGATCGACAAGCACGGCCGCGAACATCAGCCCGAGAGTTTTTGTGCGTGGATGGCCGGCGGCGGCGTGAAAGGGGGGCTGACTTACGGCGAGACCGACCACATGGGCTACCGAGTCATCGAAGGCAGGATCCACATCCACGACCTGCACGCGACCGTGCTGCACCTGCTGGGCATCGACCATACCCGACTGACGTTCAATCAAGTCGGCCGCGACTTCCGCCTGACCGACGTGCATGGCTCGGTGGTGCAGGAGATTCTGGCGTGAAAGGGTTGTTTGGTTTCGTTGTGATATTCATTCCGCTTGTGGCAATCGCTGCAGAGCCACTCACTCCACCAGCCTTGTGGAAGGGCTACGACCCGAATCGAGGCGACTTCAAAGAAGAGATCGTGCGGCAGGAGACGACCAACGGAGTCTTCAGCCGCGATTCTTACATCAGCGCGTATGTGCTGGGCGAAGAGGTGCGTGTCTATTGCCGCTACAGCGTCAAGGCCGGAGCACGCAACGCTCCGGGTCTGCTCAACGTGCATGGCTGGATGGGAGCGGCGAATGCCGATCGTAAGTACGTCAACGATGGTTGGGCCGTGATGGCTCATGACTACTGCGGGAAGACCGGCGATCGACCGCACTTCACGAAGTATCCCGAGTCACTGCGGCACGGAAACATGGACTCGAAGGTCGCCGGTCCCGCGCGAGCCAGGCGGCTCGATGGCGAGTTCATCACCGATCCCAGGCAGACCTCGGACTACGTGTGGTATGCGATTCAACGACGAGTGCTGAGCTATCTCGAACAGCAGCCCGATGTCGATCGTTCGCGGCTGGGAGCGGTCGGCTATTCGTATGGCGGCACGTTGATGTGGAATCTCGCGACGGACTCGCGCGTGAAGGCGGTCGTGGCGTACTTCGGCATTGGCTACAACGACTATTACCGAGACAAGCAGGTCTGGCTTTACAACTTGCCGTATGTCGAACCGCCGAAGTCGCCGGGCGAAGAGATCATCCTGGCGTCGATCGTGCCGGAAGCTCATGTGCCGTTCATGACAGCCGCAATGTTGTTCTTGAATGGCTCGAACGACCATCACGGCGGGCACGAACGCGGCCTGGAGTCCTTCAAGAAGTTCCCGAAGAACGTGCCGTGGTCATTCGCCATTCAAGCTCGCGGCCATCACGACACCGAGAAGATCGATCACGACACCAGGTTCTGGTTAGACAAGCATGTGCTCGGCAAGGACATCCATTGGCCCGAGCAGCCTCGGTCGGCAATTCGTCTGGATGCCGACGGCGTGCCCGAGCTTGTCGTCACTCCGCACTTGCCGGAGAAGGTTCGCAAGGTCGAGATGTTCTACGCGCTCAAGAACCCGGTCAGCTTCACGCGGTCGTGGCGCGATGTGACGAGCATTCAACGCGGTGAGCAGTGGATCGGCAAGCTGCCGGTGCTCAATGTCGACGACTACGTCTTCGCGTTTGCGAACATCACATATGACTCGACCATCGTCCGTTCGACGGACTTCAACGCCGCAATCCCCTCGAAGCTGGGCAGCGCGAAGGCGACCGACAAACCGTCCGACAATCTTTCGAGTAACGGCTACGACGGCTGGACCAACATCGCCGAGCTTGAAGGCCGCCAGGGCATCAAAGGCTTCCGCTCCACGAACAACCAGCGCGGTTCGGGAACCGAGCAACTCAGCGATCCCAAGTGGCGTGCTCCCGAGAAGAGTTCGCTGAGCTTCAAATTCTATTGCACCGAACCTCAAACGGTGGTGCTGACCGCCGCCGACCACAACTCGGTCGAACTTGAGATCACCGCATCCGACGACTGGCAAGAAATGACCATCGCCCCCGAGCGACTGATCAACCGCTTCAACCAGAAGCCGCTGCCCGACTGGTCCAGCGTGGGCAGGATTCACTTCCTGCCCAAACACGGATCGGACCTGACCAGGGTGATCTTTGCGGACTTCAAATGGGTTCCCATAAAGTTCGGCATCAACAGGCAGGATCCACCATGAAAGCCTCACTTTCCGTTCTCTTCACGCTCGCCTTGTGCAACTCGGCGTTTTCCGGGATCAAGACTGAGACGGTGAGCGTCTCGATGCGCGACGGCATCAAGCTCGCCACTGACGTGTATCGCGATGAGGCGGTGCCGGTGGCTCAGGTAGTGCTCATGCGGACGCCGTATGACCGCACGAAGGCGAAGGGGACTGCGGAGCGAATCGTCAAAGCCGGGTATGTGTTCGTCGTGCAGGACTGCCGGGGGACTCGGGCTTCGGAAGGGGTGCTGGCTCCGTACAACAACGAGGGGCAGGACGGCTTTGACACCATCGAATGGATCATCCGGCAAGCGTGGTGCGGCGGGCGGGTGGGGATGACCGGCGGGTCGTATGTCGGAGCGGTGCAGTGGCAGGCGGCGGCCGAGAGTCCGCCGGGGTTGGTCACGATCGCACCACAGGCGACCTGGAGCAGCTTTTACCGGAACCTGTATCTGGGCGGCGCGGTGCGGCTGTCATTGATCTCCGGCTGGATTGCAGGCAACACGCCGAAGCCCGATGGCGTCACGCCCGCCGACATGAATCATGCGCTGCTGCGGTTACCACTGAGTGATGTCGACGAGGCGATTGGTTGGCCCATGCCGTGGCTCGATGCGTACCTCACTCATCCCGAGCCGAACGGCTTCTGGACACGCCTCGACCTCACCACGCGGCTGCCGGAACTGCAACTCCCCGTGCTGCATGTTGTCGGCTATTACGACTTCTTCTCGCGCGAGTCGGTCGACAATTTCATCCTCATGCAGCAGCACGCCCGCGATCCGGCGACTCGTCGACAACAGCGACTCGTGATCGGGCCGTGGGATCACGGAACGATCGGCAAGTCGAAAGTGGCTGAGATCGACTTCGGTGCGGAAGCTGCGCTCGATGTCGCTGCGATTCAGCTTGACTGGTTCGATCGCTACTTGAAACAAGACGCAGGGGCGCAAGCTGAGCCATTTCCGCCAGTGAAGTATTTCTCAATGGGTGACAATGTGTGGCGCGACGCTCAGACCTGGCCGCCCGAAGGCGTCGTCGCAACGTCATTCTTCTTACACTCGGACGGTAAGGCGAATACTCGCAGTGGAAATGGTCGGCTGAGTCGAGACGCTCCGACGCAGGAGCAACCGGCCGACTCCTTCAAAGCCGATCCCGCGAATCCGACGCCCTCCAGTCCCGTGACCGAGACGCGACCGCTCAAGGCCGCCGTGTGGGGGCCGGTCGATCAACGAGCGACCGAAGATCGCGACGACGTGCTCGCCTACACCAGCGAAGTGCTGACGGAGCCGCTGACCTTCGCGGGCAACATCGAAGCCAGACTGCACGTGAGCACCAACACTCCCGACGCCGACTGGGTCGTGAAGCTCATCGATGTGCATCCCGACGGGTTCGCTCCGCACGTTGCTCGTGGCATCCTGCGCGGTCGCTATCGCCGCTCGTTGCTCAAGCCCGAGCTGATGCAGCCCGGTCATGTCTACGAAATTACAGTCGATCTCGGCCCCGCCGCCGCCACGATCGCGAAAGGACATCGTCTGCGAGTGGACATCAGCGGCGCGGACTTCCCACTCTACGACCGCAACCCGAACACCGCCGAAGGGATCTTCGGTAACAAGACCACCATCGCCACCGAGCTGGTGCATCACAAGCCCGGAGCGCTCTCGCGTCTCGTTCTGCCGGTTCGATGAAAAAGGAAGGGCTGCACAAACATGAAGACTCGGACGGCCCTTTCTCTGTCTCACGTCTTTTTGCCTTCCGGCATCACTCCATGCCTCTGAGGTGCGTCTCGACACCTGGACCGAAGAATGGCAAGACAAAGCCGGAAATCTTCAAACCATTGAAGTCACCGCCGAGGTGTGGACGGAGGCATTTCAGGCGGATCTCGATGCCGATGGGAAACTGCACATCCCCACACGCGGGAAGCCCTGTTATCTCGACGGACCGCTGGTGATGAAATCCGGCCAGAAGCTCACGGCGGAAGCAAAAGCCGAAATCCGGCTCAAACCGGGCACCAGTACCTGCATGGTGCGTAATCAGCGTGTCGCCACTTAGAACACGAAGGCTGTGCCTGCCGATCAGCCGCTCGATACGAACATTCGCATCGAAGGGGGCATCTGGAGCACGTTGGCGGTCACGCGTGCGGACTCGAATGGCAATGCCCGTGGTGCTTCCTCGAAGCAGAACGCGGCGTTTGGCAACCGCGTTGCTCGCGGACAACAAGACGATGTTGTGCGTCTGGAACATCGGGCACGGCGGACAAGCATCCGTGCGAGCCGTATGTCTTCCGCTCACCCGACGGCGACGAACTGAGCTGCCTCATGCGCGAGAACCGCCGCAGCGGCACGAGCCTCGTCATGTGCAGCCGTGACGAAGGCCAGTCCTGGAGCAAAGCCATCGACGCCCCGTGGGGCCTGACCGGTGATCGTCACCACGGCCTCCGCCTGCCCGATGGCCGGCTCGTCATCGTCTTTCGCAACGCCTCCCCCAACCCCAGGGGCAAAGGCTTCATCGCCTGAGTCGGCACTTACGACGACATCAGGCAAGGCAAGCCCGGGCAGTATCGAGTGAGCCTGCTAAAGACCTTTAAGGACGGCTTCTACCCCGGCCAGCATCTGCAGCCCTTCAGAAACCGCGCGAGACCAGACTCCCGCTTGTTTCGCAACGTTGTACTCAGTCTCCGCATGCGTTGCTGTCAGCCCCGGCGGTCCGCCGTAAGTTGCTTTGGTGACGCCACGTTCGCGTCTGCAAAGGTACGCGCTCAACCCGCCAGACTCCGTTCGTTCCAGGCAGCCCCTGGATGATCTGTGACCACGAGTGCTCTGGTGATTCAAAGTCGGGCTGCAGCGTTGATCGAGCCGTGCGATTCTGCGAGCTGGTGAAAGTGACGAGCCGGCAATAGTGACGCTGTGTCATCATTCACCCCCGCAGTCCGTCACACTGCTGCGAGCCGGGAAGCTGGCGGGTCACCGCATCGGCAGGCTGGCCGTCGGTTGATTGGACCTTGAAGCAGAACGCGCATGAGCGGAGTCAGAGTGTTCACTTGCACCATCGCCGTGGATCACTGAAAGCAATCTCTGCTGCGGGGCATGCGGCGAATGACAACCGGGAGGCGTGATCTGTTAGCGTTCGGTCGTAGAGGTATCTGATGGTCGGAGTGAACAAGTCGGCCCGTTAGACTGCGTCCGGTCTCCGCCGTCCACCAGAGCCTGGCGGAGGGGTTCCGGGGCGTGGCACTGACAGAAGCGAACTTCGCATGGCAGGATGGTTCAACGAGGATCGGTCTTCCGACAGAAACTTGCCGGGAATCACATCGCGCGGGCTTCCACCGCTGATCGACGACAGCGAACCAGGGGGCTGCCTGGCCGCGATTCTCAGTCTGTTCGGGATTCGTCTTCGCGGTCCGGACGCTTCCATTTTCGATCCCGCCGCATCCAGTACCGAACTTCCATATCGACTTCGCGATGATTTCCTGTCGGCGGCGGAGCGTTCCTTCTATCAAGTCCTGACGAATGTCGTCGGAAACCGCGCCGTTGTGTGCTGCAAGGTCAATCTGGCGGATCTCTTCTTCGTACCACGCTCACCATCGAGCCAGGGATACCGCAACAGGATTGACCGCAAACACGTCGATTTCCTGCTGTGTGCTCCGGCCACGATGAAGCCGCTTTGCGGTATCGAACTGGACGATTCCAGCCATGCCCGCGCTGATCGTCAGAGTCGGGACGAATTTGTTGACCACGTCTTCAAAGCATCAAAGTTCCCTCTGGTGCGCATCCCGGCGAAGTCCAGCTACGCTCCGCGAACACTGCGGACGATTCTGGAACCCCACCTGAGCACGGAAACGGCTGCGAATCCTCAGTCGCAGCGCGAGTCGGTCACTGAGCCGCCGCTCTGTCCGAAGTGTGGAATCCCGATGGTACACCGCACGGCCATGAAGGGAGCCAATGCGGGCAAGCCGTTCTATGGCTGCTCAAACTACCCGAAATGCAGCCAGATTGTCGCTGTTGAGTACCCTTGAGCGATTGGAGTTCACCAGCCGCCTGCATTGACCGGGAACCAGCAGACTCTGTCGCACCAGACGTGACCGCAACCGGTTCGTCTGTAGATCTGCTCCGACCGCGATGAATCACAACATGCCCACCCTGTGTGGGAGTAAACCGACCTCTGTTTGAGGGGCACCGTGTCACCAGGTCCGGCCCCACCGCCGTGGAGAATGAGCCATGCGGGTCAGGCACTGCGGTCATTCGCACCGCGCTGAGAGCATCCCGGCCAGGTCGCCTGAAGCTGAATAATCCAGCGGATCATGTGACATGAAGGCCCACAATTCGAGCGATTTGCTCTGAGCCTGGGGACATCAATGTCGGCGGTCTGCCACCAGATGCAACACGCCACATCGCAGTCCCCGAAATCCATCCGATTATTATTTTCAGACAGCGAGAGACGTCGCACATCGGGACGCATTGGTCATCAGGACAAGCCGAATGCAGCGGGCGCAGAAACGAAGGCCGGTGCCGGGGCGGAGCGAACGGACCAGTCGTGGAAAGACGCTGAAGCTGCGGGAATTCCAGAAGCTGCCTGCAGGGCAGAACAGGGCACAGAGAACGCTGAAAAGTAGGGCTAACTACGGAAAGAGTAATAAATCGTGAGGTAGTAAACAGCATTCACAATTGGTAGAATAGAGTGATTTCGCTGCTGCTTCGCAGTCTGAAGTGTGAGCGGGATGTCTGACATGTTTGAGTGAGAGTTGCGAGTGAGGCGGGATACAGGTTCCGTCCTGGTGCCGGGGCCACTCAATTCACTCCGATCAATCAGGAAGGACAACGTGGATGCTGGAGTGGCACCGCGTCTTACAGGATCAGGAAGAGAGGCGGGGCCAGATTCAGAGGAAGTCTTCTAACACGGCAGTAACACCTGAGGGCAACTGCTTGCCGGTGGTGTACTGAACTATCGAACCGGAACTGAAATCAGGAGGATTCATCGTGAGAATCGACAACGCAGACAGAACGACTGACGACCTGCTGGATGCCTTGATTGACCGCATGGCTGATACTTTCGCTCAGAGAGTGCTGGACCGCCTGCCTGCCGCGAAGCCAGCCAATACCGTTCTGGTAGATAGTCCAGAAATGGCAAAGCGGCTGGGAATCTCACAACCAACTCTTGACCGCCTCAGGGCAGCGGGCACGGTCCCGTGCATCAGGATCGGCCGACGAGTTCAGTATTCCCCGGATGCCGTGATAGCTGCACTGCAGGCGGCAGACCATGAGTGAGCGCATCACTCTCACTCGGCGAGTGCCGGTGGTGACGATCACCCTGTAAGCGTGCGGCTGCGGCAGGTGCTCGAGTATCTGTTGCGTGCACAGTCTTTTCGTTGTGTTGATATCGAAACAGATGAGGCGGCCGGAACAGACGAAGATGCCATCCGCCTCAAAACCAGGAGTCGCACGGATGATATTTCTGACGAATGCGCCAGTCACAGGCTGGCTGCGAGTTGTACAGCCGGAGTGCTTCGAGAAGTGGACGAAGCGGCAAATCAGGACTGCCCCGCGACGACGGCTGGTCAAGCTGGCGGCATCGGCTCCTTTCGGCGAGAGTGAGGTGAGCGAATGACATCACCTCATACAGATGCCTGGCAGCCGTTCCCGGTCAATGCTCTGCCGACGACGATTGCGAACTACATCACGGCGGCAGCGCGGTCGATCGCCTGCGATGTTGCGTTCGTGGCTGTTCCGATGTTGTCATGCCTGGCGGCGGCAATCGGTAACACCAGATGGCTCCGGCTTAAAGCCGGCTGGGATGTTCCTGCGGTGTTGTGGACTGCGACGATTGCACCGTCGGGCAGCGCGAAGAGTCCGGGGCTGGCTGCGGCTTTGCGACCGGTGGAACAGTTCAAGCGAGATTCGCGCGCTCAACACTCAGGCGAACATTCACCGCGATATATGGTCTTGGACACAACAATTGAGGCGCTGGCCACGCTGCTGGCCGGCAATCCGCGCGGGCTGCTGCTGGCTGTCGATGAGCTGGCCGGCTGGTTCGGATCGTTCGACCAGTACTCAGGACGCGGCGGCGGTGATGTTGCGAAGTGGCTCGACATCTAAAGGGCAGGGAGTTTGCTTGTCGATCAAAAGACGGGCGCCGTTCGTCACGTCTATGTGCCTCACGCGGCCGTCAGTGTGACGGGCACGACACAGCCGGTGACGTTGCGTGAACTGATCGGTGATCAGCACCGCGAGAACGGCTTGCTGGCCAGGCTGTTGCTGACCATGCCGCCGGTTCGTTCGAAACGCTGGACTGACGCCGGGATTGATCCTGCCGCACAGGGTAAGATCGACGATCTGTTTCGCGGGTTGTACTCGCTCGACTTCGCACTGGACTGGCACGGGCAGCCGCTTCCGCAGACCGTCGCACTTGATGATGACGCGCGGCAGCTCTTCACTCGATGGTTCGACCACCATAACGTCGCCGTGGCTGCACTGCCGGAGGGCGACCTGCGGGCCGCGTTCGCGAAGCTGGAGGAGGTTCCCGCGCGGCTGGCTCTGGTCCTGCACCTGGCGCGGGCTGCGGCCGGCGAGTCTGTGGACGAGACCTTGATCGACGGCGAGACAATGTCCTCCGCGATTGAGCTGGGACGATGGTTCTGCCACGAGACGCGGCGCGTCTATTCCATGCTGAATGAGTCCGCAGCTGACCGTTGCCGGCGAGAACTGATTGACTACGTCCAGCGGCACGGCGGTCAGATTAAGGTCCGGGATCTACAACGTGCCCGCAATCTCAAGACTGCGGGCGCGGCAGAGAAGTTGCTGGCAGGTCTGGTTCAGGACGGCACCGGCCGGTGGGAGTCCCTGCCTGCATCCCCGCGCGAAGGACAACCTTCGCGCGGGTTTGTGCTGACCGTCGATCAGACTTCGTGACACGTGACAGTTGACACAACCTCGAAAAGCAAGGGGTTCTCAGGGGTTCTGTCATGTGTCATACACGTTGCAGGCCGACGTGCGTTGCAATCATGTTTACAGAAACGCATACTTTTCGAACGATGTGAATTCATACTCAATCAGGAGCATCAGGCGATGGCCAGCGAAACGGTCCGGCTGCGGCCGGAGACTCACGACAAGCTGAAGGCTCTGGCGGAGAAGTCCGGCGAGCCGATGACGACGGTTCTGGACCGGGCCGTGGAAGCACTCCGGCGGCAGCAGTTTCTGGAGGAATGCAACGAAGCGTTCACACGGCTCAAGGCCGATCCGAAGGCCTGGGCTGCGGAACTCAAGGAACGCGCCGAACTGGATGCGACACTGGCCGATGGCCTGAAGGATGGCTGACATGACTCAACCGCAGCGGGGCGAAGTGTGGCAGGCGGATCTGAGTCCGACGCTGGGACACGAGCAATCCGGCAAGCGACCTGTCCTGGTCGTTTCGACCGACCGGTTCAACACCGGACCGGCCGGACTGGTTGTGATCGTGCCAGTGACCAGCAAGAGCAAAGGCATCCCGTGGCATGTGCCGATCGAAGCGCCGGAAGGCGGTCTGCGGACCACCAGTTTCGCGATGTGCGAAGCGGTCCGGAGCGTAACGAAAGAGCGACTGACGAAGCGGCTGGGACAGGCCGGGTTCCTCACGATGGACGCCGTGGATGACCGGCTGAGGATTCTGCTGGACCTGTAGTCGAAATGTCCTGAAGTGAATGAATCAGAAGCGTGAACGATGGCAAGCATTTCACAGGAAACCGGGCGCGATGGATACCGCATCCAGTTTCGGGACTCGTCCCAGCGGAAGAAAAATATCTGACTGGGCGGTGCAACACAGCGGATGGCCCAGACGGTCAAAGCTCACGTCGAGCACCTGCTGGTCGCTCAGGCATCCGGTCTGCCGGTGGATTCACACACGGCGCACTGGCTCGGCGAGAGTGGTCCGGAGATGCGGGGCAAGCTGATTGCCGCCGGTCTGTGATGGCAGCGGGGACTGTCCGCAGACGCTGAAGGCCTTCCTGGACTTCTACACGGCTCATCGTTGCGACGTGAAGCCGGGGACTCATCTGGTTTATCGCCGGACGGTGACCTGTCTGGTTCAGTTCTTCGGACCGGATCGGAAGCTGTCATCCATCACGGATGCGGAGGCCTGGCGGGCCTGGCTGGCGACTCAAGGCAACCAGCGCAACAAAGCCCGCGATGACATGGCGGACAACACCGTTCGGCGTCGGACCGGCATCGTGCGACAGTTCTTCGGGTTCGCGGTTCGCAAGAAGCTCATCAGTGAGAATCCCTTCGCAGGGTTGTCTGCTCAAGTTCATGGCAATCCGAAGCGCCAGCGATTCGTGACGCGGGCTGAGATTCAGACGGCTCTGGATGCTTGCGCCTGTCCCGATCTGCGGGTAGTCATCGCCTTGAGCCGGTTCGCGGGACTGCGGGTTCCCAGCGAGGTAATCCGGCTGACCTGGGCTGATGTCGATCTGGAAGCTGGCAGGCTGACGATTCACGCCGCGAAGACAGAGCATCATGCGGACGGTGGCATCCGGTTCTGCCCGATCTTCCCGGAGTTGCGGCCGATCCTTGAAGCTCTTTGCGACCGCGCGAATCCTGGTATCGACTGCCCGATGAGCACGCCGGTGATCCGGCGCTGGCAATCCGCTGTGAAGAACCTGCGGACGGCGTTCACCAGACTGCTCACGAAGGCCGGCATCGCGCCGTGGCCGAAACTGTTCCACAACATGCGGGCCAGCCGGCAGACAGAGTTGCTGGGGCAGTTTCCGGCAGCGGATGTCTGTGCGTGGCTGGGCAACACTCAGGCCGTGGCGATGAAGCATTACGCCATGCCGACCAGCGACAGTTTCCTGCGGGCCGTTTGTGGTTCCGCCGGTGGTTCCATTTCTGGTTCCATCAGCGGTTCTCAGGACTTTTCAGCCGATTCGGAAAACTCAGAAACCCCGCAGAAATCTCAAGGTTTTGAGACTTCTGAGGGGTTCCTGATGGCTGAAAGTCTGGGCGATACAGGATTCGAACCTGTGACTTCCACCGTGTGAAGATGGCACTCTAGCCACTGAGTTAATCGCCCGGTGTCGCGTCTTTTATCGGGCGGGTGAAGGGGGTTCAACTCAGGGGGATCGAAGTCTGGTGACGGATTGACCGGAGTCCGGGGCGGTTTTCAGGGATGGAACGGGGGAATGAAAAACGGCGAGGATCGGAAGTCCGGTCCTCGCCGTTCGGTTCCCCGGAGACGCGGGGGATGAGCCGCCTCGATCTCGATGCTCCGCAGTGTCCCGGATGCAGGCTCGGTGTTGATGCGTGTCGGTGGTGTCGATCAGGGTGCAGTCAGAGCGGGTCAGTCAGAGAGTGCTTCTGTCAATCGCAGAGCGTTCAGAGCCGGTCGATCACAGATGTCATTTCTCAAAGGTGTTCATCGAAGGTGAACCGGGAGCATCGAGCGAGGCAGGCACAGTTCGATTCGGCGGCCGGTCAGATTCTGGTCAATCCGGCGGCCGCCTCATCGAAGTCGCACGTTACTTCAAGGTGTCAATCACGCTGTCGAGATCGTCTTCTTTGCGAGGCATCGGAACCAGGATGTCCTGCGGAGCCTCTTCCTCGAAGAAGGTGATCTCATCAATCTTCAGCAGTTCCGCCGTTCGCTTTGAGGTGTCAGGCTGCTGCGCGAACCGGCTGGCCGAGCGGCTGTCGCGAACGGTGCGGGCGATATCGCGGACTTCAGCATCACCCACACTGCGGCGGAGGTTGCCGAGTTCGGACAGCGGTTCGAGCAGGCCGGCGACCCGGCGGACAGTCGATTCCATCAGCACGATGTCGAGCAGGCTTTTCCGCATCGAATCCACGGTGGCCACCTGACTCTGCAGCTCATCGGTCAGATCGGTCAGCACTTCCAGATTCTCGACCGCGCCGATGATCCGCTCGCGCTGCCGGCTGAGCGTTTCTTCCATCGCGACGAGCTGATCCAGCGCGGCCGAAGCCTGTTCCAGATCCTTCTGCGTGGCGAGCGTGTCCCGCAACTGGAAGAGCTGCTCGGAATTGGCGAAGGCCTGTTCGGTGTTGCCGCCCTTCGCGATGACATCGTCCTTCAGGCTGATCAACTGAGTCGCAGTTTCGCGGGCCGCCTGCAGATCGCCGGCTTCGTTGAAGATATCGGTCTTGAGCGCGGCGAACTCCTGCACGTGGCTTTGAGCCATGTCGATCCCTTCGCCGGCGGAAGCGATCTGAGTCTTGAGCGCGCTGAAGCGGTTCACCACCTCCACGGCTTCGTCCGTTCCCGCAGCCTGTTCGCGAATCGAATCCTTGAGGCCGGCCAGTTCCTGCACCGAAGCCATCGCTTCCGATGTGTGCTCACCGGCTTCCAGAGCCTGATTCTGAAGAGCGACCAGGCGGCTCATGTGTTCTTCCGCGGACTCCAGATTCTCCGTGTTGCGGATGACGGAATTCTGCAGGCTGATGAGCCGGTCCAGTTTCGTGAACGTGGACGAAGTCCTGCCGGCTTCGTTCTCGATTTCCTGACGCAGTTGTGCGACGGCTCCCAGGCTGAGCCGGGCTTCGTCGAGCTGCCGGTGCTGCGAACGCAGGCCGGTCAGAAGGTTGTTGGTTTCCCAGACCTGATTGCGAACTCCCACCAGTTGTTCCATGTCGCGTTCGAGCGAGGAAAGCTCGGATCTGACCTGAGCCATCTCGCGGAGCATGGGTCTGCGAACCATCAGATCCATGCTGAGCAGCCCCAGCGCGACTCCCGAGAAAACGAGGCTCCATCGAATGGTTGTACCGCTGGCGTCGTGTGCCGCGGCGTTGTGATCGGGGCCTGAATGAAGCAAGGTCGTACCTCCCATGCGGATGATGAAGACGTCCTGCGTCCTGGTCCGTCAGGGCTGACTGTTCGCATCGAATGCCTCTGATGCGGAAATCTCGTCAGACAGCCATCCATGACAGAATCCGAGGCGCGGACGATGGCTTGAGACCGGCGGACACGGGACGAGAGCGTGTTTCGCCGGATCTCTCAAAAGCGGGTCAATCACACAGCAGTCAGAACAAGGGATTGAACCAGACACTTCCGCGCAGAACTCTTCCAGCAGCGGACCGGCAGCACCTGAGACAGGGATTCTCAGAGTACGTGAAGGTCCGGATGGTCCGGACGGCCTGGTGTCATCGCGCACCAGAGCGGGGCCGTTTTATCAGCGGGTGATTCTCAGGAGCCGAAGCTGCGGAATCAGAGAACTGGCGTCAGGGTCGGGTGTCGCGGAGCCGGGCAGAACTGCCGGGTATCGCGACTGTCTTCCAGCGACTGGTTCCGCTCACCGTTCAAGTTTCGCGGACAGTCAGAGCCTTACTGGTATCGCCAGTCTGCGGGACCGGAATTGTTTCTCTCTGTTCCCCTTTCGGAACGAAATCGAAGTCTGAGCTCGGCAGCCCGCACAAGCCAGACGGCCGGCATCGGCGTTTCGATCGACAGGTCTGGTCCGGCTCGCGAACCGCTTGCGACCCGCCGTGGTCCTCACCACTATTCCTGCTCCCGCTGCGATCCGTCTTCGATGCATACTGGTTCCCGCATGCCAGCCCTCACTGAATCCATGCCCGCGTCTTCCGGACTCACTCTGGAACAGCGGCAGCAGTTCCAGACGTCCGGTTTTCTGATCCTGCGTCAGCTCGCCCCGGCCGCGGTGGTCGAGCAGATGCGCCGCGTGACCGAAGACCAGCTCCGCCGCGAGCTGGCTCCTGTCGAATATGAAGCCGAAGTGCATTATCCGGGAGCACCGCAATCGCTGGAGGCACCGGGAGGGCATACCGTCCGGCGCCTGAAGCAGGCGCATGCCCGCGACATTGTCTTCACGGACTGGGTCAGTTCTCCGCTGCTGCGCGATCCCCTGACAGCTCTGCTGGGGCCGCGCGTGGTCATGCCGCTGGCTCATCACAACTGCATCATGACCAAGCAGCCGCAGCACAGCAGCGACACCGGCTGGCACCAGGATATCCGTTACTGGTCCTTCGAGCGGCCGGAGCTGATCAGCGTCTGGCTGGCGCTGGGGGATGAGCATCTGAAGAACGGCTGTCTGCAGGTGATTCCCGGTTCGCACCGGATTGATTTCGCGCGCGAGCGCTTCGACGACGCGCTCTTTTTCCGCACCGACCATCCCGCCAATCGAGAGCTGCTGGATCAGGCTCAACCGGTCGAACTGCAGGCCGGCGATGTGCTGTTCTTTCACTGCCGGACGCTGCACGCGGCGACGCGAAACTACTCGAACGAAACCAAGTATTCGGCCGTGTTCACGTTCCGCGCCGGAGACAACCCGCCGCGCCCCGGCACCCGCTCCGCTCAAGCCTGCGAGCTGCTGCTGCCGTCGTTGCCGGATGCATCCGGCGAATCACGCTGATGGCGGGCAGTCCGGCCGCACACGCGGTTCGATGCCGCTCTGCTGGTCGAGAAAGAGATGCCGGGCGCAGCCCGGCCTACACATTCGCGAGACATGTCAGGCAGGCACGCAGCGCCGGCAAGTGTGTTCAAAACTCCGGATGCACTCGAAGGCGTCCTCGCGGATGCTTCGAGCTTGTCAGCGTCTCCTTGTCCGGCATCGTCTGCAGGCGGGTTGAAGCCGGGCAGGACGTGCGGGATTGGCTGTTTGATCCGGACTCAGAGTTTCGCGGATCGGCAGGAGATACACGACCAGCCAGGTCTGCCCGACCCGTGATTCGGGCAGCTCCGCTGTTTCCGGCGCGAGGTTGCCGGGATCTGATACTGAACACGATAGAAAGCCGGAAACTGACTCAAGTCC
>Ga0172376_10004899_pt1 | contig 15108 bp, 15 predicted proteins | sample Lak35m_FD_121114 | JGI IMG/M metagenome (GOLD analysis project Ga0172376, IMG submission 121114) | Freshwater microbial communities from Kabuno Bay, South-Kivu, Congo - kab_092012_35m | ecosystem: Environmental > Aquatic > Freshwater > Lake | place: Democratic Republic of the Congo: South-Kivu...
CAGAAGCGGCTCCAGGCCGAGTTCGACGCGAAGTTTCCGCATCCGATCACGCTGACCGAGGCCTGGCACGAGGACAACAATTTCGGCCTGCATCGATGGAGCCGGTTCGAACGCATCGACGACTGACGTCGTTGTCTTTTCCTAGATGAGGGCGTTGTCGTTGACGTAGAGGACCACGGTGTCGACGTCGCGTAGCGGGTCGTCGAGAGCGAATACCTGGCCGTTCCGATAGGCGGCCACGTAGCACGAATCCTTGCCGAGGAAGGCCGAGCACAGGCCGCGTTCGGTCGACGTGCCGACCCATACCTCGAGGAAGTCGGCCACCGTCGGCACGTCCGGATTCTTCGTGTCGTTCTCGATGTGAAGGATGCCGGTGAGGTCGTGAGTGTGAATCGGCGCGGCCGTGAGCGTGTCGAAGTCGACCCCGGTTTGAGGTATCACCTGGTCCACACCGTTCACCTGCACGTAGAACTGCACGTGGATGTGGACATCGATGTTGTCGACGTCGAGGACGTAGAGCCCGGCCCGCTCGATCTGTTCGAGTACCTGTTCCTTGGTGGTCGGGTCGATTTCTTCGGAGTTCGCTGACATGTCGGGCATGCCGTGACCCATGGCTGCATGCGACATCGAGTCATCAGCCGAGCCGTTGTTCGCCACGGCGACGACCAAGCACGCGACCAAGAACGCCGTCGCGGCGAGGGGAGTGCGGGCTCGGCGCTCGGTCACGCCCCGTGCCTATCGCTTCTTGCGACCGCGTGCTGAGTCGTGCCGATGGCTGCTCGACGAAGGATTCGACGACGGACCCGAGCCAGCCGAACGCGGACGCGACGACGAGTTGCGACCAGCGGCCGGACGTTGGGGCTTGCGACGACTCTGGTTGGGTCCACCAGATCTCGGACCCACGGTCTCGGCGGTCGGCGGCTGGATCGGACGCGCACTGCGACGACGCTCACCCGGGGCGATTTCCCGCAGCACGGGCGATGACACGGTGGCCGTGGTGATGGTGGGGCGAATGCCAGCCTTGCGCATGAGGTTCATCACTTCACCGCGCTGAGTGTCGAGAGCGAGTGTGACCACCACGCCTTCGTTACCCGCGCGGGCCGTGCGGCCACTGCGGTGCAAATACGCCTTGTGCTCGATCGGCGGATCGGCATGAACCACGAGTGCGACGTCGTCGACATGAATGCCACGAGCAGCGATGTCGGTGGCCACCAACGCGGTGACACTGCCGTCGGCGAACGCGCTGAGATTGCGCGTGCGAGCCGACTGCGAGAGGTTGCCGTGCATCTCGACCGCGGCCACGCCGTTGGTGTTGAGAGTACGCGTGAGCTGCTTGGCACGATGTTTCGTGCGCGTGAAGAAGATCGTGCGGCCGGGGGCCGACGCGAGGTCGATGATCACCGGCAGACGGTCACCGTCGCCGAGGTGCAACACGTGGTGCGTCATGGTCGACACCGGCGACTGCTCGGAGTCGACCGAGTGGGTGACCGGGTCATGGAGATAGCGCTTCACGAGAACCGCCACACCATTGTCGAGCGTGGCCGAGAACAACATGTGCTGCGCTTCGGTGGGCACCTGATCGAGCAGTCGCTTCACGCCGGGTAGGAAGCCGAGGTCGGCCATGTGATCGGCTTCGTCGAGAACGCTCACCTGAACGCGATCGAGACGGCAATGCCGCTGTTCGATCAGGTCTTCGAGGCGACCGGGGCAAGCGATCACGATGTCGACGCCGCGACGCAGCGCGTCAACCTGCGGGCCCTGGCCGACTCCGCCGAACACGGTGGTCGTGTACATGCGCATGGCCTTGGCCAACGGGGCGATCGTGCGGTCGATCTGAAGGGCGAGTTCGCGAGTGGGGGCGAGGATGATCGAGCGGGGGCGACCCGGGATGCGCTTTTGCGGATTGGCGGCGAGTCGGCCGATCACGGCCAGGCCGAAAGCGAGCGTCTTGCCCGATCCGGTGCGGCCACGACCGAGGACATCACGACCCGCAAGGGTGTCGGGGAGCGTGGACGACTGAATGGGGAACGGTTCGTTGATGCCGTCGGCGGCCAACAGTCGGCACAGCTCGAGGGGCACGCCGAGGTCGGCGAAGGACAGGGAAGTAGTGGCGGGGGCCAAGTGGGGGATCTCTCTGTGAAGTCCGCTGTGCAGACAGCGACCCAGAGGGACGTGGCCAGCGGTGCAACGCCCGAAATGGCGCAACAGGGAGACGCTACCGACGAATCGGCCTGAATGTCGCTGATAGTCGAACTTTCGCGATCGACATCGACGGTGTCGTGGGTGGGTCGGAGGTCGTCGAAGTGTTGCTGGTACTTTTTCCTCGACAATGGTTCTGTTCCCCGCAGTTGTCGCTCAGTTCGTGGCCGGAGCTCTGCTCTTGGTCGGACTGCGCCGCCGTCCAGCGATCGGAGCATTGGTCGGTCTGGCCGTTCTGGCGGCGTCCACTGCAGTGGTTGCAACACGCGGAATCGGTGCGAGCACGACCCTGACCGAAACTGTCGGTTGGCTATCGACACTGGGTTTCGATCTCGTGTTCGAACTCGACGGTTTCGCGGTGCTCATGGCACTGATCGTCCTGGTCCTCGGTTTCGGAGTGCTCCTGTATTCGTTGGCGTACTTCGAACACGACTCCACCTATGCGCGGTTTGTCGGATTGTTCATGGCCTTCGCGGGGTCGATGACCGGGCTCGTACTGGCAGCCGACCTCTTCACGATGTTCGTCTTCTGGGAACTCACATCGATCTGCTCGTTCCTCCTCATCGGCCTCAACGACAAATCCGAATCGGCTCGTCAATCGGCGGTTCGCGCGCTGCTCACCACGGGCGCCGGCGGACTGTGCCTTCTGGGTGCCGTGGGCATCCTGCAGGTTGAACTCGGCACCACGGCGTTCGCCGATCTCGTTGCGCTACAACCCACCGGAGCCGTCATGGATGCGGCGATCGTGCTGATTCTGCTCGGGGCCTTCACGAAGTCGGCCCAGTTCCCCTTCCACTTCTGGTTGCCCGGTGCGATGGCGGCACCGACTCCGGTGAGCGCGTACCTGCACTCGGCCACGATGGTGAAGGCCGGCATCGTGTTGCTGGCTCGCATGTCGCCGGTGTTCGGGCAGTCGGATCTATGGCGTTGGTGGGTCGTGCTGGCCGGTGTGGCCACGATGCTGATCGGGGGCTGGCGAGCTCTTCGTCAAACCGACGCCAAGTTGTTGCTCGCGCACAGCACCGTGTCGCAACTCGGCCTCTTGACGGTGCTGGTGGGGTTGGGTTGGTCCACAGCGTTGTACGCGGGCGTGGCCCATCTCGTGGCCCATGCGGTGTTCAAGGTGGCCCTCTTCCTCGGTGTCGGTGTGATCGATCACGAACTCGGCACACGCGACGTCACGAAGATCGGTGCGGCTCGACGTCGAGCCCCTCTCGTGGTGGCGGCGCTTGGTGCCTCCACGCTTTCGATGGCCGGAATGATTCCGCTCTTCGGCTTCGTCACCAAGGAAAAGGCGTTGGTTGCAGTCCTCGATGCCGAAGTGGGTGCTGCCGGTACGGTCGCCCTCGTCGGAGTGGTGCTCGGGTCGGTCTTGTCGGTCGCGTACAGCGCCCGATTCCTGCATGCCCTGCTGAGCGAGCCCGATCGGGGCGAACACGACGCCGTAGCGAATCACCACGAACATCACGAGAGTTCCGTCCTCACTCGCGTTCTGCTCGGTGCGCCGGTTCTCGTTCCCGCGGCGGCTTCGTTGCTCTTCGGCCTGATCGCAACGCGCGTGGGCAAGTGGCTCGTTGCGCCATCCACCTCGCTCGCTGGTTCGGCCAAGAGCAAGTTGGTCTTGTGGCCCGGCATCAACGACGCGCTCATCATCTCGGCGATCGTCATCGTGGTGGGGGCAGTCATCGGATGGCGGGCTCCACTGTCGGTTGCGGCGCCGCACGGAAAGCACCGCTCGCGTGGTGAGCGCAGTTTCGATGCCGTCTACGACGCGACGCTCGGTCTTGCCAAGCGTCTCACGCGCGTCACTCAGCCCGGTTCGCTGCCCATGTACGTGGCCGTGACCTCGCTCACCGTTGCCGTCGTGGCCATCGCGGCTCTGGCCGTCGACGGCTGGCCCGCATTCGAAGGTTTCGTGTCCGATTCGCCGCTCACCATCGCCGTCACGGTCCTCACGATCGCTGTCTCCATCGGCGTCGCCGTGGTTTCGGCCCGCTTCACGGCCGCGGTGTTCCTCGGCGGGGTGGGCTATGGAGCAGCGGTTCTGTTCTTGATGCGCGGCGCACCCGATCTCGCACTCACGCAAGTGTTGGTGGAGACACTCACCATCGTGATCTTCCTGTTGGCCATGCGGTCCATGCCGCGTTCGTTCGCTCCCGCTTCCAGTTGGGCACCCAAGACGGTCCGCATCGCAGTGTCGCTGCTGGTGGGCATCGTCGTTCCGTTGCTCGTGCTCTCGGTGCACGGTGCACGAACCGCGCCATCGGTAGCCGAGGATTACGCGCCGCGATCGATCAGCGAAGCCGGCGGAGCCAACTTGGTCAACGTGATCCTGGTCGACTTCCGCGGCTTCGACACCATGGGTGAGATCACCGTGTTGGCGGTAGCCGCTCTCGGTGTGGTCAATCTCGTGCGGGCGGCCGAACGTCATCGTCGACAGCGCGAGCGGGAGAACTCGAACGCTTCGGCTGCTGCTGGCTCCGCAACCGGAGACGTGTCATGACGTTCATCCGCTCGGCCATCCTCGACGAACTCGTCGATCGTTGGTTGTCGAAGGTGGCCGCATTGGTGGCGTTGTACGTGACCTTCCGTGGTCACAACGCCCCGGGTGGCGGCTTCGCCGGTGGCCTCGTGCTGGGGGGCGTGTTCGTTCTGCAGTTCTTGACGGGTCGCGAACCGCACCTTCGCCACCGTCCGATTCGTCGCCCAACGATGCTGCTCGGTGCCGGGTTGTTGATGGCCCTCGGTACCACGGCCGTGCCGTTGTTCGTCGACGCCGCACCGCTCGAATCGCACATCTGGAAGCCCGACATCCCGGTCATCGGGGAAGTCAAAGTGGTGTCGTCGATGTTCTTCGATCTCGGCGTGTTCATGGTGGTGGTCGCCGTCGTTCTCATGATGCTGCTGTCGCTGGGTGCCCGAGGCTCGTCACTCGTTGGTGACGACGGGGGAGAAGTGTCGTGAGCCTTTCGCTTCTCATCCTCGTCGGCGTCCTGTTCTCGGTCGGCACCTATTTGCTCATGGAGCGCTCGCTCACGCGGGTGGCTCTCGGAGTCGGGGTGTTGGGCAACGCGGTGAACCTCTTGATCGTCGCCGCCGGAAGTCGCCCCGACGAAGCGCCGATCATCGGTCGCTCGGGAGAGCTCACCGACCCTCTGCCGCAAGCCTTGGTGCTCACGGCGATCGTCATCGGTTTCGCTCTGCTGTCGTTCGTCTTGGCGCTGGCCTGGCGGAACTGGTCGATCACCGAGAACGACGAAGTGGAAGACGATCTGGAAGACCGCATCGTCGCACGCCGGGCCGAGAAGAACTCGAAGCGCGGAGACGTGCCACACCACGAGGACGTGGAGCAGTGACGACGTTGATGTCGCTTCCCGTCCTCGGACCGCTCATCGCGGCGGCCGTGATGCTGTTCTTGCGACGCCTCAGCGCGCAGCGGTTCGTGAGTTTCATGACTCTCGGGGTGTCGCTGGTCGCCTCGGCCACCACGTTCGTGAACATCTGGGACGACGGGGTGATCCGAGTGGTGCGGATGAGCGGTTGGCCCGGCTCTTTCGCCATCACTCTCGTGGCTGATCGCCTGGCTGCGACGATGGTGTTGGTCGCCACCATCGTGGTCACGATCGTGCTCGCTTATGCCACGGGGCAACGCGCGCCCGACGAGCGGTCGTCGTTCTACCACCCCGTGTACATGGTGATGACCGCCGGCATCTCGCAAGCGTTCCTCGCCGGAGACCTCTTCAACTTGTTCGTTGCGTTCGAGATCTTGTTGATGGCCAGTTACGTCTTGCTCACCCTCGAGGGCACCAACGAGCAAGTCCGCGCCGGCACCACCTACGTGGTGCTCAACATCCTCGAGTCGATGGTGTTGTTGATGGCGATCGGGTTGGTGTTCGCGGCTACCGGCACGGTGAGCATGGCCGAGCTTCCTGCTCGCCTCGCCGAACTTCCTGATGGTGTGCGGATGGGTCTGCAACTACTTCTGCTCGTGGCGTTCGGCATCAAAGCGGCCGTGTTCCCGTTGTTCTTCTGGTTGCCCGACTCGTATCCCACCGCACCCAGTTCGGTGAGTGCGGTGTTCGCTGGTTTGTTGACCAAGGTTGGTGTGTACTGCCTGATTCGTACGCAGACCTTGCTCTTCCCCGGTGAACTCGGCAACGTGGTGATCGTCATCGGTGCCGCCACCATGCTGGTGGGCGTCCTCGGCGCCATCTCGCACCGCGACATGAAACGGATCTTGTCGTTCCAAATCGTGTCGTCGATCGGCTACATGTTGTTCGGCCTGGGCATTGGTGGTTCAGCGGCGATCGCGGCGACCATCTTCTATCTGATCCACCACATTCCGGTGAAGACGTCGCTCTTCTTGGTGGAGGGAATCGTCGCACGCGATTCGGGAAGTAGTTCGCCTGATGTGGTGAGCGGAATGGCTCGCCGCTCACCGATCCTGGCCGTGCTCTTCTTGGTGCCGGCGCTCAGTCTGGCTGGTTTGCCCCCGTTCTCCGGTTTCCTCGCCAAGTTCGCAATCGTGCGCGCGGGCGTGGCGGACGCTCAGTGGGTCGGCATCGTCGTCGCTCTGGTCGTGAGTCTGCTCACGCTGGTGTCGATGGTGAAGATCTGGGTCGGCGTGTTCTGGGGTGATGTCGAACCGGCCGCCAAGGTGTCGACGGTGGGTGTGTTACGTCACCAGCGTCTGATGGGTGTGTCCACCGGCATGATCGTCGCGCTCTCGCTGGCGATCGCCGTCGCGGCGGGGCCACTGTACGAATTCGCGACTCTCGCCGCTGAACAGTTGTTGGATGTGGCGGGCTATGTGAACGCGGTGAGGTCGGCATGATCCCGCGTTCGTTGGTACTGCTGGTGTTGTGGATCGCGCTGTGGGGTGACGTTTCGGTCGCCAATCTGATCTCGGGCGTGGTCGCGGTGGCCGTGGTGACGTGGATGTTCGCCGAGCGGTCCGGCACCACCTATCAGGTTCGCCCGTGGAACGCGGTGCGGCTGATCGCGTTCGTCGCGTACAGCCTCGTCACGTCGAGTGCTCGTGTGGCCTGGGCGGTGGTGTTCCCGACGCCCGAGCGCACCACCACGTCGGTGCAGACGGTGAAGTTGCAGCGAGGGTCGGTGTTCGTGGGCGCCATCGTCGCCAACGCCATCACCCTCACACCCGGGACGATGACTCTCGAGCTCGACCCCGAATCGCTCGAGTTGCAGGTTCATGTGCTGGGCGAGGTCGACCCCGAAACGTTCCGTGCCGACGTGCTCGACCTCGAGCGTCGTGTGGCTGAGGCCGTACGTGAGAGGAGTTGGACATGAAAGCGGTCGAGGCAGTGGCGCTGGCGATCTTCGTTCTGGCGGCTTTGATCGCGGTGATCCGGATCGTTCGGCGCAGCACGCTTGGCGATCGCGCGGTGGCCTTCGATTTGCTGACGGCCATCATGACCTGCGCTCTTCTGGTTGCGGCCGCCCGCAGCGACGACGGGTTGCCACTCGATCTGGCTCTGTTGCTGGGGCTCATCGGTTTCCTCACCGCGATCACGGTGGCGCGGTTCATCGAGTCACGGGCGGGGGAGGAGCAATGAGCGACGTTCTCGACACCGTCCTCGATGTCGTCTCGATGATCCTCTTCGTGGCGGGGGCGCTACTCGCCCTCGTGGCCTCCGTTGCGCTCCACCGCTTCACGGGAACCCGTTCGCGTATGCACGCCACCACCAAGCCGGCCACGCTCGGTGTGTCGTTGTGTGCGATCGGTTCCATGTTGCAACTGTCCGATGTGAGCAACATCACCAAGGTCGTGGTGATCATCGTTCTGCAATTGGTCACGGCGCCGATCGGTGCGCACATGTTCGGTCGCTCGGTCGAAGGAAAGTAGTCTCACGAAATGGATTTCCTGACCATCGTGTGGCTCGTCGTCGGCGTCATTTGTTTGGTGGTCGGAGCCGAGTTCCTTGTTCGCGGCGCTTCGTCGGTGGCCACCAAGTTGGGAGTGGCACCGATCGTGATCGGTCTCACCGTCGTCGCCTTAGGGACCAGTGCTCCAGAGTTCGCAGTCTCGTTGAGCGGTGCTCTCTCGGGAACGGCCGACATCGCGCTCGGCAACGTTGTCGGGAGCAACACCGTCAACATCCTCTTGATTCTCGGATTGTCGGCGGCCATCAGTGGGTTGTCCATTCAGCAGCGTCTCTTGAAGTTCGATATCCCACTGCTCATCGTGATTTCAGCGGTGGGATATCTGGTGATTCTGAACGACTCGGTCAGTCGCATCGAAGGCGCGGTTCTCTTCCTCGGCCTCATTTCGTACACCGGATGGTTGCTGCGCGAGGCTCTGCGGAGCGAGTCGCCCAAGGTCGAGAAGGAGTACGAAGAGGCCGTCGAAGCGGTGGAGGGCTCGATGCTCTTCAAGTCGCTCCCGTTCCAGATCTTTCTCGTGGTCGTCGGTTTGGCGATCTTGGTGCTGGGTTCTCAGTTGTTGGTCGATTCGGCTACCGACATTGCGACGTCGTTGGGAGTCAGTGAGTTGGTGATCGGCCTCACGGTGGTCGCGGTCGGCACGTCGCTGCCCGAACTCGCAACGTCGGTGTTGGCGGCTATTCGTGGCCAGCGCGACATCGCGGTCGGCAACGTGGTGGGCTCGAACATCTTCAACCTGCTCGGAGTTCTCGGGGCTTCCGCGGTGGTGTCCGATAACGGCATTCCCGTCAACAACGAAGTGATTCGGCTCGACTACCCCGTGATGGTGGCGGCCACCTTGGTTCTGCTGCCGATCTGTTGGAACGGTTTCATGATCAAGAAGTGGGAAGGCGCGCTCCTGGCCGTTTTCTACGTGGCGTACGTGACCTATCTCGTGATGGAGTCGGGTGACGGCTCGGCGCCCGATCTGTATCGCACGATGCTGCTCATCGTGGTGCCGCTCGTGATGCTGGCATTCACGACGACTGGTCTGCAGGGCTGGCGTCGGCATCGCGTGGCCCAGCGCGCGTAAGCGCGTTCTGTCCAGGTTCGAGGTTTAGGGTCGGGGCGTGACTGTGGAGTTCCCGCCCGGACGTTGGACCGCCAAATGGGTGTGGCCGCAACGATCCACTGATTGGAACGCGCCCTCGGCCCGCCGAACGGCCGTGTTCCGTTGCGACTTCGTTCTCGACGGCCAGCCTCGAACGGCGCCGGCCCGCGTTGCGTCCATCGGTCGGGCTCAGTGGTTCGTGAACGGTCACGAAGTCGGGCGGGGTCCGGTGAGGGCCAACCCGCAACAGATGCGATGGGACGATCACGACATCGCCGAGTTCTTGCGCGTCGGTACCAACTCGATCGCCGTGATGGTGACCGCCGATGTGGATGCGACCGCGTGGTCGATGCCTCTTCCCGAATCGAGTGATTTACGCACTGGTGCGTTGGCGGTCGAGGTGTTCGCCGACGGTCGACTTCTCGTTGCCACCGACGACACGTGGCGCGGTCGCATCGTGGAGGGCTGGTCGGCCACCCCGAGCGCCAACTTGTTGAAGCGGGGGGACGAGCTCGCCGATCTTCGGGCCCTCGCCGTCGACTGGACGACTGCCGATGCCGATGCGTGGCCGGTCGTGAAGAAGAAGCGCGCCATGGTGACGGGAGGGTCGGGGCGAGACACGCCACCCACGCACCCCGTCGGACCGTGGGCGGGTCGACCGACGAGCCGACCGCGCCCCGAGCTGGTCCGCTTCGTTTCCACGGGCGGGGGAGTGTTCACCGCGCCGCGGATCACGGTCGGCACTCTCGTGGTCGAAGTCGAAGGTCCGCCGGGTTCGACCGTCGAGTTCAAAGGTGCCGAGCGAATGCTGCCGACGGGGGCGCCTCGTCATGAGAGTTACGACTCGTCGTTCATCGTGACGACCGATGGATCACGTCGCACCGTCGAATCTGTCGACACTTTCGGGGTTCATGCCGTGAGCGCGAACGGCGATGGTGGGGTGACTGTTCACTCGGTTGCGATTCGCGAGCGTGTGCATCCAGTTGATGGCGATCTTCACTTCGCGTGCTCCGATCCGATTCTCGACGACATCTTCGCCGTCGGCCGCCGGACGGTGAGTATCTGTTCGCTCGATGCGTACGTCGATTGTCCGACCCGGGAGCAGCGCGCCTGGACCGGCGATTCCGTGGTCCACCAGATGGTGGACTTCACCGCCAACACCGACTGGTCGCTCGCCCGCTGGCATCCACAACTCACCGCTTCGCCACGATCGGATGGCATGTTGCCGATGGCGGTGGCTGGTGAGATCGAGCACACCGATGTGTCGATCATTCCCGACTGGGCGCTTCATTGGGTGCACTCGGTGCACAATCTGTATCGGTACGCCGGCGATCGTGAGCTCGTGTCTCGATTGTTACCGGTGGTCGAGCGGGTCGTTCGGTGGTTCTCGAGGTGGACCGACGAACACGGTCTACCGGTCGATCTGCCCGGGTGGGTATTGATCGATTGGAGCGCGATCCACAGCGACGGCGCCAATTCAGCCATCGCCGGGCTGTGGGGACGCTCACTGCTCGAGTTCGCGGAGATGTCGGATTGGGTCGGTGATGCCGGTCGATCGAATTGGGCTCGTGATGTTCACGCCCGGCTCGTCGAAGGATTCGAACGACTGTGGGATCCGGAGCGTCGCTTGTATGTCGACACGCTCGTTGGAGACGAACGCAAACCGATGACGTCGCAGCACGCGCAGGCGGCAGCGATCGTTGGCCAACTCGCTCCGCGTGATCGATTGTCGCGTCTCGTGGAGGTGTTGTGCGATGAGGAGAATCTCGTGCACGCTGCGTTCTCGCGCGCGGATGGCCCGACCGATCCGGGCACCGAGACCGAACTCGGTGGCGCGTACATGTTCCGCGGTCACCCCGATCCGTGGTGGGACACCGATCGACAAGTGGTTCGGGCACAGCCGTTCTTCCGATACGTGGTCCACGACGCCATCGTCATGGCTGGCGAAGGATCACGTCTGAGTCGGCTTCTGCTCGACTGGACGTCTTTGCTCGATCGTTGTGCGACATCGTTCGGTGAAACTTGGTACGGCGGTACGACGTGCCACGGTTGGTCGAGCACTCCGACACGCGACCTGATCCAACATGTTCTCGGGGCGCAGCCCGATCCGCTCGAGCGAGGTGCTCTTCTGCTCGCACCCAATCTCGGACACCTCGACTGGATCGAAGCCGATGTGCCGACGCTCGACGGCGTGGTTCGGGTACGGGTCGACCGAACCCGCATCACCGTGCGAGCTGATCATCCGGTGCGGCTGCGTTCGGGCTCGGAATCGGTGAAGGTGATGCCGGGTATCACGGCAGTTCTGCCACGTCGCTTCTCTCGTTGCGAGCCGAACTGACTGATCGATTTCAGTCCTGAACAACTCAGCCGCGGGTCACGGTGAACCAGCGGCCCTCGTTGTCGGAAAATGCGAACGACGCCACTCCGGAGTGTTCACCCATCTCGCTTGCCTGAACGCCCCGTGATGGGAGTGTCGAATGCGTGGCTTCGAGGTTCTCGACATGGAAGGCGATCGACGGAGTCGCCAAGTCGAGCCCATCGGGATTGTCTTTCATCAAAGCCAGAGGAACGAGTTCGAAGATGACGTCCTGAAGCGGAACGGAGAAAGTAGCGAACCCGATTGAGGTCGTGCAGACATGGGTGGAGCTAAATCTCAGAAAGCCTGTATCTCGGGTTGCCCAAAGTGTCGCGTTGGGAGCCTCACTTGATCTCCGGGAAGTGACCTTGGGCATGCCCGACTGTATCGCTGATAGCGAAAGCCACGTCAAGCTTCAGTCCGCCGCATAACGGCAGATCTGGGCAGCTCGACGCTTCACGACGAGCGTCATACGGACTGCTGAGACAGTCCTATGCTTCGGAGGTCGTAGGGTCAGCTGCATGGGCGAGACGGAGAATTCGAATCCTGCCGTCGTCGTGCCCGAAGGAGCAGAAGAGACGGGGCACGGCGGGCAAAGACCACCGGTCGTGTTGTCCGACGATGTGGTTGAACTACGACCATGGATCGGGTCCGATGCGACGTTCATGGCTGAAGCGTCGAGGGATCCGGCGATCCAGCGCTACAACGGCCCGGCACCAGCCTCTGTCGCTGACGCGGTCGCGGTCATCGAACGCATTGAGCAGAGCTGGCGCACGTTTCAGGTCGAGGGTGACCCGACGGGCGCCGCCTTCGTGATCGTTGACGCGGCATCGGGTGAGCGCGTCGGTATGTGTGGCATCGACCGCTGGTCAAGCACAGGGGTAGCCCAGTTCGGCTACTGGCTCGCGGCAGGAGCCAGAGGACGAGGCTTTGCAACTCGCGCGGCAACGCTGATGACGGGATGGTTGTTCACGCTCGGAGCAGCTCGCGTCTTTCTCACGATCTACTCCGACAACGCGGCTTCGGCTGCGGTTGCACTGCGCGCCGGCTTCACCCGTGAAGGGACGCTTCGTGCCGAGGGCGTATGGGATGGGCAACGCAAGGACGTCGACGTCTTTGCTGTACTCCCCCACGAGTGGCCGTTGAGAGGGACCCAATGACTGCGACTGTCTCGGGATCTGCGGCAGGTATGCCCTCCGGCAGGTAGCGCACTTTGCCCGGTATGGGCGCTCTCCGCAAGGGGTTGTCGGCGGCTGAGAGTGCCAAGCGGCTTGACCTCAGCGCCGTCATTTTGGCGTCGGAGCCATGCTGCCGCCGCGACCAGTTGCGCGGCGGTGAGTTGTTGGCGGAGCCCGCTGATCTCATTGCGGGCCTCGCGGAGCTCAGCTTCGAGGTTGGCTCTGGCGGACTCTGCGGGTGAGCGTCTGGTGGGGGTGTCGCCGACCAGGGCGTCCCAGCGTTCGTTGATCGTGAACGGCGTACCGTGAACGTTTTACGCCTACGAGCCCGAATCGGGCCAATGCCAGCAGCGTGTTTCCACGCGCAGAGCGATGTGGTGGAGCTGGGGGGAATCGAACCCCCGTCCATCAGGCGGAGACTGCTCGCGCTACGACCATTCCCGACTTCGAAGCTGACGCAACTTCACCGGCGGGTCGGTTGTCCGTCATCGCTGGCGGACCACGACACGTCTTTCCGTGCGGTCAGCGGTCTTTCTCGCCGTCAGCGGTCTTTCCTGCTGCCATTCCCCGCTTCTGTTGCCGGGCTGCGGTGAATCGGCCCCGTGCGCCATTTCTGGTCACGATGTCTCTGCGTCACCTGACGAATCAGGCAGCGAGAGCGAACTGCTGGTTGGCAATTCTTTGGGTTGCCCCGTTTAGCGAGTCTGAGCAACTCGGGTCGCACGGACGGCCACCGGAACTGCTGTCGAAACCTGTCAGCCCCAGATCTGTCGTGTTGCGGTCAGGATAACGGCCGGCTGACCCCGATCTGTGCGCGGCCCGACCACAAAGATTTTCGAAAATTTTTCGCAGCACGGGAAACTCTGCAACACCCCTTGTTTATGGTGGCGTCACTTCCCGATCGGGCTGGTGTCGCGTGGTTCGCGGTGTCGGCTCCCCATGTTGTTTTCGTGTTGTTTTCGTGTTGTCCGGGGAGGTGTTGGTGTTGGTTGTTCGTCCGCGTTTGGCGGATTTGCGGGTCCGTTTGGATGATGTTCGTCGTAAACGAGCCCGCCTCGACGCCGAAGAAGCGTCGATCGTGCGAGACATGGACGCGATCATGCGTGACCCTGATCATCCCGATTTCGTGGTCGCTGACGCCGAACTGGTTCGTTCCGCCGGGTTGTCTCATCGTGACGCGAAACGGGTGATCGCCCGGGCTGCCACATTGGATGCGATGCCCGGGTTCGACTCGGCGTTGGCGTCCGGTGCGGTCACGGCTGGGCATGTCGATGCGCTGGCGGCGGGTTTGGCGAAGTTGTCGCCAGTCGACCAGGTCCGCCTCGTCGACCGTGGCCACAGCTTGTTGGCCAACGCAGAGCGGCTCTCGGTCGACGAGTTCGTCAAAACCGTGCGTGTCGAAGTGGCTCGGGCTCAGTCCGATGGCGGGTTGAGCCGTTTCGAACGGCAACGCCGATCGACTTACCTGAAGATGTGGAACGACGCTGACGGCATGATTCATCTGCGTGGTGCGTTCGACCCCGAACGTGGCACCGCGTTGGCGGCTCGTCTCGACGCCTGCGTCGAAGCCCTGTTCCATTCCGGTGACACTGACACCCCGGTCGAGGTGATGCCGGGGGTCGAACCCAACGACCATCGCCGCGCCCTCGCCCCATCGTCGTCAGCGCGGCACGGCGTGCTCTCGTCGCTCGACAGCATCGCGCCTCCCAGGGTGGTGACGTCAACGTCGATTCTCGGCGCTCTGCAATTGTCTTACGCCGAGCCACCCGTCCCGCCTGACGACACGCGGTTGACGGACAGCGCCGGTTCGGAACGGAGACGATTGCAGACGGCCCACCACTCGTCCGCGGCTCGACACCTCGGGCCCGATGCTGTCGACGGGCCGAACGCGGCGCGGTCCGACAACCAACGCGATGGATGCTGCGGTTCACCCCACTTGTGCGTTCCCCAACTGCACCGTGAAGTTCGCCCACTGCGAACCACATCACCTCACACCCTGGGAACACGGCGGCCCCACCAACCTCAACAACCTCGTCCCACTCTGCACACAACACCACCACGCAGTCCACGAAGGTGGACACCACATCACACTCGACCCCTTGACTCGGGATGTCTCGATCGATTCCTAGAATGAGGGCAATTCGTGGGGGAGGGCCATCATGAGCGTGCGTCAGGTGAATGATTTGTCGCCAAGTCGGCGTCGTCGGTGGCTGGCGGTGGCGGCGATCGCTGTCGCTACGGCACTTGGGGTCTCTTCGCTACCCGGTGCGTCAGTCGAGGCAACACCGAAGACCGGTGTTCAGTACGGCAAGGACTGGCAGACCGGCAAACTTCCTCGCGGCGTCACCAAGGCCAAGATCGACGCGGTTGTGTCTCCCGCG
>Ga0172376_10004900_pt1 | contig 15100 bp, 6 predicted proteins | sample Lak35m_FD_121114 | JGI IMG/M metagenome (GOLD analysis project Ga0172376, IMG submission 121114) | Freshwater microbial communities from Kabuno Bay, South-Kivu, Congo - kab_092012_35m | ecosystem: Environmental > Aquatic > Freshwater > Lake | place: Democratic Republic of the Congo: South-Kivu...
CACGCAGATCGAGTCCCCGGACAACCAGACCTACCTGCTGGTGACCGGCTACACCGGTACCGACACCTTCCAGACCCGCGCGCCGAACGCCGGTGCCGGCGGCCAGGACCTCGACACCAACGATGACGGCGTCCTGGACATCACGCCGTGGACGGCGATCGTCGACAGCGTGGTCATGAAGGAGACCAACGGCAGCACCCCGGGCACCGGCCAGGACTGGTGGTACGCCAGCACCTTCTGCGGCCCCTACATCTCGCGCCAGGTCGTGACCGCCACCAGCGGCACCACCATCGCGGGCTGGGACTTCCAGACCACCACGAATGCCAACGCAGGCACGGCCGCCGCGGCCGCACCGAACACGCCCAAGGTGTTCAACTCGAACGCCGGCGTGGGAACGATGTACCTCGACGGCACCAACGGCGCGAGCGACTGGGCGCAGGCGACGGAGCTGAACGCGTTCACCGGTACCAACGTCAACGCGACGGGAACGGGCGCCGGCGGCAACGGGCTCGATCCGGCGTTCACCGGGCTCGGGACGTCATCTCTGGCCGTCGTGACGGGCCCCGGAAACACTGCTAACGGCAAGGCGTTGACCATGAAGTTCTCGATGACCTCGGTCACGGGCCTCAACGTGAGCTACGCGACGCGCACCTCGGGCGTGACCACCGGCTTCACGACCCACCAGTGGGCGTGGAGCACCGACGGCAGCTCGTGGACGGACATCGACACCTTCACGCCCTTCACCACCAGCTTCGCGCTCAAGTCGCTGGCTGCGCTGAACGCACTGAACGGTGCCGCCGATGGCTACCTGAAGTGCACGGTCAGCGGCGCTGCCGGAACGTCGGGCACCAGCAACAACCGCTTCGACAACGTCCTCCTGCTCTCGAACGCGGTGAGCACGGACACCGTGGTCACCAACTACAGCGGTCCGGTGCACGGCTTCAAGACGTCCTCGGGTGCCTGGGTGATCGGCGTGGCATCGACCACGGCCGGCTTCCAGGACACCCCCGGCGCCGACAACGTCGACCCCGCCACCTACGCCTGCGGCACCGCGGGCGCCGGTGACTGCGCGGCCGCGCACAACAACGCGTTCTGTGCCGACGCCTGCTGCTGCGCGTACGTCTGCAACCTGGACGCGTTCTGCTGCACCGTGCGCTGGGACTCGATCTGCGCCACCGCCGCGGCCGGCTGCGCGGCCAACTGCTCGGGCAACAACTGCCCGGCCGACTTCGACAACGACAACCTCGTGTCGGGTTCGGACCTTGGCCTCCTGCTCGGTGGCTGGGGCGGCGTGGACTTCGACCTCGACGGCGACGGCATCGTCACTGGCGCCGACCTCGGCCAGCTGCTCGGCGCGTGGGGCACCTGCCCCTGATCGCTCGGGCGCCCGGCGCCCGCACTTGGTGCACGATTGGTGCACGATTGGCGCACGATTGGCGCACGATTGGTGATTTCCCGCGGGCCCGGCCATCTCGGCCGGGCCCGCGGTGTTTCCTAGACTGCCCGCATGCGCGCGGCGCCATGGGATGCGGTCTCGAACCTCGGCGCGGGCATCCATGGTGCCGTCAGCCGCTTCGGCGTGTTCGTGCGCTTCACGGGGGACGCCCTGGGCGCCCTGCTCCGCCACCCGCGGGCATCCCTGAAGTGGAACGCGCTGGGCCCGCTCCTCCTGGAGGTGGGGACGGCCTCCGTGCCGGTGGTGGCACTCACCGGGCTGCTGGTCGGCCTGATCCTCTCGGTTGAGGGCTATGCGCAGTTCGAGGCCATCGGTGCCGAGCGGCGGATGGGCGGCATCATCAACGCCAACGTCGTGAAGCAGATCGGGCCGGTGCTCGCCGCGGTGATGGTGGCGGGCCGGGTGGGCGGCGCGATCGCCGCGGAGCTCGGCGCGATGCGCATCGCCGACCAGCTCGATGCCATGCGGTCGACGGGGGCGGACCCCGTGGCGCGCCTGGTGCCCGCCCGCGTGGTGGCGTGCGCGGTGATGACGCCGGTGCTGACCGTGTACAGCGACGTGCTCGGCGCGATCGGCGCGTGGGCGGTCCTGACCCAGGTGCACGGGGTGCCGAGCGAGGAGTACTGGCACCACACGTCGATGTTCCTGCTTGCGCTCGACCCCCTCAACGGCCTCCTGAAGGCGGCGTGCTTCGGCACCGCCATCGGCCTGATCGCGTCGTACAAGGGGTTCACCTGCGCACCCGGGCCGCTGGGCGTGGCACGGGCGGCCACGGGGGCGTTCGTGGCGAGCTTCGTGGCCATCGTGGCCATCAACCTCGTGCTGGTGGAGTTCCTCAACGGGGTGACCGTCCTCATCCACGGGGCGCTTCCGCGCGTATTGTGAGGCGATGATCACCGCGGCCGCCGTTGCCCTGCTCGCCATGGCGCCCCCGCCGCCCGGGGGCACCACCGTTGGCACGGGCACGGGAGCACCGCCCGCGACCGGTGCGCCGACAGCGCCCGCCGCAGCGCCGCCGGGGGCGCCACCCGCGGGAATGGGCGCCGGTGCGGGTGCGGGCGCGGGCGCCGGAACGGGCGCCGGCTTCTCGACCATCAGCGGCCGCCCGCCGGAGTACCCGCTCAAGCGAACCGATCCGCGGATCTGGGAGGCCAAGCTCGAGGCAAACCTGTGGGCGCCCATCCTCCGACGCGGAGACACCGAGACCATCCGGCTGGCGGACATCCGGGTCTGGATGCCGTTCGTCCTCCAGAGCACCTGGAGCGAGGTGGATGCGTCGAGCATCAAGACCGACATCTGGACGCAGGGCACGCGCCATGCGGCGCCCGCGGACCGCACCACCTACCGGCAGGGCCTGGCGCAGGGGCTGGCGGCGGTCGGCATCTCCATCCCGGACGTCAAGGGACAGAGCCTGAAGTGGAACATCCGCTGGCTGGAGCAGTGCTGGGCATCGCAGGTGGACGAAGCCGCGGCCGCGGCCAAGACCTGGCCCGCCGAATGGCCCGCGGAGGTGCAGGAGAGCCTGCAGCCGCAGCCGGGCATCGAGGCCGGCCACGCGGACTTCAAGGCCTTCGTGGACCGCGTGAGCAAGGGCAAGCTGCGGCAGGTCACGCCGTGGGTGGCGGCCAAGGAACTGGTGCGCGCCACCATTCAGGCCTACACGGCCATCGACGTGGACGGCATCCGGCTCGAGAACGGCTTCCCGCGCGGCATCGTCTTCAACGGTGCATGGCAATCGATGCGGAACGGCACCGGTACGTCCCACGACGTTGCGGCCGCGTGCGTGGCGGCGCTGCGCACCGCGGGCATTCCGTCGCGCGTGGTGCTCGGGATGACGGAGGTCCCGGTGTCGAGCGGCGTCACCAAGGCGCGCTTCGTGACATGGATCGAGTTCTATCTTCCCGATGCGGGATGGGTGCCCGTCAACCCGATGGACCTCAAGGGCAGCGTGCGCGGGGGGCTCTCCGTGGAACGCCCGTGGCCGAGCTTCGGCACGTGGGAGGAACTCAACGAGTACCTGCCGGTGTGCTATGGGTTCGTGGCACCCGTGCCGGGGGCCATCAGCATGCCCTACCCGGCCGCGTATGCATGGAGCGCGCGCGGCCAGATCGACCTCTCGCAGGCGAGCGACTCCGTGACGCTGCAGATCCTCGGCCGCGGCCGCGGCAAGCCGTAAATCCGCTCCTGGTTACATTGGCACCAATTGTTTTCTCTGGAGAAACGCCGCATCTCCAGAGGAGGAAATTGGTGCCAAACTAACCAGGAACGGATTTAGTTGGTCACCTTCACGAAGCTCACGATGCGCGGCTGCTCGCCGGGGCGGTCGACCGACGAGCGGTCGACGGTCATCATGTAGCGCGAGTCGTCGACGATGAGCTCGGGGTCGGTGCCGTTCCACTGGCCCGTCAGGCGGTCCTGCTTGATGGTGCGGATGCGCACCCAGACCGTGAACACGTCGCTGCGCACCGTGGCGATGTTGGAGATCCCCTTCAGGAGCTGCGTCTGCTCGATGGCATCACCGGACGTCTGGTCGTGGCGGTACGCCTTGGTCTCGATGTACTTGGTGCTGCCGCCGGTGTTCAGGCCGTCGTTGGTGGGGTCATTGGTCTCGACCACCCCGGGCGTGCCGCGATCGTCGGTGGCCACCACCAGGAGGTGCTTGTCGATGGCGGTCCGGCCCGTCAGCGGGAACACCTGCTGCTGCGTGCCCGGGGTGATGGCCTTGGGGATGCCGTCGACATACTTCAGCCCAGTCCCGCCCAGCGAACCGAGCGTCGGGTCGACCAGCGCACCCGCGCCCTTGCCCCAGCTGCGGTCGTCCCAGCGGGTGCGGTAGGGATCCATGCCCGCCATGCGGACGCTCCAGCCCACCGCCTGGTTCCAGCTGCTGCCCACCTGCCCCGTGGCGTCGAAGGCATCGTCGATGTTGTTGCGGTTCACGTCCGACGCCTTGCGGAGCATGATGTCCTGCACGTCCGGAACGCCGTTGCCGTTGGCGTCCGCGTTGGGGTTCGGCGTGAACTCGGCGCCGCGCGTGAGGAGCGCCAGCTCACCGAGCGACTCGAATCCGCGCCAGCTGTGCGCGCCGGCCGCCCACTCGCGGTGGTTGGCCGCCACGGGCAGGTCGGTGCCGCGCGAGTAGTAGCTCGGCATGTTGGCGAACAAGTTGTTGTTCAGGTCCGGCGTGACGTTCAGCTTGTTGCGCCAGAGCTCGATGGCCTCGGCGACGCGCACCCGCGGGGCCGTGACGCCGTAGTCGAACTGGATCGACCCCGGGCTGCCGGGACCCGGGTTGCCGCCGGACATGTCATACGGCGCGAGCTGCCAGTACGTGGCATCCCGCACGATGCGGCGAAGCCCCAGCGGCGTGTTCAGCTGGTACAGGCCGGCAGGCGCGGAATCGGCGGTGCGCACGATCGGGAAGTCGTCGTCGTAGACCAGCCGCGTCATCTGCGGCATGGCGCGGAGCACTTCCACGGGCGCGGTGTTGATGTTGATGAGTCCGGGGGTGAGCTTGCCCTCGAAGTTGCGGGCCAGGCGCGGCCGCCGGTCCTCGGCCGCCGCGCGCTCGAGCACGTCGATGCGTCCATCGGGCGCCGAGGTGGTGGTCCAGGTGTCGAACGGCTGCGCTCCGCGGTCGTCGCAGACGAACGCGTCGAGCAGGCCGGAACCGCCCACCAGCCGGGTGTTGAAGCCCAGGCCGTTCTGCTGCGGCGGGGCCGTCGCCAGCCCGCCGGGCGGGATGCTCGAAGGCAGCACCTGGATGCCCTGCAGGTAGTTGGGCCTGTTGGTGGCATCCACCACCGTGTCGAACTGCGGCGGCTCCACCAGCAGGTGGTTGAGCTGCGACGGGAAGGACCCGAACGCAGGGATGTTGGTGCTCAGGGTCGGCTTCGGGCTCTTCGGGAAGAGGATGTCCGCGTCGGAATCGACCGGCTGCGCGAGGATCTCCGGGAGCGTCGCGTACGTGCGTCCGGACGTCCCCGGCTGCACCATCGGACCCCACATCGGCAGGTCGAAGATCTCCGCCGCGTGGTCGAAGTCCGCGTCCTTCTGGTACATCCGCAGCGGCGCCACGAAGTTGTCGGGGTCGGTGCCGTTGACGAATTCGGCCCGCGACACGCCCTTCTCGCCGTGGCTCAGCTGCATGCCCGGCGGCAGCGCGTTGAATGCGGTGCCCCACGCCGGGTAGTCGTACCGGCGCGCGTTGCCGCCCTCGGCGATGCGGGTCGGGAAGAACACCGGCTTGCCGCGGCGCGCGTCGCCCCACATGTTGAAGTACGAGGAGATGGGATAGGTGACGTTGCCGCCCGGGGAGATGGCGTCGGGTGCGGTGTCGAGCACTAGCACATGGCCCTGGCGGCCGTTCACGTCCTCGGTGCCGCCCACGAACGTCTCCACGCCGGGCGCGGCGCCCGCTCCGCCGGCCTGGTTTGACGACGCCATGGTGCCCGTGGCGCGCGCGAACACCCAGCGCGGTGCACGCTCGTCGAGCGAGATCACGCCCCTGCCCGGGACGTTGGTGCCGGCGATCCCGTTCTGGGTGTCGAACAGCCACTGACGGCCGCTGCGCGCCCACGAAACGAAGCTGTCCGAACCGCGGATGCGCACGCCGTCGATCGCCAGGCTGCCGCTGCGGCACTGGATGCTCGGCGGCGGCGGCAGCGACCCGCCGCCCGCGTTGATGAAGAGACGGTTGACAAGGTCGGAGAAACGCGCGCCCGCCTGGCCATCGAGGTCAGGGTCAAGCTCGTTCTCCCAGCGGTCCACCACCGTGAACACCGCCTGCCCGCCGCCTGCGGAGAAGATGCCCCGGCGGAGCTCGATGAACGAGTTGGCCGGCGGTGCGCCGCCGACCCCCGCCTGCGGCTTCCATCGGTTGCGGATGTCGCCGCTGACGTCGAGGCCGGGGTAGCCGGCGGCCGCGGTCGCGTCGAAGAGCAGCGTTCCGCCGCGGCGGTTGGCTGCCTCCAGCGAGCCCCACGCGGGAGAGAACAGCGCATTGGCGTCGGGCTCGAACGGCTGCCCGGGCTGGGTGTCGTTGGCGGGGTCAAACTCAGTCACCGGCGCGCGCAGGTCGAGGTAATCAAGCCACGCGTCGCGCGGGAACGGGTCGCCGTTCGGGTAGGTGCGCGGCACGCAGAACACGATGGCCGACCGCGGCTCCTCGGGCGTGCACGGCCCAAGTTCCACGTCCGGGCCGTGGATGTTGCCGCTCTTGGTGCCGGCGGGGCCGGGCAGTCCGAAGAAGAACCGCTGCGGCGCGTTGCCCTCGGGGTTGATGCGCAGCTCGAAGTCGGCCAGGTTGACCGGCTCGTTGTAGGGGTTCGCCACCTGCACCGCGAACACCACCGCGGGCCACGTGGACGGGTCGTTCTCGTCGTAGTCGACGAAGTGCTCGCCGGCGCCGTTGGCGGTGCACGGCGGCAGCGCGAACGGGTCGGTTGCGCTCACCTGGCAGTTGGCCGGGTCCGGGCAACCGGGCGCGGCGATGCCGTCCCCGTCCGGGTCCACCACCGCCGTGATGTCCGCCTGCGAGAGGCGGCGCTTCGGATACACGAACGCCATGAACACTTCCTGGAGGAACGGCTGCTTCTCCACGCCGATGAAGCCCGCGCTGGTCACGCCCGCGGGCAGCGCATCCTGCGGCACCAGCACCGCCTCGGTGGGGCTGCGCGGCTGGTCGAGATACAGCAGGTTGGTGACGCGGCGCTTGGCATCGCGCCATGCGACGGCGTTGGCGGCCACGCTTGCCGTCATCATCTTGGTGGTGGCAAGGGACTTGTTGACGTCGGCCTGACCGTCGAACGGCCGCCCGAAGTAGTTCTGCCGCGTGTCGTTGTCGATCAGCGCCCGGCGCATCACGCGCTGGATGTCCGCGGTCCACTTTCGGTCGGCCTGCAGTCGCTCGAGCTCGTTCGCGGGGCGGTAGCCGTTGATGGCCGGGTCGAACACGGGCACGTCGTTCGGACGGCGCAGGTCGATCTTGCGGTTGTCCACGAGGAACCGCTTGCGGGCGCGCTCGAAGTCGTTGACGTCGATCCGGCCGTCGCCGTTGGCATCGCGGATGGCGATGCCGAAGCCGTTGTTGGCGCCCGGCTGCACGAAGTTGGCCGCCGGGAACATGATGTTCGGGTGGTACGGGGCCAGGTCGTCGGCAAGGTTGACCACGCCGTCGCCGGTGACGTCGTCCGGCGCACCGTCGCCGTCCACATCGAAGCCGCGGCGGGTGAACGCGGGGCGCGACTGCGTGACGTCGGGCGGCGTGAACAGCTCGTCCGGGACGGCCGCGTTGTGCGTCGAGTGGTTCACCACCGTCCACAGGCGCTGCGGCAGCAGCTCGTTGCGCGCGCCGGAGATGGTGGTCATGAGGCGACGGTGGTCGAGCAGGAGCTCGGCGCCCGAGCGGGCCGCGAAGGTCGCCGCGGGCCCGGTCCACGCCCCGCGCGCGCGCCAGTCCTGCACGCGGACGTCGTCCGGGTCGAAGAACCGCGCGGTCTCCTCGCGGGAACGCGTGGAGCGCATGAACTGGCCGAACACCACGTCGCTGGCAGTGAGCGAGCCGGAACCGTTCAGCGAAGCCTCGAGCCGGCTGATGGTCTGCGGGCTGTTCAGGCCGTTGGCGGAGCGGAGCTCCACCTCGTCGTCGGAGCCGAAGGGCGTGAGCGTGGTGGCGCGCGCCGCCGTCACGGGGTCCACCACCTCGCCGCCGTTGGCCATGGCCTTGAAGTAGTTGAGTCGGTCCGCCGGGCGGGTCAGGACGAAGAGGTCGCCGTAGGTGGGCGACGTGGGCGTGATGCCGTAGTCGGCGCTGGTGTCGAAGAACGGGAGCACCGCGTTCGCATCCGCCGCGCGGCCTTCCGTGATGACGCCGAGCGAGCGGAGGAAGCCGGTGGAGTACGGGTCGGCGGCGGTGGCGCCGGGCAGCGCGACCTGGGTGCGGGAACCCTCCCAGCGCCGGCGGTCCCACCCCACATCCACGCCCGCGGTGGGCGTGGGAGGGGTCTGCCCGTCGCTCGCCACCGCGTACACCAGCTGCGGTGCGGTGGTCGGCGTGGCCGAATCGGGCCAGAACTTGAAGTTCACCCGGTACTCGGGATCGTTCTCGCGGCTGTTGAAGAAGCCCACGATCGGGTCGCGGAAGCCGGCGTCGCGCCCGGCCGTGACGCTCTCGTCGTACGACTCGCGCCGGGTGGCCAGCGCCACGTCGGCGGGCGTCGCGCCGATGGTGTTGGATCGCTCGAAGCGCGTGGCCGTGTTGACGTTGATCATCGAGCTGTTGTCGATGATGCGCACGGCCACCAGCTGGCGCGTGCCGCGGTCGCTCGATGCCGGCGCGAGGAACCAGAACGAGTCGGTCCAGCCGTCGCCGTCGGCGTCGGCGAAGGTGCGCGAGATCAGGTTGCGAGAGGTGGGCACCACGCCCGCGGCCAGCGGCACCACCTTGAACTCATCGGCCGGGGTGCCGAATGCGCCGAGCTGCAGGAAGTTGGGCAGCGCGAACGCGCGGCGCGCGGGGCCAGCCGGACCGCCGAGCGCGTTGCCCGTTGCATCCACGCCGCGGATGATCTGCTCGTGGGTGCATCGAGCGGTCAGGTTGAGCGTGCCGATCCCCACGTTGAACCACTCGCGCAAGCGCTGCCGCCAGTCGTCGCGGTCGAGCACCAGGAACCCGGTGGCCGGGTCCTTGCCGAGGAGGCGTGCCTCGCGCGGCGCCGCGAACGTGTTCCACTGCTCGTACGGGATGCCGAGTGCCAGTTCGCCGGCCACGGTGCCCGGGGTGCCGGTGAGGACGCCCGGGTCGTTGCCGAGGAAGTCGCTGCCGCCGCCCGCGGGGAACCCCTCGAGCGAGGCGATGTTCCAGGCCACGCGGTAGCCGTTCTCGGCGGTGGCGATCCAGCTCAGGTGCGGCCAGTGGCTGAAGCCCAGGCCCTCGGGGTCGAGGATGGGCGCGCCCTGCGCGTTGAGGAGCAGATTGCTCCACTCCGGGGGGAACGGCAGCGCCACCTGCGTATTTGGCGGGGCCGGTGGCACGGGCACGGCCTGCTGCACCAGCCGCGCGCGCATCGGCTCGGTGCTCGCCAGCCAGCGCGTGTCGCCGAAGCCGGGGTTGCCCACGGGCCAGCCGCCGTCGCCGGGGACGTTGCCGTACCGCGCCGGCGGGTTGGTGAAGGGCGACACGACGTACGGCGCGTAGTTGTAGCCGTCGAGGAACCCGTCCTCGGTCACCACGCCTGGTGTCGCGGGCGGACCGCCGATGGTGCGGTTGTCGAAGAAGTCGAAGTAATCCACGCCGTAGCGGACGGCCAGCGGCTCGGCCGGGAGGCGCGGGTAGTCGCTGCGGGCGAGGTACTCGAGGTTGGATCCGCCGAGGCCCGAGGCCACGTTCGCGGCCACCTGGTCGGCCATGCGCGCGCGGTCGACGCGCTTCACGAAGAGCGCGTCCGCCACCTCCTGGGCGATCTGCGAGGCGATGGCCTCCACGCGGTCGCCGCGCGCCGCCGCCTTCTGCTGCGCCGCCGCCTGCGCCCTGCCCGACTGCGCCCGCACCAGGAACGCCGTGGCGATGATCACCAGCAGCACCAGGATGGCGGTCACCAGGATCAGCGTGTTGCCGCGGGCGTGTCGGCGGGGTTGGCGCATGGCGTTGTTCACGGGGGTGGGTGCCTTGCTCAGTCCTTGCGGCGCTTGGGGATGTCCAGCACGAACTGGAACTCGCGCCCGCGGTCCAGGACCACGCGCGAATCGTGCAGCGTGCAGGTCACGCGGATCTGCGTGGGCCAGGGGGTGTAGTCGTCGCGGATCACGCGGAAGCCGTCCGGCGTCACCGTGTAGGCCTCGTCCTGGTTGAAGCCGAACACCGCGGTGTAGGCCCGCACCGGCACGTTGGTGCCGAAGGGCGCGGTCACCGCGGTGGGCTGGGTGCCGGCGCTGGCGCCGTCGATCCCCTCCACCTGCTGCGCGATGAATCGCATGTGGAAGTTGCTGCGGTCGGCGGGGTTGCCGGCGCGCACCACGTCCGGCATGGACGCGAGGCTCTGCGCGAGGTCCACGCCGAGCTGCTGGAACGACGGGATGCGGAACTGCGGCGAGGTGCCGCCGTCCTGGTACCCGTCGGGGAAGCCGAACCACGGCTGCGACCGCACCGTCGACGCGGGGTCCTCCTGGTTGGCGGGCCACGGGCCGCTGGCGAAGGGCTCGTAGCCGCGCATCACCGAGAGCGCGTTGCCGACGCCCGGGAGCCGAACGTCGAAGTTCGGCGCCGCGCCGATGTCAAGCCGAGCGGCGGCGCCGAGGAGCTGCCCGGACGAATCGGACTGGCGCCCGGTGAGGGGCTCCCACGTCCAGTCCACCTGGAACGAGCTGCAGTTGCTGACCAGCGTGGCCGAGGTCAGCATCTCGCTGCGGCGGTCGGTGTTGGCGACGGACTTCTCCGCGCGCGGCCAGCCCAGGAGGCCGGGGAACGGCGCCGTCACCGGCAGCTGGCCGATGGCCGGCGTGCCGAACGTGCCGCGCATGATGCGGTCGCGCTGCGTCGAGAATGCGTTCACGGTGCCGGCGTCGGCGTTGTTGCCGACCACCACCGTCTGCGTCCCGCCCGGCCACGCGGGAGCGCCGCCGCCCGAGGGCCACGAGACCGGCGCACCGCCGTTGATCGGCACCGACCACGGCGCGGACACCGACGACAGGTAGTTGATGGTCCCGATCTGCACCGGGTTCTGCAGCCGCAGCGTGGGCGAGATCACCCGGCGGATCTTGTCGAGGTCGCTGGCGGCGATGTCCGTCCACCCCGACTGCAGCGTGGGGCTCGGCAGCAGGTTGACGCTCGAAGGCACGCGGTTGCGGTTGCGGAGCTCCTGGTAGTACCACGCCGCATCGGCACCGGGCACGTCGGGCGTTCCCGGCGCGGTGTAGCTGCGGTCGCCGAACACCGACGGCGCCGCCGAGGGCCCGAGCTGCGCGGCGAGCGTCACGTTGGCGGGCTCGGGGTAGTAGATCGCGCGACCGCCGTCGTCGGCGAGGAGCACGGCCTTTCGGGCAAGCACCCACTGCCGGCACTCGGGCTGGTTGGCGGTGACGCGCGGGCCGCCGCTTGCCTGCGTCGAGCCGCTGAAGCGCCACCCGAGGCGGAACTGGGTCGGGTCGAACCAGGTCCAGGGAGTGATGGGCGTCAGGCGGACATTGCCCGGCGAGGGGCTCACGCCCGTGATGAGCGGACGCGTGAGCGACGCGTTCCACGCATTGGGGTCGTTCGGGTCCGAGGGGATCGGGTTGTTGGGGAGCCCCGGGAACTGCACCCCGTGCCCGTAGTACACGCGCGTGGCGCGCGCCTGCTGGCCGCCGCCCGCGTTCACCAAGTCGCCGGGCCCGGCCCAGCGCGCCGACACCTCGGTGCCGGCCGTGAAGAACGCCACCTGGTCGCAGCGGATGATGGCATCGGAGGCCAGCTGCGGGTTGAGGAGCGGCGCACCCGCACCCGCCACCACCTGGTTGACGTCGTTGCGGACCGCCACGCACTGGATGGCCATGTAGCCGTCGCGGCAGATGGCGTTGAGGTCGCGCCGCAGCTGCTCCTCCACCACGGTGGCCTGCTGAAGCACGTCCGCGGTGGCCTCGCCGGTGGAGGACACCTTGCTCGCGGTGTTGAAGATCTTGCTGGTGGCGATGATCACCGCCAGCAGCACCACCACCGCGACGAGGAGTTCCACGACCGTGAACGCGCGGCGCATCAGAGGTCCCTCACCGTGGCGTAGACCGGAACCAGCTGCGTCCCGTTGGCGTCGATCACCGTGGGCACGAAGTGCAGCGTGCGGACGCCCTGCGGCGCCGGGTCGGTGCCGCCGCCCACCGGTGGACGGAGCTCGTAGTCGTCGAACACCTGCGCGTTCTGCGTACGCGGCACCGGCGCGGCGAATCGCACCCGCAGCGGGTCGGTGCGGTTGCGCCGGCCCTGCACCACTCGGTGCACGTTGCCGTTGTTGTCGATGACCCACTGGCCCGGGTACTGCCACTGCTGGTGCACGCGCGGGATGCGGTCCGCGGGGAAGTCGTCGAGGATGAGCCCCTGGCCCGGGCCGCCCGCGGCGGTGGCCGTGCCGTCCTTGATCAGGCCGGTGGTGAACGGGGTCTGCTGGTTCAGCGCCAGCGTGGCCGGCTGCTGCCAGCCGATGAGCACCTGGTTGCCCGTGGCCGGTCCGCCGGTGGCATCGGAGGTGGCAAGGTTCAGCCCCGAGGGCACCACCAGCGTGCGCCGGAACGGCACGGGCGGAAGCTCGGGGGCCGCGCCGTTGGTGACGTCGGCCGGGAACGCCGGGGCCCCGTTGGCCGGCGACGTGTACGCCTTGCGCGCGCCGCCGGAGCCGACCACCCGGTAGACGAAGATCGCCACCTGCACCTTGCCCGACGACCGGCGGAACATGCAGTCCCACGCGTACTGCGGGGCGCTGAAGGCCGTGGCGTTCTCCGGCACCGATGGCCACCAGCGTTCGCGCTGCGTCACGATGATCGGCGGTGCGAAGGCGGTGCGCGCGGTGTTGTACGGCGCACCGTAGAGGGTGACGCCGTTGCCGGTGGCGATGCCCGAGGGGAACTCGCAGAACTCCTGCTGCGCGGAACCCTGGTTCTGCGCAAGCGTGGCGAAGATGTCGATGGCACCCACCTCGTTCAGGCCGGCGGTGCCCGGCTGGTCCTGCCGGATGACGCCGGGGCGTATCCAGCTCCAGTCGCCGGGCGCGGGGCGGAACACGTACGAACCCGCGCCCGTGCTCCGGGTGATGAGGCGCTCGCCGGGCTCGAGCGAACCGCTGCCGTTGGCGTCGGTGCCCACCCCGAACTCCTCGAACGAGCCGAAGTCCTCGGGGGCCACCCTGCTCCGCAGGAGCCCGATGGCCTGCTCGGCGATGACCGGCCCCACCAGGTCGTCCGCGGACTGCTGCTGCTGCGCGATGCCCGCCGGGAAGAGCGCCGACACCGAGATGATGCCGATCGCCAGGATGAACACGGAGAGCAGGAGCTCGATCAGCGAGAACGCACGGCGGGCGCGCGGGCGCACCGCTCGCCCCGGTGCCGATGCGCCGACGGAACGCGAGGCCATCACTTGGGCACCACCCCGGGCATGCCGGTGTAGCGGTTGAATGTGATGCGGTCGGACTGCTCGTCGATGAAGGACGACTGGTCGCGCACGCGCGGCGAGGGATTGCCGTTGCCGCCGATGGCGCCCGAGCCCGTGCCCTGCCAGATGGTGGGGTTGTAGAGCTTGCGCGCCTCGGCCTCGTTGAAGACCGCGAGGTACGGCACATAGTCCACCAGCGGCTCGTCGAGGGGCTCGTCGTAGATGAAGAAGTCCACGTTGTTCGGTCCGCTGCCGAAGACGTTGGTGACCCCGCGGTTGGGGAACCCGTTTCCGTCGAAGTCGACGAAGCTCTTCACGTACGCGTTCTGGTTGCCGCCGGCGGAGGTCACCACCTCCAGCACCTGCTGCGGGTTGCGCGAGAGGACTCGGCCATCGGGCCCGAAGAGCACGCCGATCCCCCATCCAAGCTCGGTGCGCGCAAGATCCGGGGCGAAGGTCGGTGGGGTCGCGGCGAGGTTGAGCGTGCCGGCGAAGCGCGGCAGCGTGCGCCACCAGCGGTCGTTCTGGCCCACGGACGCATCGGTGACGAACCCGAACGCTGGCCCGCCCACCATGATGCCGCCCGGCAGCTCGCGCGTCGGGACGCCCGGCACCGGCACGAACCGGTCGGCGAAGACGTCGTTAGCGATCGGCTCAGCCACCACGCCGCCCGGGACGGGTGGATTGGGGTTGGGCAGCGGCGTGCTCACGGTCACCACCTCGCCCGTCCAGCGCGCGGTGACGACCTGCACCGCCGGCGGGTCGCGCGGCACCGCGCGCGCGCGGCGGTCCGGCGCAACGCGGAAGGTCACCATCACGTAGGCGTTGTCGCGGATGGCGATGGCGCGCGCGTTGCCCAGCATCGCCACCAGCGTGTTGGTGGCATTGGCGAGCTTGGCATCGCTGGTCACCTTGCCCACGCTGAACGCAGTCAGCACCGCGAGCACCAGCAGGATGCCCATCACCACCAGCAGCTCGAGGAGCGTGAAGGCGGCGCGGCGAGGCAGGCGCACGGTGCGGGCGGCGGGCATCGGGTTCAGTTCGGCGGATCCAGTTCGTACAGGAAGATGTTGTCGGCGGCGGCGGTGGCGCGGGCCACGGCCGTGTCGGGGGTGGTCTCGCCCGCCACGCCGAACAGCCCGTCGGGCCCTGCCGACACCAGACAGATACGGCGATTCGTGCACACCCCGAACCCGGGAGCCAGATTTTCCAGCGGCGTCCGCACCGTCCCGTCCGGGTCCGGCACCCCGGTGTCCACCCCGTACCGGTACGCCCGCCCCGGGAACACGAAAGCGATGCGGTTGCCCCAGGGATCCACGAACTCGCTGCGCGTGGAATCGCGCGGGTTCATCGAGGACCGAGCCGAAGGCGCGTACAGCACCGCGGGCGTCCCCGAGGAGACATTGGCAGCCGGGAAGGCCTGCGTGTTGGGCTCGGGGCGCAGCAGCGACGCCGGGATTCCCGCGAGCACCGGCCGGATGCTGTCGAGCTGTCCGAGCAGGTTCACCGTGTACACGCCCACGCCGCGCGCG
>Ga0172376_10004904_pt1 | contig 15088 bp, 17 predicted proteins | sample Lak35m_FD_121114 | JGI IMG/M metagenome (GOLD analysis project Ga0172376, IMG submission 121114) | Freshwater microbial communities from Kabuno Bay, South-Kivu, Congo - kab_092012_35m | ecosystem: Environmental > Aquatic > Freshwater > Lake | place: Democratic Republic of the Congo: South-Kivu...
AACTAATTCATTCAGATAATTTGATTGATTTATATTTTTTGATAGATTATTTAAAAATTGTTTAACATCATTGTTTTGAATTCTTAGTGTTGTTTTATCATTTATTTTTCCATTTTCCCATTTTGAATTCCAATAGAATAATTGACTTGGATCAATACCATTTTTGGTTCCAACCGTAATAATGTACTTTAATAATTTATCTAGTTCGAAAATAAATACAACTGGATAAAACAGTGATATATTATGTTGTTTAGGTTCTTTAATAGGTTGTTCAGGTTCTTCAATATCTTGTAAAAATCCATTATTATTATTATTATATGATTCATAATTAGAAAATTTAATCATATTTTCAATATTACGATTAAAGTTTGTTTTTGTCATTTTGAATATATTAAAATATAATCCATTTTCACCTCCAAGTATTTTATTATATTTCGGAAATTTATCTGCACCTATAATCTGAATAACTGTTTCTATCTTTGATTTTGTATCATTGTTAATTGTATTGTTTTTTTCAATAGTATTTTCAGTTGAAAATGAATATAAATAGTTTGAAAATAAATTATTTACTGTGTTTTTATAATTTTCAAACCAAATATCATTATAAGGATCAAATCCGATTATTTCAATCTGTGCGACATGAACAGCATATAATTTTTCTTCTTCTGATTGTTCTCCTTTTGATGATCGTTGACGCTTGGCAGGTGGTTCATTATTTCCATTATTTTCAGCTGGTCGTCGACGCTTGGGAGATGATGATCCATTATTTCCGGAATAGCTCATATTCTTTAGTTTATATCAATAAAATAATGTAAAAAAAAATTGATTTTTTATTTACCATCAATAGTATTTTTGAAATATAATAAAATGACATTACCAATTGAATTTTATCATCAAAAAGCTAAAATAATGTTTCGTAATTGGGATGATTTATTTAATTATGCGAATGATAAAATAAGTTTAAAAGATTCATTTGATATCTGGATAAAGAATCCACAATCAATAATTATTCGTCAGTCATTGGGGGATTTGAAATTAATAAATCATTTATTAACAAATCAAAAAACATTTCCAATTGGATTCGAAGTGAGTTTGGGAACTAAATTTTTAAATTTAACCAAATCGGCAAATGAAATAAAATATTATAAATTTTTGTTAATAAAAAGTAAAATAGTCAATCCAAATTATTTATTATTACATAAAAATGAAGATGTTATTCCATTTTGTCTTCTAGATATAAACATTGTAATAAAATTATTAGATGATTTAAATAATCAAAATATATCTGGAAAACATAATTTTAATTATATTGTTCCAGAGGAAAATTTTAAATTTGAAAATGATTCTAAAACTATTAGAATAAATAATAGTTTATCAATTAATGATTCTAGAAAATATTATTCAAAATATACATCAGAAATTATTAAACCACTTAAACATAATAATGAACAAACATTTAAAATTCCAAAAAAAAAAGAATCTGGAAGAAAATCTAAATCTCCTACATTCACTAAATCCAAAAAAGAAAAATCTAGTAGGGAACCAAAATCTAGAGAAGAAGAAAAATCTAGTAGGGAACCAAAATCTAGAGAATATAAACCGAAATCAAAGGAAATAAAATTAGATTTTGATACATTGAGAACAAAATATGGGATATAATAAATTTATGAAATAATTCGTTGATAATTTTTTTCAATGAAACTATTTGGGGATGATTTTAATTTACATTTTGTAATTTTGTGATTATTTAATTGTTTTGTAATTTTACTTCTACATGTACTTCCTTTGAATTTTTTAGTATGACAACCAGCTCTAAAAACTTCATATGATTCCATTATATCTTTTAATGATCGATTCTTTTCAGTAAATGCTTGATTAATATTACAATTAATACGATATAACCATTTTATTAAATGTTCTCTGTTATCAAGTGCTTTTTCAATAGGATTAAGATGATATACTTTTTTATAAATTGACCGATACTTTTTACATGGTATAACATAACCTAAATATTTAAAAAAAGTCAGATAATAATTGGCTAGATCCATTGAAATATCTTCTTGTTTTTCTGGGTAATTAAAGACGACACAATAAATAAAGTCCCATCCGGGTAATGAACAGCGAATACTAATAATATCTTTATATAATTGGTCAACATAATCTAATTCTGGATTAACTTCATCTAAAAAACCTTGACGTCTTAATTTATTATTTACTTTATTATGAATTTCATAAATCCATCTAGTTATATCACGGCGATTTTCTAAATGTTGTTCAATTGGTAATGTTTTATAGAATCCAGTTAATGATTTACGACAATATTTACATGGTAGAATAAATTTTAAATTACTATAAAAAATTCCATAATGTCTTTTATCTTCAGATGTTGGTTTATCAGGATATGTATAAGCGATTGAATGTAATAATTTCCATCCAGATGGTCCCCAAAATTTAGTATCCATATTATTATAATAATTACTAGAAAAAAATTCTAATATTATCATAAAGAAAGATACTGATTATATATGAACGGAAATAATAATTTAATTAAAATAATTGGGAATAATAATTTAAAAATTAATAATAAAAAAAATACAAAAAAAACAAAAAAAAAATTAAACGGTAATAATAATAGTAATAATAATAGTAATAATAATAGTAGTAATAAAGAATTTAATGATTTATCAAATGAGGTAGGAGCGAATAATAATTTAGAAGGAACATATAATCGAAACAGAGAATTAAACAATAATAAATTAAAAAGTAATGAAAAGAAAGTCAAAAAAATTACAGATGGTGAGTTTCTTTTAATATCAAATCGTAATGAATCAAAAGAAAACGCATTAGAACGTAAAAGAAATTTCGAAAATTTTAAAGTTAAACAAAATGATTGGATAAAATTATTACATAATGCATCCAATAACAAAATTATTGATTCTAGATTAGTATATCAACCATATCATTTATCATATACTGTTTCTAAAAATTAAAATTATATAAAAATGGTTATTTTAGATATATTTTTGTATTATAAAAATTGATTTTATATTATTTATTATATTATTTATTATATTATTTCTTTAGATAAAATTATTATATCTTCAATAAAAGAATTTTGAATAAATGAACCGAAATAAGGGATTTTTACAAATTGAATATACATTTGTGGATAGCACAACGCAAAACTATGATATCTCAAATTATTAGGATCATAATGGTTTTGAAAATATGACACGATATATTCAATTTCTAAACAATCCACAATACAATCATATTATTTACCTCGATCTCAGTAAATGTGGTTTGAATACATTGATTAAACTACCACTAACACTTGAAATATTGATATGTGATAGTAACTGTTTGACTCAATTGCCAATACTTCCAAATTCACTTAAAAAATTGGATTGTTATAAAAATAATTTGAGTTCATTGCCTGACCTTCCAGAATCACTTATAATATTGAATTGTAAATCAAATGATCTAACAGAACTTTCAAAAATTCCATCCAAACTTAAAATACTAAATTGTCAAAAAAACAAATTGAAGAAGCTTCCATATTTGCCAAAAAGACTAAAAGAACTAAATTGTTCATTTAATTATATTATTCATATTGAGTATATCCCAAAATCACTAACGACACTTAGATGTAATGAAAATCAAATTATGTATTTTCCAAAACTACCAAATACGCTAACTATATTTGATTGTCAAAGAAACAATCTTCTTAGTAAAAAAACAAATTGTAAGAACTTCTTGAATATTGTATATTTTTGAAATGTAATTTTATTAAATCATTTTTTAATTAATTTTTAAAAAATCTATAAAAAAATAAATCCTAAAAATAATTAGGAAACTTTAATAAATAATATTTCTTAGATATTTGTATTTATAATCTTTTTATTAATGATTTTATTATCATCAAAAACAAAGTCATAACTTCTAAGTGATTCTGGAAGTTCAGGTAATTCAATTAATCGACAATTTACACAATAAAGTTCAGTTATCGAATCTAAAGAATTTTTTATATCATCAAATGGATATTTTAGGATAACCTTCATTTTTATCAATTATGTTTATATAAATTATGTTGTGTAGTTATATTTATTAAATAAAAATCAATTGTCGATAAATTAACCATTTTATATATAAATTTATATCTATAAAATTGAAATAATTATATTTATAAATATTATTTTAATTTAATAGAAAATGAACATTTTTGTTAGATTTAATAATGATACACAAAAAGAATCTGGATATAGTAAATAATGATATTACATTTATAAATTTTCATATTTACAATAAAATAGGTTACAAAATGATTGAAATACCAATCTTACCAAAATCATTAAAAAATATTTATTGTTGTTCTTTAAATTTAACATCATTACCAGAACTCCCAGATTCTCTAGAAACACTGTATTGTTCACAAAATAATTTAACATCATTACCAAAACTACCAGAAAAACTAAAACGATTACATTGTGATATTAATAAATTACAACGATTACCTAATTTACCATCATCTTTAATTGAATTAAATTTTTCGGATAATCAATTATCTGAAATACCGATTATTCCTCCATGTCTTGAAAAATTATGGTTTAGTAAAAACCAAATTACTTCATTACCAAAACTTTCAGATTCATTAAAATTTCTAGATATTTCAAATAATAATATTTCATATATAGAAGAGATTCCAAAATCGATTGAAAGATTTTATTGTTCGCATAATAAATTAACTCAACTACCTAAACATCTACCAAATACAATTCAATATTTATATTGTGATCACAATCAATTAACACATTTACCATCATTATTATCTAAATCTAAATTGAAAACGTTGTATTGTAATAATAATCGACTTACAAAAATTGATTATATTCTAGAATCGATTGAACTTGTAAATTGTCAAAATAATAATTTAAAAATTTTACCAGAAATTAACATTACCAAAATGCGGTTCCACATATGGTATGAAAATAATAATTTAATCACTAAAAATAAGTATAGTTCAAATAAATATCTATTAAACATCATTTATTAAATTTTTTTGTAGAAATTCTGTAATATACATAAGAATTATAAAATTTGGAGTTGAATAAATATTATATAATATAACACCCCTATAAAAACCGGTAAATCCATTTTGTTTATAAATAAGTTTCAATGAATTAGGAATAGATAATATTTCTGAACTATTTCGTTGTAATGTTCGTATAATATCAAGAGGATAAAATATTGATGTGCTTATAAATTTAGATATTCCAGCAGAATAAAATGTATTAAATTGTTTATTATCTTTAAGATAGTCATATAATGGAAGTTGAATACCAAGTTTTAAGTTATTTAATGCGGTTGATGGATAACCGGCGAAAAATTGTGTAAATTTTTCATTTTTATACATATCAGAAGCCATTTTAAAATATGTTTGTGTATTTGTTCTAGCTTGAAAACGAGTTTTTAAAACATATAATGGATTAGCAACTAAACTACCAACTAAACCACACACAAGATTATTGATAATACTATTGTTAATTTTATCTGATGAAAAATGTAAATTTAATGATTTAGTTTGATAAAATGTCCCCCAGAATACTGGTTGAGATGTTAAACTAACAGGTAAACCTTTAAAAAACCCTTTAAATCCCCTATTATTGTATATATATTTAATAGTTCCAAATGATGATATTTGAGTGGTAGAATTTCCTAAAACCTGATAATTAGTTTTTAAAACTTCAATTGGATGTGTTAATGAGACAGCAATTATTGATCCGGTAAGTCCGATTAAACCATCCATAATAAAAATTGATTTTGATATAATAGTTGTATATAATAATTGTATATAATATTAGAATACAAGGTAAATCAATTTTAATTTTAATTATTGTATATGAGAAATTCAGTGTTAATTAATTTGATAGTCGCAATGACTAAAAATAAAGGAATAGGATTAAATGGAAAATTACCGTGGAGTCCTCAAAATTTACATGAGGATATGAAATTTTTTAAGAGGATAACAACAGGAACTGAATCACCGGATAAAATAAATTCAGTAATAATGGGTAGAAAAACATGGGAATCACTTCCAGACAAATTTAAACCATTACCAAATAGGTTAAATATAGTTCTTACTAGAAATGAGATTAAAGATAATATTTTACATAATAATGTAAAGGTATTTTCATCAATTGACCATATAATAAATTTTTTAAAAAATGAATCAAAAATAGAAAAGAATTTTGTAATTGGAGGTGGGGAAATTTATTCACAATTTTTAGATAAAAAATATATCGAAAATATTGATAAATTATATATGAGTGAAGTATCAACATCATATGATTCTGATGTATATTTTCCCACAATTCCCAAATGGTTTTTTCAAATAAATGAAGAGAAATTAGGAGATAATATAATATTAAAAACATATCAAAATAAAAGCGATATTAATTCACAAGAATATAATTATTTAAATTGTATAAATAATGTTTTAAATAATGGAGAATATATTGTTGATAGAACTAAAACTGGTATTCTTTCCTTACCACATCAAACAATATCATTTGATATAAAATCGATTGATAATGATGACCAAAAAAAAATAAAATATTATCCACCATTTATGACAACTAAAAATCTTTATTTAAAAGGTGTTATTTGGGAATTAATCTGGTTTTTAAGTGGTAATACTGATTCAAAATGGTTAGAAGAAAGAAAAACAAATATTTGGAAAGGTAATACATCTCGAACTTTTCTAGATAATAGTGGTTTATATGATTATCAAGAGGGACAAATCGGACCCGGTTATGGACACCAATGGGTAAATTGGGGTGGTGATTGGCGTTCAAATAAATTAACAGGTACTAATCAAATTCAGAATATTATTGATATAATAAAAAAAGACCCATCAACAAGAAGAGCAGTATTATCAGCATGGAACGTGAGTGATATTCCAAAAATGGCATTACCACCATGTCATATTTTATATATTTTCAAAGTATCTAATCATAATGATTATAAAAAACGATTAAATTGTATGGTATCGTTACGTTCAAATGATTTATTTTTAGGATGTCCTTTCAACATAGCCTCGGCTTCAATTCTAACAATTTTATTATCAAGAAGTCTTAATATGTTGCCCGGAAAAATAACATTAGCAATTTCAGATGCTCATATATATTCTAATCATGTTGAACAAGTTAGAGAACAATTGGAAAGAACACCTCTTCAAGTTCCCGAATTAATAATCGATAAAGATATTAATAATCATTCAGATATGATGAAATTAACATATGACAATTTTAAATTATATAATTATTATCATCATCCAGCAATTAAAGCCGTAATGGCTGTATAATTATATTTTTTCAAATGTTTTATTCTCAAAGTCCCAATTGGGGGTGGGATAGAAAATAAAGAATGATTGAAAAAAGACCTATGAAAAATAATTACTAATACCTCGTAAAAAAATAGATATATTTACATCGTTAATTTTTATGATTTTTTAATTGTGATTTTTTAATTGTGATTTTTTAATTGTGATTTTTTAATTGTGATTTTTTTTAAATTTTGTTTATGAAATGGTTTTTAGGTAATGGTATTTTGTGTGTGTGATTTCCCCATAAAAAATATTATGCTTCGCATTAGAAATCATATGGGAAAAACACACACACAAAATACAAAACTAATAAAATACTACTAGAATATCAGTATATTAAATATTTTGGATATATATGTATTATTAAAAAATTGATTATTTATAAATATATAAATTGATAATAATTATTAAAAATTGATTATTTAAAAATATAATACAAAAAATATAAAAGATGGCAAAGCGACTTAATATTTTACAATCATTAACAGATAAGGCTTCAATGGCTACGACTAATTTTAAACATTGTTGTGGTATTAAAGCAAAAGGGCAAAAGTCTTGATTGTATAAGGAATAATTATGATGGACAAAAAGCTCGTTTATTTGGTATGACATATTGTGATGCTTCGATTCATAGTGAGATTTCGGCATTAATTGCCTTGGAAAGGAAGATGTCAAAATCTTCTTATTCGATTAAAGATATTCGTCGGAAGATGAAGAAAATTACGTTATATGTTATACGAGTAAATGAAATTAATCAATTGCGAAATTCAGCTCCATGTGCTCATTGTCTTTATTGGATTCAAAAATTGGGAATTAAGCGTATTGTTTATTCGATTGATGAAAATACATATGTATCATCGAATCCAAATCATTTAACAACTACACATCTTTCAAATTCACAAAGAAAAATTATGAAAAATCGATCATTTTAGAATAAATATAAGTTGCCTCATGAAATAATTCAAAAAAATTGTTTTTTTAATATATTATATAAAAATATAAAACATAAAATATATTAAAATGAATATTGTTAATTATCCACCAAATACACCTTTATATGCAGGTAATTATCTTACATTTAAATATCCAATATATCCATTATCATTTTTCCATTGGTATGAAACTCAAGAATATAGTCAAATGGAATGTTCAAATAAAATACTAGCTCCTGACAGATTATTAATTGAAATTAACAAGTATTCAAATATTTCAATGCCTTATTTCTTTCAATTTCAGAATACAGTTGGGATTTTCAGTATTGGTAAATTTATTGAAGGACTTGATGGTATTTTTGTTCCTGAAAGATTATTTCAACAATTACAAATTGAAATTGGAAGTGAAATTGAATTTGAATTAATTAATCAACCTTTACAACAAGGAACAAAAATAACAATTCGACCTAAAACATGTGAATTATTAGATATTAGTGATCCAAAACAATTTCTCCAAGATAAATTACAATTTAATTATACAGCTCTAGAAGAAGGTGAAATTATTAAATTGAGTATTTCAAATAATGATAATTTGTATATTACAATTAGCAAAACAGAACCAACTTTAAAAATCAATATTACTGAAACAGATTTAGAAATTGACTTTGAAGAACCTGAAAATTATCAAGAATATTTATTAATTAAAAAAATACAAATAGAATATGAGGAAAATGAAAAGAAACGTCTAGAAAAGGAAAATGAAGAAAAAAAATTAATTGAATTAAATAAAATACGACTTTCAGAAGGATTTAAAATTAATAAATTATACTTTAAACTTCCATCTAATCAATCTAATCAATCTAATCAATCTAATCAATCTAATCAATCTAATCAATCTAATCAATCTAATACATTTACAGGGATTGGTAATCGTTTGGGAACAAAATAATTTAGAAAAATAGGTATTAAATATCATTTTTAGTTATTATAACAGTTTGGTTATCATTATCGGATTGAATATTAATATTTTCTTTTTCAAGATATTCATCAGTAGTTAATTTACTTATTTTTGGATTAAATATTATTTGATTATTATTTTGATTATTTTCAGATTTATTATTTTCAGATTTATTATTTTCAGATTTATTATAATGATGATTAAGTGCGAAAACTCGAACTAAATTATCATATCGAATTGACATATTTTGTTGATATATATCTAATTTTTTTAATTTAGGGAAATATTTAGGTGTTCTCCATCTATTAAACCATAATGTTTTATGTGTTTCAATTCCATTATCAATTTTTTCAATAGTATGACTTATATTATCAATTATATCTTTAACTTGTTCTAGGGCTAAAATTAAAGAATTTGAGGGTGTTAATTTACCTTGATTAATTTGTTGATTAATTTCATTTACAATAGATTCAATAATTTTACATCTTCCTTTAAGGTCATATTTTTCCATAATTTCGAGTATATTTGGATCGGTATGAGACCAAATACTTTTAATATGTCCAATAATTCCTCGAGATGTTTCACTAACGAACTCTTGTCCAACAGCAGAACCAATCATACTACTTAAAAACATCGCATGAATCTCCATTTATATTATTATCTAGATTTTTTAATTGTAGATTTATATTATTTTTAACAATATATTATTATCTAGAATTTTATATCAATTTTCATTTTTTCTCTTATTTAATAAATAAAAATAAATAAATAAAAAATAAAAAATAAATAATAAATAAAGTAAGTAAATATGAAAATAATATTTTTGATTAGTTTTGTAATTCTAGTGATTTATGTAATTTTTTATTTAATATATTCTAGAGATAAACAGATTAAAAAACCGATTGAAAATTTTCAAGAAAAACCGAAACAAGATAATATTATAATAACTGGTCCCTCATTAATTGATGATTCTTCAATTAAAATATTTGGTGAAAATGACCCAATCACATGTAATCTTAAAATTTCAAAAGAACAATTTTGTTATGATATTGAAAATCAAAAAAAATGGAATAGACAATTGATTCCAGTTCATATAATTCAAGATTTTAAAGGTAAATATTTAGCAGTATTTAATGATGGACAAATTTATACAAAAGATAATTTAATCGATAAAAAATTATGGATAGGACCACTTAATAATTCATATGCTTTAAATTCAGAAGGTCTAGAAATTCCACTTCGAATGATTATGTTATATCCATTTGAAAAAGAAAAAAATGGTGATGAAATCCAATATAAAGTTATAAAATTACTGGGTGTTGGTATTGATGGTAATTTATATCTTAAAGAAGGAGAAGATTATCAAAGTAAATGGAATAATGTATCAGGTGGAAATAATCAAAATTTAATTTATATATTTACTGATTTTTTAGAATCAAAAGAACAATCAAATTTAAAAAATACTGAAACCGAATTATTTAATGATGTTCAAGAAAGTCAAAATACTGATTATTATCCTAGACTATGGGCAATTGATGGTAACGGAAGATTTCTAAGAAAAATAAATAATTCTCTTGAAAGTTCATTCGAAGTATTCTCACATACACAAGAACCTGTACCAATGATAAAAGTTTTTTGGGATAAAAATGGATTTATGCTTGGTATCGGAACAGATTTTAAAATATATAAAAAAAAATCAACACAATGGAAAACACTTCAAGCATGGGATTTAGATAACGGACCATCAGAATATAAAGTTATTGACTTATTATTAGATTCGGATGGACATTTTTTTGGAGTAGTTTTAGACAATGAACTTGGAAGAATAAGATTAATGAAACAAACTGAATTTTATTATTTAGCAAATTTTGAATTTCTAGAATTAACAAATCGACACAAACCAAATATATTATCAATTTATAATATTATTCATCATAAGTCTGGTTTTGACATTCAAACATATAATAGTTATATTGATTTGGAAGAAGAAATGTATCGTAATGAAAATTTAGAGGCAATACATCAGAGGAACATGCTTGAAAATAGAATGAAATTACAAAAATTATGTAAAAAGAAAAATCCAGAAAAAAACTTAACAGCACGAAATTTTGAATTTGAAAATCAATTAAATGAACAAAAAAATAAAATAGATGAGTTAAGCAAAGAAATAATAAGATTATCACATCCTGATTTTTCTAAAATTAGCAAAGTCTCACCTCAAGGAGATACAATCATGATTTAACTAGATTCTTTCGGTTTAGAAGCACAGATTCCACACTTTCCAATTCGAATTGGGAGGTCTTGACCTTGCCACTTCTGAAACCTAATTTTGTAAAGATTAATAAATTCTTCATCACAAACAATACATTTTCCAATGTCAGGAATATCATCAATCGGGTCTCGTTCCTTTTCTGGAATCGCAACGGTAGTATCACTCATTTTAATTATATTAGTTAATTAATTTTGTTAGTTAATATATTTATATGTTATAAAAAAATTTCAATTTTTTGGAATTACCTAACGATCTGACTTTAAATTATGTTTACTTATTTAAACATTTACCACATGACTGAATCAAACAAGGAACAGTTTGTCCACACTTTGTATCAAACTTTATTCCATAAAGGTTCAAGAACCATTCACCACATTGCTTACAAGGAGAAATGTCGGGAGCTTGACCTTCCTTAATTTGCTCATCATTTTGAATTTCACACCGCTCCTTGACGAGCTCATTAACGTTCAATGCGTTAGCCATTTATATTCTAGTTTAAATGTGGTGTTCAAGGATCGTAAGATATCTTTAAGTTATTAAGTTAGTTAAAATAAGTAATAATTATTCAATTTTTCTAATATATTATTATCTAAAATGGATAATAATTTGAAGTTTTACAATAATTATCTAACAAATAATTAAAAGGTATATACAAATAATACAATCTATTTACAAATGAATTATTTATATGAATTATTGATAATGATTTCGGGAACAATACTATTTATTTTAATTTTGATAATCTTTAAAATTTATTTATCTTCATTATCTTCATTTGACAATATAAATTATGAGTTTTTTCAGGATGTTGAAGTTCCAAGATATAACAAACTTGAAAATGTGTATAGTGATAATAACAATAATAAAGATTCATATAATTTTGGAGACGAATGGAAAAATCAAAATCTTGACGGATGTAAAAAATTATGTGATGATGATACTAATTGTATTGGATTTTATAGAAATAAAAATTTACAAGATGAACAAATCGGAGAATGTGTTCCATTTTCCAATTTTAATTGTCAATCTGAATACATCGCAAAAAATAGAAAACAAAGTAAATTCGCCACAAATTATAATACATACATCAAAAATCAGAATTCTGAAAATTTATCACTAAATACATGTTTTTCTAGACACAATTTTAATCAACCAGTATCAATTAAAATAGATTCAAATCAAAATTTATATTGGTTTTATGATGAAAATACAGCAACAATAATGATTAAAAATTATCAAGAAACAAACAATTCAACTCAGTTTCCAAACTTTCAATTTAAATTTGAAGCCGGAAAACTTCCTAGAACACTTCAAATTCATCCAATTAAAGATTATAATTCAATTAATCAAAATTTAAGTCATAATTACCCAACAGAAACAAAAATAATTGTTGATAATTATAATATTGCTAAATTGCGTCAATCATCATTTATCGCAACAAGTGGATTAAATAATCCCACAAAAATAAGTTTTAAATTAATTCCAAATGGAAAACTAGGAGGTAAAGACCATTATTTAGTTGCTAATAACGGATATTTAGAAATTAGTCCAAATATAAATAACCGTAAAGAAATGGCAACATTTGATATTATAAATAATTCAATTAATCCAGTTAATCCAGTTAATCCAATTAATCAAGTTAATCCAGTTAATCAAGTTAATCCAGTTAATCCAGTTAATCCAGTTAATCCAGTTAATCCAGTTAATCCAGAGATTGACATAGATAAATTATTTGGAGAACCAATATTAACACCGAGTGAAAGAATAACTCAAATGGTTAATCAAAATACAAATGTAATAAATTCAATGGAAGATGATATTTTAAAAACTGATATGTATTTAGATACTTTAACACAATATAATAACCAAAGAATAAATACTCTAGATAGATTAATTGATAATCATTTAATTGGTGATAATATTAATAATTTTTATAAGATAAAAAAAGAACTCAAAAAAGTCGAAGAAAGTGTAAATCAAAATGAATAAAATATAAGTTTCATATAATATAGTAGAATCATTGAAAACGAATTATAAAAAAAATTATTAAACATGTCTGAAAAGAAAGAAAAAACAAAATTAATAACGATTGAAAATATTAGTAAAACATTACATAATAATAATGTTCTAGAACATAGATTATCAGTTTATAAAACATTAATGGAAACGGTTTTTTGTGATCCTTCATTGGAAACAATGAATGATTTTTTTAAAGCATGGGAAAACAAAAAAAATACAAAGGAATATGATTTAGAATATGATAAATATATCCAATTATGTTTAGATTTTGAGTTATGTGAGCCCGGAAGATTAGTAAGAAAACATCTAGGAAAACCCGAATTAAAACCAGAAACGAAAATATTGATTAAATATTCAGTATAAATATAATATATAAAATATAGTATAGTTAAATGGAACATAATAAAAATCGAATTGAAAAAGAAGACAAAAGTGGATTTTATGAAACATTTATTCGACAATTACCAAACAATGATTTTGAAAAAGTTGAACGAGAATTTAATTATCAATCTGTTTCAACTAAAATTCCTAATTCAGTTTATCAAAGAAGCCAATGGGTTAAATTTGGAGACGCAATAAATGATTCGCATAATCATACAATAACGACAACTGGTTCAGATGTTTTTTTTGAAATTAATCCAAATTTAAAAAATTATTATTATAAAAATACAATATATCTAGAAAGACCATTGGAAAAAGAAAAACAATCCGAAAAAGAAAAACAATCAGAAAAAGAAAAACAATCCGAAAAAGAAAAACAATCCGAAAAAGAAAAACAACTCGAGAGAGAAAAACAACCTGAAAAAGAAAAACAACCTGAAAGAGAAAGACCTAATCAAAATGATGATGATAATTTAAAATCTGGATTATGTAGAAATTGTCAAAAAAATCATTGGACATTTGCGTGTCCATTAAAAAAACAGAATGAACGTAAAAATGAAAGACACGGTAGAGATAAAGGATATAGAGATAAAGGATATAGAGATAAAAATAATGAAATAAGAGAATCTAGAGAACCGATAAAAAGAGAAACATTAAAGATAGTGAATTTGCCGGAGGATGCGGAATATAATGAATTATATCAATATTTTGTTTATTACGGAGATATAGAAAGATTAAATATGATAAGAGATAAAAAAACAAAAGAATTTATAGGGATGATTTTGCTAACATATATTGATAAAACGAGTTTCGACACAGCATTAATGGAACTAGAAGGTAGTAAATATTGTAATAGTATAATAAATGTATCAGTAGCGGATGATAAATAATCACGATAAATAATCATTAATGAAATCATCTAGAGAGACAATTTTAATTTGTAGATTTTTAGCATTTTGTATTTTGCTACTTGAACTATTCGGATCTTTAGCAATTAATAGAGTAGTTTTTGAATTAATAGTATTAACTATTTCTCCACCTTCATTTTGAACTTTTTTAATTTGTTCTGGTGTGAGACGAACACCGGTTTCAACGATTTTCATTCCCTTTAATTTACCATTATTATTTACATTTTGAATTTG
>Ga0172376_10004907_pt1 | contig 15084 bp, 13 predicted proteins | sample Lak35m_FD_121114 | JGI IMG/M metagenome (GOLD analysis project Ga0172376, IMG submission 121114) | Freshwater microbial communities from Kabuno Bay, South-Kivu, Congo - kab_092012_35m | ecosystem: Environmental > Aquatic > Freshwater > Lake | place: Democratic Republic of the Congo: South-Kivu...
AGAGGTCGATCGGCAGCCACTGTCGTTCCAGTTGCGGGTCGATGAAGGCCTGATCGTTCTTCGGGTCGATGAAGCGGATGTAGTACCAGCACGAACCGGCCCATTGCGGCATGGTGTTGGTTTCCCGCTTCAGCTTCGTGCCGTCGGCGGCGGTCTTGAAGAGCCACTCGACCGGAGCCTTCGACAGCATGGGATCGGGCGTGCCGGTGGGTTTGAACTCGGCCATCGGCGGCAGTTTCACCGGCAGTTCGGATTCGGCATCGGTCCGCATCAGCCCGGTCGGCTGACCGTTCGCATCGAGTTCATGCCAGATCGGAAACGGCTCGCCCCAGTACCGCTGCCGGCTGAACAGCCAGTCCCGCAACCGGTAATTGATCGCCCTGCGGCCAAGCCCCTGCGCAGAGAGATCCTCGGTGATCTTCGCCTTGAATTCGTTCGTGGGCAGGCCGTTGTAGGGACCGGAATTGACAGCGACACCCGGCTCCGTGAAAGGCTCGGACGCGCACGCCTCCGGCGTTGCGGTTAAACAATTCCGATCAGCCACCACGGGAATAATGGGGATGTTGAAGGTGGTCGCGAACTCCCAGTCGCGTTCGTCGTGAGCCGGGACGGCCATGATGGCGCCGGTGCCGTAGCTGATCAGGACATAGTCCGCGATCCACACGGGAACCTGTTCGCCGTTGACGGGATTGATGGCGTGGCTGCCGGTGAAGACGCCGGTCTTGGTTTTGGCGAGGTCGGTGCGGTCGAGGTCGCTCTTGAGCGCCGCCTGCCTGCGGTAGGCCTCCACGGCGTCGCGCTGTTCCGGAGTGGTGAGTCGATCGACAAAGGGATGTTCGGGCGCGAGCACCATGTACGTCACACCGAACAGCGTGTCCGGCCGGGTCGTGTAGACGCGGATCACGTCGTCGCCGGGCACCCGCGGGAAGCCGGACTTTGCTCGCGCTGCTTTCCAGGCGTCGAAAGCGGGCGACCCCTCACCCCCGGCCCCTCTCCCCGCTGGGGCGAGGGGAGAAACTGGAGTGGAGCCGATGAAGAAATCCACTTCCGCGCCGGTGCTGCGGCCGATCCAGTTCCGCTGCATTTCCTTGATGGATTCCGGCCAGTTCAGGTCTTCCAGTTCGTCGATCAACCGCTCGGCGTAGGACGTGATGCGAAGCATCCACTGGCGCAGCGGGAACCGTTCGACCGGATGCCCGCCGCGTTCGCTGCGACCGTCGATGATTTCCTCATTGGCCAGCACCGTGCCCAGAGCCGGACACCAGTTGACCGGCGCTTCGTGCTGATAAGCCAGTCGATGAGCGTCCTGATAACGCCGCACAGCTTCGGTGCCCTGCGCCTGCACGTCGGCGGGGATCGGCAGTTCGGCGATCGGCCGGCCGCGACCGGTCCGCTGCTTTCCATCCGGTCCGGTCCAGACGCAGTCCGGGTCGTACCAGGTGTCGAAGAGCTTCAGGAAAATCCACTGCGTCCAGCGGTAGTAGTCTTCGTCCGTGGTGGCCAGTTCGCGGTCCCAGTCGTAGCTGAAACCCAGCGATTTGAGCTGCCGGCGGAAGGTCTCGATGTTCTTCGCCGTGGTGATGGCCGGATGCGTGCCGGTCTTGATCGCGTAGTCCTCGGCCGGCAGACCGAAGGCGTCCCAGCCCATGGGATGCAGAACCTGCTTCCCCTTCATGCGGCTGTACCGGCAGAGGATATCCGTGGCCGTGTAGCCTTCCGGATGCCCGACGTGCAGGCCCGCTCCGGAGGGATAGGGGAACATGTCGAGCACGTACAATTTTTCCCGACCGGGATCGAACGGGCCGGTGCGGAATGTGGCGTTGTCTTCCCAGTATTTCTGCCACTTCGGCTCAAGACGCTGCGCGTCGTAACGAGGCATGTCGGACTCTTTTCAGGGATGCGGCGAAACGGCAGGAAAACGATGGGATGAATAAACGGTGTGGCGGGCACAGCCCGCCCTACGGGTCGGGAGTGTCCCGGACGCGCGGCGGGTTTTCAATGAGCGCTGCCGGAGCGTGCCGCAACGGGAACGAACCGGCGGAACCGGTCAAACCGGCTGGATGTCGCAGACGGAACGGACGATGACAGGAGGCCTGGTTGCCGGTTCGCAGCAACGGCGGCAGAATGGCGACCGGCATTTCTGATTCCACCGGAGTCACAGACTCCGGCTCCCGTTACTGACAGACGGTCCGCCTTCATCTCATGAGCATCACCGGTCATCTGCGATCCAGCGTCGGAGCCATTGTCCGTATGAAGCTGCGCCGGCAACTGGCGCGGTTCAAAGCCTCGGCGATGGACTGCCGGCAGACGCAAACGCGCGTGCTGAAGTCGCTGCTGGATCTGAACCGGGAATCGCGGTTCGCCACCGACCACGGACTGACCTCGGTGCAGGATGTCGCCGGCCTGCGACGCTGCCTGCCGGTGGCGAAGTACGAACTCTTTCAGCCGTACATCGACGCTCTGCGCAAGGGCGATTCGTCCGCGCTGCTGGGTCCGGAAAACCAGCTGATGATGTTCACGCTGAGCAGCGGGACCACGGCCGAATCCAAGTTCATCCCGGTCACTCAGCACTTTTACGAAGACTACCGCCGCGGCTGGCAGACGTGGGGCATCGCCGCCTACGACGACCATCCCGCTCTACGCCGCCTGCGGATGATGCAGATCGTCAGCGACTACGACCGCTTCCGGTCGGAATGCAACATTCCCTGCGGAAACATCAGCGGCCTGGCCGCGTTCATGCAAAAGCGGATCGTCCGCAGCATGTACACGCTGCCGTACGCGATCACCCGCGTGCCCACTCCGGAAGCCAAGTATTACACCGCGCTGCGGCTGGCCATCGCCGATCCGGAAGTAGGCATGGTCACCACCGCCAATCCCAGCACGCTGGTCCATCTGGCCCGCATGGCGGACGAACGCTCCGACGAGCTGATCAAGGACATCTTCGACGGCGGCTTGAGCGAGCGGGTGGAGATCCCCGTCGGCGTGCGGGAATCCATGAGCCGCCGGCTGGCGCAGAGGAATCCGGGCCGGGCCAGGCAGCTCGAACGACTGCGGAACGAGCACGGCCGGTTGCTGCCGCAGCACTTCTGGTCGCATCTGCAACTGCTGGCGGTGTGGACGGGAGGCAGCTGCGCCGCCTATCTGCCGACGCTTCGCGAATACTTCGGGATGACTCCGGTCCGCGATCACGGCCTGTCAGCCAGCGAAGGCCGCATGACTCTGCCGCTGGAAGACGAAACCTGCGACGGCGTGCTGGATGTCTCGTCGCACTTCTTCGAGTTCATTCCGGAAGAGCAGTACGGCCAGGCCGATCCGGTCGTGCTGGAGGCTCACGAACTGCAGCGCGATCACAACTACTACATCCTGCTGACGACGGCGTCGGGGCTGTACCGCTACGACATCTGCGACGTGGTGCGGTGCGTCGATTTCCTGGGCACGACACCCGTTCTGCGGTTTCTCCACAAGGGTGCACATATCTCGAACATCACCGGTGAAAAGCTGGCGGAATCGCAGGTCGTCGATGCCGTGCGCTCGGTGCTGGGCCGCATGAATCATCGCGTCGAGTTCTTCACGCTGGTGCCGGTGTGGGGCAATCCACCCTGCTACCACCTGCTGCTGGAAGAACACGAAACGCCGCGCGATGGCCGGCTGCTGGAGATGGAACGTCTGCTCGACGAGCGGCTTTGTGAAACCAACTGCGAGTACCACGAGAAGCGCGCCACCGGGCGTCTGGCCGAACCGCGCGTGGCCTCGATGCGGAACGGAAGCTGGACCGAGTTCGCCCGCATGCGGCAGTCCCGGCTGGGCGGCAGCATCGAACAGTACAAGCACCCGTGTCTGATCCCCGGTCTCGACGCCGCCGCCGCCATCCGGCAGCAGTTCGTCATGTCCTGAGTACGATCGCAGAAATGATCAGCCCGATGCCAACCGGGGTCTCAGTCGCAGAGCGACTGAGCGACGCAGCGGTTTCGCTCCGAGTCTGTGAAATAATCACCGCAGGGTGTGACCAGCAGGCCGGATGACGCAGCGGTGTGCCGGCGCAGAGAAGATCTCGACCGGTTCAAACATTTACGAACCACAATATTCTGCCTGCACCGGCACACCTGTCGAGTCTCGCTCTGCTTGTCACACCCTGCAGGATAGATTCACAAGCTCTCCGTGTGACGAACCAGGCATGGCACGAACGAAACCCGGATCCGAGCCTTCGCCCGAATCCGTGTTTCATCCGTGTTCAATCTGTGGCTGATAAACGCCGATCAGCCCGCACGGCATCAGTAAGTCTGAGCCGGCACGAGCGGCAGGCCCGTCTGCGGATCGCGCGCGATCGCGACGGCCGGAGCGTTCTCCGGAACGGCTTCGATGCGGCCGGCCAGCTCGTGGCCAGGAGCGGTCAGGATGACCGGCTGAGCCGCCATCTGCCGCAACTGCACCGCGGCCACCGATTCCTGAGCTGACGCCTGCACGAAAGCCGAACCGGTCTTGTGAGTCCCGGTCGATGCGGCGCGGCTTCCGGTTCCGCCATAGCTGGTCTGATATCCGTGGACCGAGAAGCTCTGATCGAACGACCGGAACGCCTGGCCGACTTCGGACAGCTCCGAGTTCACGGAATCCGTCAGCGCACTGATTCCCGCTGTCATTCCCAGCACGCCGACAGTGCTGAGGACAACCATCTCCGCCGACAGAACGGCTCCCAGCTCGTCCTTCCACAAACGCTGCATCAGTCTCATCACGCACGCTCCTCTCTCTGTGTCTCTTCGGGTCTCTCTCCCCCCCCGGTCACCCGGCGGGCGAGTTAAAATACACAAGATACACAGAATGAGCAATATGCTGATTTTGACGATCTGACAGGAAAGTCAGTCTCCACCGCCTCCGCATCCGCCGCAGCCACCACCTCCGCAGCCTCCGCCACCTCCGCTGCAACCAGTTCCACAACCAGAACTTGATGAGTTTCCAGAGGACGGCGGCGGGAGGATCATCCGTTGAAAATCGCCCAGAGCCGTTCCCGCCAGAACGGACGGGCCGAGGAGCGCCAATCCCATTGCCAGACCGCTCGGAGCGGCATTCATCCCGAACTCCTGACCCTCTGCGGCGTGCCGGCCTGCGCGATAATTGTCCATCAGCAGCTTCAGCACTCGCGAGCCGCGCCAGGTTCGTCTCGGGCCGGCCAGGACAAACTTCAAGGCCATCACCAGAGTCACCACGCACAGCAGAACCAGTAGTTCGACCGGCCGGTTGCGATTGATTCCGACCATCACTTTCGCCAGACCGAACACCAGCAGCAGCAGAAACAGAGTGCCCGGCACGAGCCGCGCCAGGAGGGACGTTCCGCTGGTCGGGATGAGTTCCAGCTCCTGCAACCTCGCGATGACCGGACCACTGGCCGGTTTCATGGCCCGGTGGAACGCTTTCAGAGTGGTTTCCTCGCCGATGGCCAGCAGCGCGATGCGATCCATCTCAGGGGCGTCGCCGGGAAGAGGAGTGCCCGCCACGATTCGCCCCACCGTCGGATGCACTCCGATATGTCCGCGTTCATTGAGCCGGGCGAGCACGACATTGGCCATTCTGTCCCGGCCGCCCGCCAGGTATGCGGCTTCATCTTCAGACAGGTCAGGCATCTGCGCCGGCAGACCGGACGGCCCTTTGATGGCCAGTCGCCACACGATGCTCATCCCCAGCACGATTCCCAGGCAGGTCAGATACAGGGACAGAAACTGAGGACCGGGAAGGTCGAGCGGACCGCCGGCCGGATCGGCTGCGCAGCCCAGAGTCACCAGCAGACCGAGCAGCGCCGCGGCCGACACCAGGTTCCACTGCGCCCGGCGGGGATGCGGGATGATCCAGTGCCTGGAGGCGTCCACATGCACGGGTCGCGTTCGCGATCGACGCTTCTCTTCCGGCGCCGGCCAGAGATCAGCGGGCGGTTTCTGTCCGAAGAACCGTTCGTAGCTGGCCAGCGTTCGCGAGTACCAGTCGTGCAGCGTGGTCTGTTCGGCTTCCGTTCCGGTGGAAGGCAGATGATGCAGCGGTTGCTTCAGCACGTTCGGGCAGAAGTCGTTCCAGTAGGACTGCGTGTCGATCAGATGCTGATGCCACGCGTCGTCCACGACTTCCGAAGGTGAGACCGGATGTCCGGCTTCCACGGCGAGAAACGCGAACCGGCGGTATTCGCGGAGAACCCGCCGCGCGAATTCGATCGACCAGCGGTTTTCCTGAGCCAGCCGCATCAGGAACGTGCGACGCGCACCGGGCTGATCGAACGAGAACTCATCCAGCCGCTGCAGAAGACTTCGCTGGCGATCATTCATGATTCACTCCAGTCTGGCGGAATCGCCATGACATGCGCGGGCAGCCGGAAGGAACCGGCCGATGGCGGAAGTGAATCATGCCGACGGAAAACTGTCAGCGCGATTCCGGGCGAGGAACCGGAAAGCGCAGATGCGCGCCCAGCCATTCCAGCAGGCGCCAATCCATCCAGCGATTGTCGGGATCACAACCGCGCCGCGCGATGTATCCCAGATGGCCGCCGTGCCGCGCGATATGCACGTGGAGATTCGGCAGCGCCGGCAGTTGCTGAAAGGACTGCACGGGAATCAGCGGATCGTCGGCGGCCGTGAGAATCAGAGTCGGCGTCAGGATGGACGGCACGAAGCGGATCCCGCTGCACCGTTCGTAATAGTCCGCGACGCTGGCGAAGCCGGAGACCGGCGCGGTGTAGCCATCGTCGAACTCGCGCAGCTGCTGCGGCGGGGTCGTGAACAGCGGTCGCGGCGCATCGGGAAAGACCCGCAGGCGATCTTCCACCTGTTCGTGCAGCAGGCGGGTGAAGTGCCGCTCGTAGAGCCGGTTCGATCGACGCTGCAGCGCCTGCGAACACTGCTCCAGATCAATCGGTGGATTCACTGCCGCCGCGCAGACCAGATAACGCGGCAGCGTTCCCGCGCGGGCGTCCTCACCGAGCATCTTCAACACCATGTTGCCGCTGAGCGAGAAGCCGACCAGTCCGCCCAGCGAGCCGTTGCAGAGGCTGCTGGCATGATGAAAAGCCAGCCGGACATCCGGGGAGCAGCCGGCGTGATACGGTCGCCGGGCCAGTCCCGCTCCGGCTCCGGCCCCGCGATGATCCAGCCGGAAAACGCGGACGCCGCGCGCCGTCAGCCGCATCATCATCCGCACGAGATACGCGCTGTCGTAGCCGCCGGCCAGACCGTGCAGCAGCAGGACAAACGGATGTCCCGGTCCCCATCCGACCGGGCAGTCATCGTGCAGAATCAAACGGTCGCCGTCGGGAAGATCGAGCGGATGCCGTCGCGCTGTTTCGCGAACCTGCGGGTCCACTCCCTGCGACAGGAACGCCCACAACGTCTGTCGATGCCCGCCTCGCAGGATCAACGGCGGAATCAATGGAGGAAAGGTCAACGTCATCACATCCTGTGAACTGTGATCGCCACGGCGCAAAGCGACTCTGGTTTCTACGGGCACCAGCTTCTACGGGCACCAGACCGGCGGAAAAGATCCTTTGTCACCGCCGGTGCGGGGCATGTTATAGAGAATCGCGGACCGCGATGTCGCGTCGGCGGCCGGGCTTCAAAACATCAAGCGTTTCCGCTGGATCAGCGGTCTGAACGCGCTCCGGAATTTCTCAGGCAAATCCGCGACACGGCGGCCAGCGGTTTCCGCTGTGGATGGCAGAGGCCGTCTCAACGCGCAACACCAGGAAGCTTCACTGTGATCCGTCACCTGCTGCATCATCAGCTCAATCGCCTGGAGCGGCAGCTCGGCGGATCTGTCGATCATCTGCGGCATCTGGCCGATGTTTCGTTGCCGGCTTTCTTCAAGCTGATGCTGACCGGACCAGCGGCGACTCATCGGCGAACCGCGTCGCTCGACATGCTGCATGCGGTCCGGATCGCCGCGACCGCTCACGAGGATTGCGGCTCGTGTCTTCAGATCGCCGTGAATCTGGCGCGGCGGGATGGTGTTGCCATCGCGGTGCTGAGGAACCTGTTGAACGGTCTGGCGACTGAACTGCCGGAACCGGTGCTGACCGCCTTCCAGTTCGCTCAGTCCGTGCTGAGCCGCGACGGTCAGGACGAATACTGGCGAACGCAGCTCCGTGAGAACTTCGGTGAAGAGGTCGTTGTCGAACTGTCGCTGGCCATCGCGCTGGCCCGGATCTTTCCGGTCCTGAAGCGCGGGACGGGATTCGCGACACCGTGCGGACGGGTTGCCATTGAGGGCAAATTCACAGAAGCATGCGCACCTGGAATGAGTGCTCTGGGGAACAACGAGAAAGTGAGGCCGGCATGATTCCCGTGCAGGCGCTGTTTGAAGCGCATCTCATGGTGTCGGATCTGGGTCGCGCCATCGCGTTCTATCGCGATGTGCTCGACTTCCGCCTGGCCACCGTGCTGCCGGAACGAGGCGTCGCATTCTTCTGGATCGGTCCGGGCCGACAGTCCATGCTGGGACTGTGGACCGGCGGCAGCGCGCCGCTCCGCATGAATCTGCACACGGCCTTCCGGACGCAGCGCGACCACGTCCTCGCCGCACCGCAACGGCTGCGGGATCACGGCATCGAACCGCTCGATCTTCAGGGGCGGCCGACGAGCGAACCGGTCGTCATCGGCTGGATGCCGGCGGTCGCGATCTATTTCCTCGATCCCGACGACAACCTGCTGGAGTACATCGCGGCGCTGGAAGGTCGCCGCTACGGTGCTCATCACGGCCGCGCTGGTCATCGCGCTGGCCCGCAATGGTTCGACAAGTCCGTTGAGGAGCTGATCGTGTGGTGCGGCGATGACGCGCAGCGATCGCGGATCGTCCCTCAGCTCACCGAGGCCATCCGGTTCATGACTGATTCAAAGCAGGCGATGGATGCGGCGCTCAAAATTCTGGAGTTCGCTCCGGAAACTTCGTTCGGCCCGCACGACTACCTGGTCGCGCAGGCCGTGACAATGGCGGCCCGCGCGGAAACTCCTAACGGCTACTTTGAAGCCGTGCATCCCGGTCTGCCGGATTACGCGGGCTGACGGCCTTCGGACGTGACGCTCGAAGCGCGGCCTGACGTGTGGCTCCACCAGGCGAGCATCAGACCGAAGACCAGCGTGGCGAGGCTGATCTCCTGCGCGGGAGTCAGGCCGATGTTGAGAAAGCCCGGCTGGCCCTGCTCGTCCGTCCGCAGGCTTTCGATGAAGAAGCGCGTCATCGAGTACGCGATGGCTCCCAGAGCGATCACCGAACCATCGCCGCGCCGATACCGGTAATAGACCGTCGTGATCAGCGCCAGCAGCAGACCGTCGATCACACTGTAAAGCTGAGTCGGATGCAGCGGCGCCGTGCAGGCCGAGCCGGGATCCAGCAGGCCTCGTTCGACGTACTCCTTCCACGGCACGCTGCCCTGAGGAAACGAAACACCCCACGGCAGCGTCGTGACACCGCCGAAACAGCAGCCGTTGAGAAAACAGCCCACGCGACCGAAGGCGATGCCGACAAACAGCGCGGGGATGACCGCGTCTCCATACTTGAGCGGGCTGATGTGATGCTTCCGGCAATGCAGCACATACACGACCGCCGCGAGAGCGATGCCGCCGTGCAGCACCAGGCCTCCGTCCGGCAGATTGACGGCCGCCAGCAGATAGTCCTGAAGCGACTGGCACCGCGCAAAGGCACGATCGTGATAGCGGATCAGATGCAGCAGTCGCGCGCCGACAATTCCGACCAGCACCATCACCACCGCCAGGTTCGCGGAGAAATCCGGATCGACTCCGGCGAGCGGCGAACGCTTCCGCGCCACCCATCCCGACGCCAGGCAGGCCGCGACCAGCATCGCTCCATATCCGTAAACCGGAATCCGCGGCGCACTGACCAGCGACGGCAGCAGAATGATTCCCAGAGCGAACGCGAAGAACGAAACCAGACTGCCTTTCATCTCAGCAGTCAGACCTTTCTCGGTCCGCCACGTCTGATACAGCAGAAAGCCTCCGATCAGACACCACACGAGCAGCACGATTCCGAAACCGAAACCGGGAACGTCGCCCAGCGGTCCCAGTGACCACTTCTCTTTGAGCGGGATGTAAAACAGCACCTGTCGCATGGCAGCTCGCAGAACTCTTAAAACGCTGGCTCGGCTGGAAGTCATCCTGATCACGGCGGGAGGGCGAGGCTCCTGCCGAGCCGGGTAATACGGGTCGACGGAAATCCCGACCGCCCGGAATCCGCTTCATTCGGAGCTGATCTCTCCATGAATCAGGCGGGCGGGATCAGCATGTTGTCGATGAGCCGGGTGGTTCCCACGCGCGCGGCAATCAAGGCCACCATCTGCGGAACCGGCTCGTCGATTTCACGCAGAGTAGTCGCGTCCACGATTGTGGCGTAGTCGAGTTTCACGCCGGGTTGCTGCGCGAGAAACTGCTGCATCGAATGACGAACCTCAGCCAGGCTGCGTCCAGCCGCAGACTCCTCACAGGCCCGCTTCAAAGCCCGCGACAGAGCCAGCGCGGTCTGACGTTCGTCCGGGCTGAGGTACACGTTGCGGCTGCTCATGGCGAGGCCGTCCGGTTCGCGCAGCGTCGGACACGTGCGGATTTCGACCGGCACGTTCAGGTCGTGAACCATGTGCCGGATCAGCAACTGCTGCTGAAAGTCCTTGGCTCCGAAAAACGCGACATCGGGCAGGACCATGTTGAACAGCTTGAGGACGATGGTGGTCACGCCCCGGAAGTGCGTGGGTCGGTAGACGCCCTCCAGCACGGCCGACAGTCCCGGTACTTCGACATAAGTCGCCGATCCCGCCGGATAGACCGTTTCCACTTCGGGATGAAACACCAGATCGACTCCGGCCTGCCGGCACAGATTGACGTCTTTCTCCAGCGGACGCGGATAGCGCGTGAAGTCTTCGTTCGGACCGAACTGCGTCGGATTGACGAAGACGGTCACAATCACAAAGTCTGTCTCGCGCTTCGCGGCTTCGACCAGCGACAGATGCCCGGCATGCAGCGCGCCCATCGTCGGCACGCAGCCAATGCGAAGCCCCCGCTTCCGCACCGCGCTGATCTGTTCGCGCAACTGTTCCACCGTTTGAACGCACAGCAACTCGGCCACGGGATCGCTCCGATCAGTCTGAACTCCGCACTGCTGCGGATGACGATCGGATTCTGGCAGGTCGAACGCGGCGCGTCAGGTCGCGCGATCAGAAATCGGGCGTCAGGATTTCGCCGATGCGGACGCAGAAGTTGTCGTTGAGGACCAGGACTTCTCCCCGCGCCAGCAACCGGCCGTTGACGACGATATCGACCGGATCGCCGGCGAGTTTGTCGAGCGGGACGACAGCCCCTTCCTTCAGCGACAGCACTTCGTCGATGAGCAACTCGGCCCGGCCGAGTTCCACATGCAGATCCAGTTCGACCTCGTCGAGCGCTCCCAGCGACAGGCTCTGACCTTTGCGCGTCTGAGTATTCCCGAACTCGGCGAATTCGAGTGGCTTCGCATCCTGGACGCTGGATTTGACGTTGCGACTGGGACGTGCTCCATCGGTCAGCACAGCATCCAGCCCCGCTTCCACTTCGCTCAGCAGTTGATCCGTGCGGCTGGCGGCTCTGGCAACCGGTTTCTGAGCCGGGGCTTTCGGCGCGGCAGGTTTGACAGCGGGTGGTGGCGGGGCGGATCCGGCTGCGCTCTGGAGCAGAGCCTCGATCTCATCCATCCCGATCAGGTTGCCGGAAGGCGCTTTCTCGACAGCTGCCAGCGGCTCAGGCTTCGGCGGAGCCATCGCCGGGGTCGGGCGCGCGGACTGAGCCTGCGCCAGCAACCGCTGGATTTCGTCATCCTTCAGCAGATTGTCGTCTCCGGCCACGTCCGTGTGCCTCTCAGAGAAGAATCCCGTTCCGGCTGAGCAACCGGCCGGCGGCCGACACTCGCCCGTCCTGTTTCACGACTCTATTGCTCCATCGTCCGGAAATCGCTGATGACTACTTCGACGATGTAGCTCTGCTTCAACACCTTGTTCACTTCTTCCTTGAGCAGTCGTTTCAGAGTTCCCAGATTCGGATCGTTCAAATCATCCAGAGTCGCGCTGCGGGCGATTTTCTCGACCGCTTCCCGGACTCGCGCTTTGTTCTTCACCATCGCCGCGTCTTCAAACGCGGATTTCTGATCAGAAGGAACGATCGCGTACATCTTGAAGGCGACATGCACGATCGTGTCGGCCGCCGCAATATTGTTAGTCACCGTGAAATTGTGAACTTCAATTTCAGCCAGACCGTCCGCTTTGGCAGTTTCCACAGGAGCTTTGACAATGGCCGCCGCTTCCGGTTTCGGCGCTCCATCCACGGCCGAAGCCGCTGCGGGAGTCGCCGATCCCGCTCCCATGAAAATGAAAACTCCCGCTTCGCCGATCATGGCCACAACCAGCAGCGCGATGATCTTGAGCTTGCCGGATTTCCCACGCGCGGCGGAAGGACTGGATGAGTCAGTGTTCGGAGGGGTGGCGTCAGCCATCGCACCAGCTTTCTGAAACCGCTTCAGGAACCGTTCGCGCCCCGGTTTCCAGCCTTCCCGGTCGGGCCGGGCGGCGGAACATAGGACTCGACCGTAAACACGTCAACACGCCGATTCTGCCGACGTTCCTCAATGCGCCGCGACAGCAGACGCGGTTCCGCGTCGCCAGCGGCGCTCACCTGGATCCGATCCGGGTCAATCTTCTTTTCAACCAGATAGTTGGCCACAGAAAGCGCTCTGGCAAATGAAAGATCGTGCTGATCGCGAAACGGAGGCTTTTTCCGGACCGACTCCGCGAACGTGTGCCCCCTCACGACGATGCGATGCGGCTTTTTCGCGATAGACCGGATCAACTGATCCAGTTCTCTTTTCGCCGGATCGTCCAGAGTCGCCTCCAGTTGATCGAAAGTCACCGAACCGCCCAGCGTGATGACCTGCCCGTGATTGATCCGCTGGACCGTCGGGTTCGCGCCGCCGGGACCGCCGGTGTCGAGGTTGCCGTGCTGCAGTCCTCCCTGAAAGGATTCGCCAGCGGACTGAATTTCGGCCACGGCTGAGTTCTTCTGCAGCGTTGGTCCGGGCACACGCGATTGACCGGACTGCGCTCCGAAGGACTGCTTCATGCCGTTCATGGCCGCCCGGTTCCGTCCCTCTTCCTTCAGTTCGCTCATCGACACGAGCATGATGAAGAACGTCAGCAGCAGCGACATCATGTCGCCGTAGGTCACGATCCATTCGGGAACGCCTGGCGGCGGATCTTCTTCCATATTCCATCCTCCCCGACGTTTCTGTGTGCCGGTTCAGCGACTTACGCGGCCTTCAACCGCTCGCGGTCTTTCTTCGCCAGACAGGTCGCCAGTTTCTGTTCGACCACGCGCGGGTTGTCCCCTTTTTGAATGGCCAGAATGCCCTGCAGAATGACTTCGCGAACTTCCCATTCCCGCCGGGAATAGCCGCCCAGCTTGTCGGCGATCGGCAGCGCGAAGCAGTTCGAAAGCAGCGCGCCGTAAAGCGTGGTCAGCAGTGCCACAGCCATACCCGGACCGATCGCGGCCGGGTCATCCATGTTACCGAGCATGATGACCAGACCGACCAGCGTTCCAATCATGCCCATGGCCGGGGCGTATTTGCCGGTCAGTTCGAGGACCGTTTTCCCGACCTTGTGACGCTTGGCCATCGCATCCATTTCCGAGCGCATCACACTTTCAATCAACTCGCCATCGCTGCCATCCACCGCCATCTGAATACCCAGCAGAATGAACGGATCCTTGATCTCCTGGACTTTGTTCTCCAGCGCGAGGACGCCGTCGCGCCGCGCAATCTCGGCACACTGCACGATGGTCTTGATGGCTGGCACCATGTCGGGCGCTTTCGGCATCAGAATCTTCATCAGCACTTTCGGCAGCGACGTCACATCCTTGATCCGGGCGGCCATGATCGTGGCGCAGATACCGCCGCCGATGACCTGAGCCAGGGATGGATAATCGATGAAGGCCGAATACGGCGCGCCCGCGAACCAGATCGCCCATAGAAAGATGGCGACCACTCCGATGAATCCAGCGACGATTCCCAGTTCCATGGTTCATCTCTGCGGCCGGAAAGCACGCTCCTCTTTCAGGACTGTCACGATCTGTCGATCGCCGGATCCGCTCCGGTTGCCGGAGCAGTTCAACTGCGCGGAATCAGGCGGATGGCACGCGCCCAGGCCGCCGAACGCATCACAACCTCTTCCATGGATTCCCGCACGATGAAGCGGTCCTCCGTGGTCAGTGTCACAAATGTGTCGGGACGGCTTTCTACAAAACGGATCAGCTCCGCGTTGACGACGAATTCCTCACCATTCAATTTCGTGAGCTTGATCACCTCTGACCTCCTCACCTTTCCACGCTCTCACACCGCGTCTTCGTCAGCGGCCCAGAACGAGCAGTTCGTCCACGAGCTGCTGTGTGGAGCTGATGACTCGAGCATTTCCCCGGTAATTCGTGGAGGCCACAATCAGTTCGACCAGGCTGCGGCCCACGTCCGTATTGGACAGTTCAACCGCGCCGGAGCGCAGCGTTCCACTGCCCTGTTCGCCGGCCTGCACGATCTGAGCGGGACCGGAACTGACACCTTCGATATAAGTACCACCACCATTTTCCACCAGACCCAGCGGATTGGAAAATCGTGCCAGTACGATCTGACCCAGCGGACGGATAACGCCGTTGGAAAACACACCGTTGATAATTCCGGATTCGTTGATATTGAAATCCGACAGCGTTCCCGGAGGCGCACCATCCTGAGACGACAGATTCAGCGTGCTGCTGGAATTGAACGCCGTCAGTCCGGAAATGCCCGTGAAATCAACTTCCACATCCAGATCGCTCGCCGCCGTGTCAGCCCGGTTAATTGTGAACCGCCCCAGCCGGCTGTCGATCGGCTCACCAACCGAGTTCAGGGAGAAGGTTCCGGTTGTAAGCGCTGTGGCCCGATCGCTGTCGTCCTGGCTCTCCAGAAAGTAACGATAAGTTGTCGCGGAAGTCGTCTTCGTTTCCAGAACCGCATGCATGCGCACAATCAACTGTTCGCCGAGCGAGTCGTAAACCGGAA
>Ga0172376_10004910_pt1 | contig 15076 bp, 15 predicted proteins | sample Lak35m_FD_121114 | JGI IMG/M metagenome (GOLD analysis project Ga0172376, IMG submission 121114) | Freshwater microbial communities from Kabuno Bay, South-Kivu, Congo - kab_092012_35m | ecosystem: Environmental > Aquatic > Freshwater > Lake | place: Democratic Republic of the Congo: South-Kivu...
ATGGCGCGCAAGACGCTCGGCCGTGCCGGCGAAGGTCTGACCGAGGACCACGACATTGCCGCCCGCCGCCGAAGGATTGTTCGAAAAGCTCAGGACCGTGATCCCCTCGTCCGCGACCGCCGCCCCCGCGGCAGCCGCCTCGGCCGCATAGACCGGCCCGAGGATGAGGCGCGCCCCCTGATCGACCGCCTGCTGCGCCGCCGCCGCGGCCGAGGCCGCCGTCCCGGCCGTCGGATGGACCCGCAGCTCGATCTGCGCGACCGCGCCCAGATCGGCGATCGCGAGGCGCGCGGCATTCTCGAGCGCGGCGGCGATCTGCAGATCGCCCGACCGCCCCGACCCCGACGGCACGAGGAGCGCGCCCGCCACGGGGCCCGCGGGATCGATCGTCGGGCCCGCGGCCGGTCCGAGGCCGCCGCCCGTCTGGACGGCCTGCCCGCAGGAGCCGAGCGCGAGCCCCGCCCCCATCAGCGCGACCGCCACCCGGAGCCCCTTCAAGCCGCCCCCGCCCCTTCCGCAGCCGAACCGCCACAGCACCGCGCCGAGGGCGGCGCGCACGGCCCCGGGGGCGGCGCGAAGGCAGGGCGGGAGGATCGGCATCGAAGGTCTCCTTCGGTGGGACGTGGGACGTGGGACGCGGGACGCGGCACGCCGGGCGCGGCGACAGGCTATGCGGTCGGGCTGGCGAAGTAAACGCAAACGCGTCATGCTGCCCGCCATGGCCCGCACCCCGCCCCCCAAGCCCCGCACCCCGCCGTCCAAGGGCGCGACCCCGCGCGCGCGCATGACGGCTGCCGCCGGGGTGCCCGCCGACGATGCGGGGACCGCCGCGACGGGGGCCGCGACGGCGCGGGCGGAGCCTATCGCGTCGGGGCTGCACCTCGTCGCGGTCCCGATCGGGGCCGCGCGCGACATCACGCTGCGCGCGCTCGATATCCTCGCGGGGGCCGATCTGCTCCTGGCCGAGGACAGCCGCAGCCTGCGCCATCTGATGGCGATCCATGGCATTGCGCTCGGCGGCCGGCGGATCCTCGCCTGGCACGACCACGCGCGCCCCGCGACCGCCGCCGCCGTGCGCCGGGCCCTCGAGGCCGGCCAGTCGGTCGCCTTCTGCCCCGAAGCGGGGAGCCCCTGCATCTCGGACCCGGGCCACGACCTCGTCGCCGAGGCGATCGCGGCGGGCCATCGCATCCATGTCGCGCCGGGGCCATCGGCCGCGCTGGCGGCCCTCGCCATCGCGGGGCTGCCGTCCGAGCGGTTCCTGTTCCTCGGGTTCCCGCCCGCGCGCGAGGGGGCGCTGCGGCGCTGGATCGGCGAGGTCGCGGCGACGCCCGCGACGCTCGTGATCTACGAATCGCCTAGGCGCGTTAGGAAATTGTTAATCCTTCTGTCGGAAGTTCTGGGGGCGGAGCGGAAAACCGCGATCTGCCGCGAGATCACCAAGAGGTTCGAGGAGGTCCGCCGTGGATCGCTCGGCACGCTGGCCGAGTCGGCCGGGAGCCTGCCGGAGAAGGGGGAATATGTGGTGCTGATCGATCGCGCCCGATGGGCGCCGCGGGCCATGGACGGCGCAGAAGCGGGCGCTGCGGCGGAAGAGGCCGCGGCGGCGCTCGATACGGCGCTCGATGCTGCGCTCCGGGCACGGGCCCATCTGCCGCCCGGCGCCGCGGCGACCGAGGCGGCGCAGGCACTCGGGCTGCCGCGCAGGCAGGTCTATGCGCGCCTTCTGGCGCTGCGCGGGGGGGAGGCATGATCGCGCTGTCGCGCCATCTGAGCGGGCAATCGGCCGAATCCGCGGTCGCCCGGCACTACGCGCGCGAGGGCTATGCGCTCGAGCGTAGCCGCTGGCGCGGCCTCTCGGGCGAGATCGACATCATCCTGCGCCGCGGCGCCGACATCGTCTTTGTCGAGGTGAAATCCGCGCGCACCCTCGCCGAGGCGGCCGAGCGGCTGACCGCGCGGCAGATGCGGCGCATCTGGGCGGCCGCGAGCGAATTCCTCGAGGGAGAGCCCGCGCGCGGCCTGACGCCCGCCCGGATCGACGCCGCCCTCGTCGACCGGCAGGGCCGGATCGAGATCCTCGAGAACGCCTTCGCAGCCTGAGGGCCGCGCCGACCCTGGCACGGCCCCCGCTCCCGCCCCCACCGCGCGCGAGTGCACCGCGCGCGAGTGCACCGCGCGCGATTGCGCCGCGCGCGATTGCGCCGCGCGCGGTTCTGCGCCAAGAGGGAGCGGTCAGCGGCGGCGAGGGTCGGAGATGAAGGTCGGCATACAGATGGATCCGCTCGCGTCGATCAATATCGACGGCGACAGCAGCTTCAGGCTCGGTCTCGAGGCGCAGGCGCGCGGACACGGGCTCTTCGTCTACACGCCGGACCGGCTCGTGTTTCGCGAGGGGCGCGTCCTCGCGCGGGGGGCCTTCACCACGCTGCAGCGGGTGCGGGGGGATCATTTCTCGGCCGGGCCAGAGACCGAGGTCGATCTGGCCGATCTCGACGTCGTCTGGCTCCGGCAGGATCCGCCCTTCGACATGGGCTACATCACCACGACGCATCTTCTCGACCTCGTGCATCCGCGCACGCTTGTCGTCAACGATCCGTTCTGGGTGCGCAACTTTCCCGAAAAGCTCCTCGTGCTGCGCTTTCCCGAGCTGACGCCGCCGACCCTGATCGCGCGCGATCTGGCGACCATCCGCGACTTCCGCGCCCGCCACGGCGACGTGATCCTCAAGCCCCTCTACGGCAACGGCGGTGCGGGGATCTTCCGGCTCGATCCGGGTGACCGCAACCTCGGGGCGCTGCACGAGCTCTTCACGGGGCTGAGCCGCGAGCCGATGATCGTGCAGAAATACCTGCCCGCGGTGGTCGAGGGCGACAAGCGCATCATCCTCGTCGACGGCGAGCCGGTGGGCGCGATCAACCGCGTGCCGCAGGCGGGCGAGACGCGCTCGAACCTCCATGCCGGGGGCCGGGCGGAACCCGCCCGCCTGACCGGGCGCGACCGCGAGATCTGCGCCGCGATCGGGCCGACGCTGCGCGAGCACGGGCAGGTCTTCGTCGGCATCGACGTGATCGGCGGATGGCTCACCGAGATCAACGTGACCTCGCCGACGGGGATCCAGGAACTCGAGCGTTTCGACGGCATCAATGCCGCGGCGCGCATCTGGGAGGCGATCGAGGCGCGGCGGGCCTGAGGGGCCCGAGCGGCCGGATCAGGCCGAGAGGGCGCCGAGGCGAAAGCTCAGCGCCTCGGCGACATGGGCGCGGCGGACGGCATCGCTCGCATCGAGGTCGGCGATGGTGCGCGCGACCCTGAGCACGCGGTGATAGCCCCGTGCGGTGAGGCCGAAGCGCTCGGCCGCGCGCGCGATCATCTCGCGGCCCTCGGCATCGGGTTCGGCGATCTCCTCGAGGAGCGCCCCTTCGGCATCGGCGTTGACGCGCAGGCCCGGCCGCCCCTCGAAGCGGCGCGTCTGGCGGGCGCGCGCGGCGAGGACGCGCGCGGCGACCGCGGCCGACCCCTCGCCCGTCGCGGGCAGGGCGAGGTCCTGCCAATCGACCGGCGGCACCTCGATGCGCAGATCGAAGCGGTCGAGCAACGGGCCCGAGATGCGGCCCATGTAATCCTCGCCGCAATTCGGGGCGCGGCCGCAGGCGCGCGCGGCATCGGCCAGATGGCCGCAGCGGCAGGGGTTGGCGGCGGCGACCAGCAGGAAGCGGCAGGGATAGCGCACATGGGCATTGGCGCGCGCGACCACGACCTCGCCCGTCTCGACCGGCTGGCGCAGGGTCTCGAGGACGGGGCGGGCGAATTCGGGCAATTCATCGAGAAAGAGCACGCCGTTGTGCGCGAGCGACACCTCGCCGGGTTTCGCGCCGCGCCCGCCGCCGATGATCGCGGCCATGGAGGCGGTGTGGTGGGGCTCGCGGAAGGGGCGCGCGCGGCTGATGCCCCCTTCGGTGATGAGGCCCGCGAGCGAGTGGATCATCGAGGTCTCGAGCGCCTCGGCGGGCGAGAGGGGGGGCAGGATTCCGGGCAGCCGCGCGGCGAGCATGGATTTCCCCGACCCGGGGCTGCCCACCATCAGCAGGTGATGCCGCCCCGCCGCCGCGATCTCGAGCGCGCGGCGGGCGCGTTCCTGGCCCTTCACATCGGCCAGATCGCGCCCGGGCGGGGCGGGGGCGACCTCGCCGGCCGCGGCGGGCGCGATCACGGCGCGGCCGGTCAGATGGGCGATGAGGTCGGCAAGGCTGCGCGGCGCGATCACGGCGGTGGCGCCGACCCAGGCGGCCTCGGCCCCGCAGGCCCGCGGACAGATGAGGCCCATCCCCGCCTGCGCCGCCGCCATCGCCGCGGGCAGCGCCCCGAGGACCGGCACGAGCGTGCCGTCGAGCGACAGCTCTCCGAGCGCGACCGTCTCGGCCACCGCATCCATCGGCACGATCTCGATTGCGGCAAGGAGCGCGAGCGCGATCGGCAGATCGAAATGCGACCCCTCCTTGGGCAGGTCGGCGGGCGAGAGGTTGACGGTGATGCGCTTGGCGGGCAGCGTGATCGCGAGGGCATTGAGCGCCGCGCGCACCCGGTCGCGGGCCTCGGACACGGCCTTGTCGGGCAGGCCCACGACCGCAAAGCCCGGCATCCCCGGCGAGACGGCGCATTGCACCTCGACAAGGCGCGCCTCGACCCCCTCGAAGGCCACCGTCTGCGCCCGCGCCATCATCCGCCGCACCCCGCGCCACCCCGGGGTCAAGGGCTAGGCCCTGATGGTTTACGACGGGTTAACGCATCCGTGAGCATGACGAAAATCCTTGCGCCGAGGTGATCCGGGCCGCGCCGGGCCGCGTAACCCCTTCAAACGCCGCGAACCGATGACGGCAGGGAGACGAAGCGATGGCACTCGACGGATACGCCGGGCAGTCCGTGTCCCGGCTCGCGATGAAGGCGGAACTGCTCGACGCCGAGACAGAGTTGCGGCTGGCCTATGCCTGGCGCGACCGGCGCGACGAGGCGGCGCTGCATCGGCTGATCACCGCCTACATGCGCCTCGCGGTGGCGATGGCGGCGAAGTTCCGCCGCTACGGCGCGCCGATGAACGACCTCATCCAGGAGGCGGGGCTCGGCCTCATGAAGGCGGCCGAAAAGTTCGACCCCGACCGGGGGGTGCGCTTCTCGACCTATGCGGTGTGGTGGATCAAGGCCTCGATCCAGGATTACGTCATGCGCAACTGGTCGATGGTGCGCACCGGGTCGACCTCGAGCCAGAAGGCGCTGTTCTTCAACCTGCGCCGCGTGCAGGCCCAGCTTGAACGCGAGGCCCGCCACCGGGGAGAGAGCATCGACCCGGCGCGGTTGCGCGTGGCGGTGGCGGCCGAGATCGGGGTGTCGGTCGCGGATGTGGAGATGATGGAGGGCCGCCTCGGGGGGTCCGATTTCTCGCTGAACGCGACGCAGTCGGTCGATGAGGACGGCCGCGAATGGATCGATGCGCTCGAGGATGAGGGCGCGCAGGCGGCCGAGATCGTCGAGGCGGACCACGATGCGGGCCAGCTGCGCGACTGGCTCATCCTCGCGTTGCGCGCCCTCAATTCCCGCGAACGCTACATCGTGACCGAGCGCAAGCTGCGCGAGGAGCCGCGCACCCTCGAGAGCCTCGGGCAGGAACTTGGCCTTTCGAAGGAGCGGGTGCGCCAGCTCGAGGCGGCGGCCTTCGCCAAGATGCGCCGCATCCTGCAGGATCGTGCCCCCGAGGTGCGCCACTTCCTGCAATGATGCGCGCCATGGTCGCGGCGATGGTGCTTGCGGGCGAGGCGGCGGCGGGCCAGATCGGGGCCGAGGCGCTCGACACCCTGCCGGCGGCGGATGTGGTGATCCTGGGCGAGGTGCACGACAACCCTGTCCACCATGCCAATCAGGCGCGCGCGGTGGCGGCGATCGGCCCTGCCGCGATCGTCTTCGAGATGTTCGGCCCGGCCGCGGCCGACCGCGCGCGTGCCGTTCCGCGCACCGATGCAACCGCCCTTGCCGCGGCGCTCGAATGGGACGGTTCGGGCTGGCCCGATTTCGCGCTCTATCATCCGATCTTCACGGCCGCACCGTCGGCGCATCTGGCGGGCGGGGCGCTGCCGCGCGAGACGGTGCGCCGCGCGATCGGCGAGGGGGCGGCGGCCCCCTTCGGCCCGGATGCCGCGCGCTTCGGGCTCGACCGGCCGCTCGACCCCGCCGATCAGGCCGCGCGCGAGGCGCTGCAGGCCGAGGCGCATTGCCACGCGCTGCCGGCGGAGCTGCTGCCCGGCATGGTCGCGGCGCAGCGGCTGCGCGATGCCGCCCTGGCGCGCGCGACGCTCGAGGCGCTGGAGCGGACGGGCGGGCCGGTCGTCGTCATCACCGGCACGGGGCATGCCGACCGCGCGCGCGGCATTCCGGCGGCACTCGCCCATGCCGCGCCGGGGGTGCGCGTGCTCTCGATCGGCCAGACCGAATCCGATCCGGGGGGCGATGCGCCCTTCGACCTCTGGATCGTGACCGATCCGCAGCCGCGCCCCGACCCCTGCGCAGCCCTGAAGGGGGGCTGAGCGATGCGGCACTGGCTTGCGGGCCTGCTCTGCGCGCTCTGCCTGACCCCGGCTGCGGGCGCCGAGACCCGCCCCCCCAGCCATTGCCACGCCATCGCCGAGGCCGCGCGCATCATCCCGGCCGCGGCGCGCACCCCGCCGGCCGAGGGGCGGTTGCGCATCTCGTTCGTCGGGCATGCGATGTTCCTGATCGAGACGCCCGACGGCCTCTCGGCGGTGACGGACTACGCGGGCTATCAGGGGTCGGGCGATCATGTCCCCGACGTCGCGACGATGAACAACGCCCACCGCACGCACTGGACCGACACGCCCGACCCGCGCATCCCCCATGTTCTGCGCGGCTGGGCGACGGGCGGGCAGCCGGCCGCGCATGATCTCGATCTGGGCGGGATGCGGGTGCGCAACGTGCCGACCGACGTGCGCTCGGGCGGCGGGGTGCGGCCGGACGGGAATTCGATCTTCGTCTTCGAGGCCGCGGGCCTCTGCATCGGCCATCTCGGCCATCTGCATCACGAACCCGACGATGCCCAGTATGCCGCGATCGGGCGGCTCGATGTGGTGATGGTGCCGGTCGACGGGGGCTACACGCTCGATCAGCCGACGATGATGCGGATCGTCTCGCGGCTGCGCTCGTCGGTGGTGATCCCGATGCACTGGTTCTCGGGAACCGCCCTCGCGACCTTTCTGGCCGGCATGGAGGGCGAGTTCGACGTGGTCGAGACGGGGATGTCCTCGATCGAGATCGGGCTGCGCGACCTTCCGGGCAGGCCCTCGATCCTCGTGCTGTCGCCGCGCCTGCTCGACTGATCGGGCGGTAGAACCGGGCCGCGCGCCCCGCACCCCCGCGGGTGGCGCGGCCGGCCCGGGTCGAAGATCAGGCGTTGACGCTGTCCTTGAGCGCCTTGGCGATCGTGAACTTCACCTGCTTGTCGGCGGGCTTGGTCATGGTGGCGCCGGTCGCGGGGTTGCGCACGGTCCGCTCGGGGCGGGCGCGGCAGGCGACCTTGCCGATGCCGGGCAGTGTCACGGCACCGCCGGCGGCAACCTCGGCCGTCACGACGGAAACGACCGCATCGAGCGCGGCCGCGGCGGTCTTCCTGTCACCCCCCATGGCCTCGGCGATCGCCGCGACGAGTTGGGTCTTGGTCATCGGTTTGGACATCTTGTCTCTCCTCGTTCATGCCCCGCTGTGGAGCGGGGTCTTTCAAGCGCCGTGAACGGGCGTCAGAGCGGGCTACACGGGATTCGTCACCCAAATCAAGGGCGCATCGCCCCGAGGGCTGCGCAATCGGCGCGGCACTGCCGCCGGCTCAGAGAAACGCCGTCTCGTCGAAGCTGCGCAGCTTGCGCGAATGGATCCGCTCGAGCGGCATCTCGCGCAGCCGTTCCATCGCACGGATCCCGATCTCGAGGTGGCGCGCGACCTGCGCGCGATAGAAATCGCTCGCCATGCCGGGCAATTTCAGCTCACCGTGCAGGGGCTTGTCCGAGACGCAGAGCAGTGTCCCGTAGGGCACGCGGAAGCGGAACCCGTTCGCCGCGACGGTGGCGCTTTCCATGTCGAGCGCGATGGCGCGCGACTGGCTCAGCCGCGCGACGGGGCCCGACTGGTCGCGCAGCTCCCAGTTTCGGTTGTCGATGGTCGCGACCGTGCCCGTGCGCATGATCCGCTTGAGGTCGTAGCCCTGAAGCTGCGTCACCTCGGCCACCGCTTGTTCGAGCGCGATCTGGATCTCGGCCAGCGCCGGGATCGGCACCCAGACGGGCAGATCCTCATCGAGGACGTGATCCTCGCGCAGATAGGCGTGCGCGAGGACATAATCGCCGAGGCTCTGGGAATTGCGCAGCCCCGCGCAATGCCCGACCATCAGCCACGCATGCGGGCGCAGCACCGCGATGTGGTCGGTCGCGGTCTTGGCGTTCGAGGGCCCGACCCCGATGTTGACGAGGCTGACGCCCGCGTGGCCGGGGCGCAGCAGGTGATAGGCGGGCATCTGCGGCAGCCGCGCGGGCAGGGGCAAGGGCGCCGCCGGATCGGTCAGCACCCCGCTGCCCGGCCCGACGAAGCCCCGATAGCCCGAGGCCGGATCCGCGAGCGCGCGGCGGGCATAGGCCTCGAAGGCGTCGACATAGAATTGGTAGTTGGTGAAGAGCACGAAGTTCTGGAAATGCTCGGGCCGCGTCGCGGTGTAATGCTCAAGCCGGGCGAGCGAATAGTCGATCCGCTGGGCCGAGAAGGGCGCGAGGGGGCGCGTCTGGCCCGGGGCGATCGGGCGCATCCCGTTCACGATGTCATCATGCGTGGTCGAGAGGTCGGGGACATCGAAGACGTCGCGCAGCGCGAAATCGAGCCGGCCGTGATCGGGCACGGCAAGGGGGGTGGCGCCGCCCGCGAAATGCAGCGGAATGGGCGTGGCCGAGGTGCGCACCCGCACCGGCACGCCGTGGTTGCGGATCACGAGGTCGATCTGCGCCGTCAGGTAGTCGGCAAAGAGGTCGGGCCGCGTGACGGTCGTGGCATAGACCCCGGGCTCGGCGACGTAGCCAAACGACAGCCGGCTGTCGATCTTGTCGAAGCGCGCGATCTGGGCCTCGATCTCGGGATAGAAGGCGCGCACGCGCGCCGCCGGGCGCCCCTCGGTCAGGGCACGCGCGAAGGCCGCGCGCAGAAAGGCGGTCGCGCCATCGTAGCGCCGCGCCAGCTCGGCCACCGCCTCGGCGCCCGAGGCAAAGCTCTGCTCGGGCTCAAACGGGGGGGTCGCGGGGGGCGTCTCGGGGTGCATTCCGGGCGGCTGGCTGGCGGCAGTCATGCGTATCGCATCCCCCTTCGGTCAATGGCCGACCGTCGCAGCTTGGCGCGCGCGGCACAAGCGACGCGTTGACACGCGGCGGCGGCGGGGGTGGAATGGGCGCCATGGACAGGCTCTTCTGCTTCGGACTGGGCTACAGCGCCGAGACGCTCGGTCGCGACCTCATGGCGCGCGGCTGGCAGGTCGGGGGCACGACGCGCGACCGCGCCCGGGCGGCCGCATTGGCCGCGCAGGGCTTCGCGCCGATCCTGTGGCCCGGCGACGGCGCGGGGCAGGTCGCGGCCGCGATCAGGGGTGCGGCGATCCTGTCGTCGGTGCCGCCCGATGCGGCGGGCGATCCGGTGCTCGAGGCCTTCGGCCCGGCCATCGCGGCCGCGGGCGCGCCCTGGATCGGCTATTTCTCGACGACCGGGGTCTATGGCGACCATGGCGGCGCCTGGGTGAACGAGGAAACGCCCTGCAGCCCGGCCAACCCGCGCGCCCGCGCACGCCTCGCGGCCGAAGCGCGCTGGCAGGCGCTCGGCGCGCATGTCTTCCGGCTCTCGGGCATCTACGGGCCGGGGCGCAGCACGATCGGCGCGCTGCGGGCCCGCACGCAGCGGCGCATCGTCAAGCCCGGGCAGATCTTTTCGCGCATCCACGTCGCGGACATCGCCGCGGCGGTGGCGGCATCGCTTGCCGCACCCCGGCCGGGGCGGATCTACAACCTCGCCGACGATCTGCCCTGCCCGCCCGAGGATGTCGTGGATGAGGGGGCGCGCCTGCTGGGCGTCCCGCCTCCCCCGACAGAGCCCTTCGAGGGGGCCCCCCTCTCGGCCATGGCGCGCGAGTTCTATGCCGATTCGAAGCGCGTCTCGAACGCGCGGCTGCGGCACGAGCTCGGCGTGGCGCTGACCTACCCCACCTATCGCGAGGGCCTCGCGGCGCTCGTGCGCGATCAGGCGCGCACGAGTTTCTCGTAGGCCGCGGCCACGTCGCGCGTCATCTGCCCGACCTGGAAGTGCCAGTCGCCGATCTGGCCCACGGGCGTGATCTCGGCCGCCGTGCCCGTCAGCCAGCACTGCTGGAAGCCCTCGAGTTCCTCGGGCAGGATGTGGCGTTCGTGGACGGTGACGCCCATGCCGCGCAGCATCCCGATCACGGTCTGGCGCGTCAGGCCGTTCAGGATGCAGTCGGGCAGCGGCGTGTGCACCTCGCCGTCCTTGACGAAGAAGATGTTGGCCCCGGTCGCCTCGGCGACATAGCCGCGATAGTCGAACATCATCGCATCCGAGCAGCCCTTCGCCTCGGCGGCATGCTTCGACATCGTGCAGATCATGTAGAGGCCCGCGGCCTTCGCGGCCGAGGGGATGGTGTCGGGCGAGGGGCGCTTCCACTTCGAGATGTCGAGCTTCGCGCCCTGCATCTTGGCCGCCCCGTAATAGGCGCCCCATTCCCAGACCGCGATCGCCAGGCGCACCGGGTTGCGCCGCGCGGCAACGCCCATGTCCTCGCCCGACCCGCGCCAGGCGAGCGCGCGCACATAGGCGTCCTTGAGGTTGTTGGCCGCGAGCACCTCGGCCTTGGCGGCCTCGATCTGGTCAACCGTCCAGGGGATCTGCATGTCGAGAAGCTCGCCCGAACGCAGCAGCCGCTCGGAATGCTCGCGGCTCTTGAAGATGCGCCCGCCATAGGCGCGCTCGCCCTCGAACACCGACGAGGCGTAGTGCAGCGCATGGGTCAGCACATGCACCTTGGCGTCGCGCCAGTCGACGAGCGTGCCGTCCATCCAGATCTTCCCGTCGCGATCGTCATAGGCGCCAGCCATGGCTTCCCCCGTCCTCTTTGCGAATGTTGCGCCGAATAGGTCCGGAGCGGACGGATTCTTGCGCGAAAGCCCCTTCCGGGTAGCAATCGGGCCTTGGAAAGTCAATAAGGCTGACATAAATTCCGCAAGGCGACACACGGGGGCGGGACGATGGCACGAGGGCCGGGCGACGGATCGGGCGGGGGCGGCCGGATCGCCGATTCCGGCGGCGAGAGCCTGCTCTTCCTGACCGACGACCAGCTCCGCCGGGGGATCGAGGCGATGTTCTTCGCCTATCGCGGCTTCACCGCCGACCCCGACCGCATCCTCGGCGCGCGCGGCTACGGGCGCGCCCACCACCGCGCCATCCACTTCATCGGCCGCAGCCCCGGCACCACGGTCACGAATCTGATCGACATCCTCGGCGTCACCAAGCAGTCGCTGAACCGGGTGCTGCGCACGCTCGTGGCCGACGGCCTTGTCGAGGCGCGCGTCGGCCGCGAGGACCGGCGCGAGCGCCATCTGCACCTGACCGAGGGGGGGGCCGCGCTCGAACGCGCGCTGTCGGATGCCCAGCGGGCGCGGATGCGCGCGGCCTATCGCGCCGCGGGTCCGGCGGCGGTCGCGGGCTTTCGCCGCGTCCTCGAAGAGATGATGGACCCCGACCAGAAGGCGCGCTTTCTCGGCCCGAGGCCGGAGCCCCGCGCATGACCGGCCCCGGCGCCGAGCCGCGCGCGTCGGGGACGGACGGGGCCGGCGCGCATCTCCTCGTCGTGGACGATGACGCGCGCATCCGCGGGCTCTTGCAGAAATTCCTGATGCGTCAGGGGTTTCTGGTCACGGCTGCACGCGACGCGGCGCAGGCGCGCGCGCTGCTCCGGGGGCTGCGCTTCGATCTCGTGATCCTCGATGTGATGATGCCGGGCGAGGACGGCCTGAGCCTTGCGCGCGCGATCCGCACCGAGGGCACGACGCCCGTCATCTTGCTCACGGCACGCGGCGAGGCCGGGCAGCGGATCGAGGGCTTCGAGGCGGGCGCGGATGATTACGTCGTGAAGCCCTTCGAGCCGCGCGAACTCGTGCTGCGCATCGGCGCGGTGCTGCGCCGCGGCGGTCCAGCGCCCGAGCCTGCCCCTGCGCCCGCGCGCGCCAGACCCGCGCGCCTCGGCCTCGGGGCGCTCTCGTGGGATGTCGCGCGCGGCGAGTTGCGGCGGGGCGAAGAGCCCGTCCGGCTGACCCAGACCGAGGCCGCGCTGATGCGCGCCTTCGCCGCCGCACCCGGCCGCTGCATTCCGCGCGCCGAGCTGGCCGCGCTGATGGGCCCGCCCGGAAGCCCGGGCGCATCGGGCCGCGCGGTCGATGTGCAGATCACGCGCCTGCGCCGCAAGCTCGAGGACGACCCGCGCCTGCCGCGCCATCTCCACACGGTGCGGGGTGCCGGCTATCGCCTCGATCCCGATCCGGGCTGAGGCGGCCCGCAGCCTCAGCCGGCGGCGCGCGCGACCTCGTCGGGGCGCAGGAAGCCGCCCGACTGGCGCGTCCAGTAGCGGGCATAGAGGCCGCCGCGGGCGAGGAGTTCGGCGTGGGGGCCGTCCTCGACGATGCGGCCCTGATCGATGACGACGATGCGGTCCATCGCGGCGATGGTCGAGAGCCGGTGCGCGATCGCAAGCACCGTCTTGCCCTGCATGAGGCCCGAAAGCGCCGTCTGCACCTCGGCCTCGACCTCGCTGTCGAGCGCCGAGGTCGCCTCGTCGAGGACAAGGATCGGCGCGTTCTTGAGGAAGGCGCGCGCGAGCGCGATGCGCTGGCGCTGCCCGCCCGACAGCCGCACCCCGCGTTCGCCCAGATGCGCCTCGTAGCCGCGCCGACCCTTGTGGTCCTGCAGCGCGAGGATGAAGTCGTGGGCGTGGGCGGCGCGGGCGGCGGCCTCGATCTCGGCCTCGGTGGCGTCGGGGCGGCCATAGAGGATGTTGTCGCGCACCGAGCGGTTGAAGAGCGCGGTTTCCTGCGTCACCGTCCCGATGGCCGCGCGCAGGCTTTCCTGCGTCGCGCCGCGGATGTCGTGGCCGTCGATCAGCACCCGCCCCGCCTCGGGGTCGTAAAAGCGCAGGAGCAGCGCGACGAGCGTCGATTTGCCCGCCCCCGAGGCCCCGACGATCCCGATCCGCTCTCCGGGGGCGAGGTGCAGCTCGATCGGCCCCACCCCGCCCGAGGGGCGACCATAGGCGAAGGTCACGCCCTCGAAATCGACCCGGCCCGCGACCGCGCCGAGGGGGCGGGCGTCGGCGGCATCGGTCAGCGCATGGGGGTGGGCAAGCGTGCGCATCCCGTCCTCGACCTCGCCGACATGGGCGTAGATCGTCATGAGCGAGAAGCTGACCCAGCCCGTCATCTGCGCGATGCGGATCGAGATCGAGCCCGCGGCCGCGATGTCGCCCGCGCTCGCCCCGCCATCGGCCCAGAGCGCGAAGGTGCCGCCCACGAGCACGACGGGCAGGATGCCCGCGAGCATCATCAGCCCGAAGCGGAAGACGGTGGAGAGGCGGCCGAAGGCGACCGAGGCGCCGCGATAGCGCTCCATCGCATCAAGGGCCGCGCTGTCCTCGTGCTCGGCCCGGGCAAAGAGCTTCACCGTCTTGATGTTCGTGATCGTGTCGACGACCTGGCCCGTCACGCTCGCCCGCGCCGAGGCGCGCGCGGCCGACAGCACCCGCACCCGCGGCATGAAATAGCGGATGAAGCCCAGATAGGCCGCGAGCCAGACCGCGAGCATGAGCGCCACGCCCCAGTCGATCACCAGAAGGAAGATGACGGCCCCCCCGACCGAGGCGAGCGCGAAGGCCACGACGTTGATCATCTCGACCACCGTCTCGGTCAGGGCGCGGGCGGCCTGCATCTGCTTTTGCGCGATGCGGCCGGCGAAATCGGCATCGAAGAAGGTGACCGAATGGCCCATCGTCCAGCGGTGCAGCCGCGAGAGCACGAGCGGCATCAGGTTCGGCCCGATGATGACCGCGTTCATCCCCGACGAGAGGGTGAAGACCGCGGGCCTGAGCACGAGATAGAAGAGGACGAAGGCCGCGATCAGCACCCCGTTCTGCGCGAGCACCGCCGCCAGCCCGCCCTCGGCCGCGGTCTCGGCCGCGATGTCGACGACGCGGCCCAGAAGATCGGCCGAGATGACCTCGAGCACGCCCGAGCCGACCGAGAAGAGGGTCGAGAGCGCGAGCACCGGCCACGCCCCCGCCACCCCCCAGAGGAAGAACGCCCCGAGCCGGCGCGGCGGCGGCCCCTCGGCGGGCCGGAAGGGATCGAGGCGCAGGAAGGACGGCAGGCTCATGCGGGGGGCTCCTCGCTCATCGCCGGAGCATGGGGAAGGCGGCAAAGGCGAGCTGCGCCATCAGGCCGATGAGATGCGCGGGTTCGGCGTAAAGCGCCAGATGTCCGGCTAGCGACCGCCCGCCGAGCCAGCGCGACAGCCTCGCCTCGGCCACCATCAGGAGTGCGAAGGCGATCGCCCCCATCGCCGCGGCCTCTGTCGCGGCAAGGCCGCGATGCCGGACGAGGCGCCCGCAGACGAACCACGCGACCGCGAGGATGAGCGGGAGTTCCACCATCACCGCCCCGAGCTCGCCCAGCCGCGGGATGAGGACGAGCGTGCGGACGGTGCCGAGCACGAAGCCCGCCGCGAAGACGGCGGCGAAATAGATCAGGCCGAGGCGCGCAGCCGCGCTCAAGCGGCATCCCCCTCGGTGCCGGGGTTCAGGAAGCCGCCCGACTGGCGCGCCCAGAAGCGGGCATAGAGCCCGCCCCGCGCGATCAGCGCGGCGTGAGGCCCCTCCTCGACGATGCGGCCCTCGTCGAGCACCACGATCCGGTCCATCGCCGCGATGGTCGAGAGG
>Ga0172376_10004911_pt1 | contig 15072 bp, 6 predicted proteins | sample Lak35m_FD_121114 | JGI IMG/M metagenome (GOLD analysis project Ga0172376, IMG submission 121114) | Freshwater microbial communities from Kabuno Bay, South-Kivu, Congo - kab_092012_35m | ecosystem: Environmental > Aquatic > Freshwater > Lake | place: Democratic Republic of the Congo: South-Kivu...
AGTGCCCCGTCTAGGACTCGAACCTAGAACCCTCTGATTAAGAGTCAGATGCTCTGACCAATTGAGCTAACGGGGCCTCGACGGGCGTTGTACCCGCGCACGTCGCCAGCGACAAGCAGCCGTCGTCGCCGCACCGCGCGCGGAGACGACCGACCGGCTCGTCGGTTCGCGTTGAGGCTTTCCGGGTGAGCCGGTACATTTCCGCTCCTCGGCCAGGCGCCGGACTGCCGCCGGCCGCGGTCCGTCCGGTGGCGCTCCCGGCCGCCGCCCACCTCACCTCGGAGCGACGCGATGGGACGATTCGACGGCATGAAGGGCCTCGTGCTCGGGGTGGCGAACGACCATTCGATCGCGTGGGCGATCGCCAAGGAGGTGCTCGCCGAGGGGGGCCGCGTCGGCTTTTCGCACCTGCCCGACCGCCCCGACGACGAGCGGCAGCGCAACCGTCGCCGCGTCGCCCAGCTCACCGATCCCGAGCCGAATGCCGCGTTTCTCGTGCCGATGGACGTGTCGAGCGACGACCAGATCGCGGCGGTGGTGGACCGCACCCGGGAGGCGTTCGGCACGATCGACTTCCTCGTCCATTCGATCGCCTACGCGCCCCTCGAGGATCTCAAGGGGGAGACGACGATGTGCAGCCGCGAGGGCTTTCGCACGGCGATGGAGACGAGCGCCTACAGCCTGCTGGCCGTCGCACGGCTCGCCCGGCCGATCCTCGCACCGAACGCGTCGATCCTCACGCTCACCTACTTCGGCGGTGAGAAGGTGGTGCCGGGCTACAACATCATGGGCGTCTGCAAGGCGACGCTCGATGCATGCGTGAAGTACATGGCCTTCGATCTCGGCCCCGCGGGCATCCGGGTCAACGCGGTGAGCGCGGGCCCCTTGCGCACGCTCGCCGGCCGGGGTGCCGGGGTCGAGGACATGCTCGGGCTCTACCAGCACATGGCGCCACTGGGCCGCAACGTCACGCACGAGGAGGTGGGCAAGGCCGGCGCCTGGCTCCTGTCGCGTGAGTCGCTCGGCATCACCGGCGAAATCCTGCATGTCGATGCCGGCTACAACGTCATGGGCTCGCCCGGGCGGCTCCTCGACCTCGTGCCGAAGCCGGCGTGACGTCGTGGGCCGGGGCGCGGGGCTCGTGACGAGCCGCTACGGCGGGTCATGACCGCCCGGGTGCCACGGATGGCAGCGGCAGATGCGCCGCACGCCCTTGAGCACTCCGCGAACGGCCCCCTCCCGCTCCACCGCCTGCCGGAAGTACGCGCTGCAGGTCGGCTCGAACCGACAGTGGCGGCCGAGCAGCGGGCTGAGCGTCCACTTGTAGACGACGACGAGCGCGACGAGTGCCCGCACCGCGCAGCGATCGCAGAAGGCCGTGACCGACTTCCAGGGCGACGCCGAGGGCATGATCTCACCGCCTCCGGCCGCGGCCGCGGTCATCGCGGGGCGACGGCAGCGCCCCCGCCGCATACCCGCGCCGCGCCGTGACGCGGCGCGCGAGTCCGACCAGCCATGCCCCCACCTGCAGGAGCCCCTCGGCGCCGGCCGGGGGGATGCCGCCGCGCACCACGACGACCAGGTCGGTGGCGGCCGGCAGGCCGCCCCGCACGGTGCGAAACGCCTCGCGCAGCCGACGCTTCCACCGGTTCCTCACCACGGCCGAGCCGACCCGCCGCGAGACCGACAGCCCGAGCCGGACCCGCCCCTCGGGCTCGTGATTCGGCGCGGCGTACACCACGATCGGTCCCTCCGCGGCGCTGAAGCGATGCTCGTAGACCCGCGCGAAATCCTGCGGACGCAGGAGCCGCACGCACCGGGGCAGTCCCGCACCGCCGGGCGTCACCACCGGAGATGCGCTCGTGCATCGGACGCCCCCGCCTCCGCGGCCCGCGCCGCCTCGAGCAGCTGGTCGCGAATCGCCGCGTCCGTGACGTCGGGCACGACGACCTGCACCTCCGCGATGAGGTCCCCCTTCGCGCCGTTGGCATGCCGCACGCCCATCCCGCCCGCGCGGAGCCGACGGCCGCTCGACGTCCCGGGCGGGATGCGCAGCGCGATCGTGCCCCACGGCGTCGGCACGTCCACCTTCGCGCCGGCGATCGCCTCCGACAGCGTCACGGGCAGGGCGACCTCGAGCGTGTCTCCGTCGCGGCGAAAGACCGGGTGCGGATCGACGCCCACCTGGAGGACGAGGTCGCCCGCCGGGCCGCCGTTCGCGCCCGGCAGCCCCTGACCGCGCAGCCGCATCCGCGACCCGTCGGGCAGGCCCTGGGGAATCGTCACCGTGATCGTCTCGGGCGTGCCGGCCCGGTCGAGCCGGACGTCGGTCTTGCCGCCGTCGATGGCGAGGCGGAACGGAATCTGGATGCGGGCGGTGACGTCCTCACCGGGCACCTGCGTCGGCCGACGACGACCGCGCGACGCCTTGCCACGCCCACCGCCGAACATCTCGGCAAACCCGCCGGCACCGCCGAAGAGGCTCTCGAGGTCGATCTCACCACCGCCGAAGCCGCCCGCGCCTCCCCCCGGGAACCCACCGCCACCCGGGAACGGCCCGCCGCCCCACCCCGGCCCGCCGCCGCCGACACCCTCGAAGGAACTCCCGTAGCGGTCGTACATCTCCCGCTTGCTCGAGTCATTGAGCACGTCGAAGGCGTTCTGCACCTTCTTGAACTTCTCCTTCGCCGCGTCGTCGTCGGGATGCAGGTCGGGATGGTACTTGCGTGCCAGCTCGCGGTAGGCCTTGCGGATGTCCTCGGCCGACGCCGTACGCGGCACGCCGAGCGTCTGATAGTGGTCCTCGGCCATCGATTCGTGATCTCGACAGGTCTCGGGCATCGACGCGGCTCGCTCACCGCCGTCGTGACGGAGCCGATTGTAGCGCGCCGCACCCGTAGTGGAGCAGCGTCCCCAGGGACACGACAGCCGCGTTCCCCGGAGCCGCGAAATCGCCACGGCGGGCGTCGCGGCCGTCGGGGCACCGTGCGGACGTCACCCGCGTCGGTCGCGACCGATCTCAGCGACCCGCGCCGCCGTCGGCCGTGCCCGGGACGCCCGTGCGCTGCTCGAGAAACTCGTACTGGCACCGGCGGCCCGGCTCACCGGGCGCGGGATGGAGGAGCTGGAACGAGCCGTCGGCCTGCTGCGCGCGGGCCCGCATGTTGTCGGCGAGGTAGGTCGGGATGATCTCGTGGAGGATCCTGCCGGAGAGGTCGGGCGCGAGCACCGGAAACATCACCTCGACGCGTCGCACGAAGTTCCGCGGCATCCAGTCGGCGCTCGAGAGGAAGACGCGGGCCTCGTCGCCCTCGCCGAAGACGTAGATTCGGCTGTGCTCGAGGAAGCGATCGATGATGCTGCGCACGCGGATCGTCTCGCTGAGACCGGGCACACCGGCCCGCAGCGCGCAGATGCCACGCGCCACGATGTCGATCGGCACGCCCGCCTGGCTCGCGCGATAGAGCGCCTCGATCGCCTCGGGATCCACCAGCGAGTTGAGCTTCGCGAAGATCCGCGCGGGCTGGCCGGCACGGGCCCGCGCCGCCTGCTCGTCGATGAGCTCGACGGTGCGTCGCTGCAGATGCTCCGGGGCGACGATGAGCCGCTGCCAGGCATGGCCCTGCGAATAGCCGGTGAGCAGGTTGAAGAGCGCCGACGCGTCCTCCGCGATCGCCTCGTCCGCGGTGAAGAGGCCGAGGTCGGTGTAGAGCAGCGCGGTCGTCGGGTTGTAGTTGCCGGTGCCGAGGTGGACGTAGCGACGCAGCCCGCCCCCCTCCTGCCGGACGACCAGCGACACCTTGCAGTGGGTCTTCAGGTCGAGGAATCCGAAGACCACGTGCACCCCGGCCCGCTCCATCTGCCGGGCCCAGCTGACGTTGTTCGCCTCGTCGAAGCGGGCCTTGAGCTCGACGAGGGCGGTCACGTGCTTGCCCGATTCGGCCGCCGCGATGAGCGCGCGGGAGATGGGCGAGTCGCCGCTCGTCCGATAGAGCGTCTGCTTGATGGCGAGGACCCGCGGATCCGCCGCGGCCGTGGTGACGAATTCCACCACGGGATCGAAGGACTCGTAGGGGTGATGGAGCAGGATGTCGCGCTGCGCGATCGCGGCGAAGATGTCCGGGCCGCGACGCTCGAGCCCCCGGGGCGGCCGGGGCGTGAACGGCTTGTCGTGGAGCCGCTCGTAGCCGGGTAGCTTGTAGAGTTCCCAGATGGCCGTGAGGTCGAGCGGACCGTCGATCCGGTAGACCTCGCTGTAGCCGTCCCCCGTGCCCTCGGCTGGCGCGTGCAGCCCCTCCTCCTCGATGATCTGCTGCATGATCGCCTCGTCGGCCTTGGCGGCGACCTCGATCCGCACGGCCTGCCCGCGCTGCCGCGCCTTCAGACGATCCTCGATGAGCTTGAGCATGTCGTCCGACTCCTGCTCGAGCAGCTCGAGGTCGCTGTCGCGCGTCACGCGGAAGGCGCTCCACGAGTCGACGTCGAAGCCGCCGAAGAGCTCGGGCAGGCGGGCCGAGACCACGTCCTCGAGGAGCACGAAGGGCATCGTGCCCGGCTCGCCCCCCCCGACCGCGACGATCCGGGGCAGCACCTGCGGCACCTGCACCACGGCGAACATCTGCTTCGGCCCGAGACCCTGCGTGCGATGCAGCATGACGCCGAGGTAGAGGCCGCGATTGTGGTAACGCGGCGACGGGTGCGCGGGATCGACGGCCATGGGGGTGAGGATCGGCAGGGCCCGCTCCTGGAAGAAGCGATCCACCCGCGCCCGCTGCTCGTCCGAGAGCGTCGCATAGCGCAGGAGTTGGAAGCCCTCGGCCTCGAGCGCCGGACCGAGGTTCTCGCGGAGGCAGCGGTACTGCCTGGCGACGAGCTCCTGGGTTCGCGCGGCGATCGCCTTGAGCTGCTCGAGGGCGCTCAGGCCGTCCGGGGCATGGTCCTGCGGCGCGCTCTCGCCGAACGCCTGCTCGCGGAGCCCCGACACCCGCACCATGAAGAACTCGTCGAGGTTCGACGAGAAGATCGCGAGAAACTTGAGCCGCTCGAGCAGCGGATTCTCGGCATTCTCGGCCTCCTCGAGCACCCGGAGGTTGAAGTCGAGCCAGCCGAGCTCACGATTGATGAACCGGTCGGGTCCGCCTGCCTGTTCCGCCGCAGCCGCCGTCGCCGTTGCAGTGATCGCCATGATCGGTGTCGTACTCCTGAGTGGAGCCGCAGTGTACCGTCGAATCATGCCGCTTCCCGGCTCCCGCCGCCCGCTCACACGATCATCATGAACGGCGATTCGCCACCGCACCCGATCCGGTTTTCGCCCGCGTGCTGGACGCTGCCACCCGAGGTGCAGTCGTGCCTCGGGCGGCTCGCCGACGACTGTCCGCGATGGGGACGCGGCTGGTGCGTCGCCGCCGCCTGCATCCTCGAGGCGACGGTGCCCAAGCCGGGGAATGTCCATCCCGGGGCGTCCTTCGACGACCTCTGCTACGACGAGCTCGTCGCGGCAGCCCTCGCCATCGCTCCGGTGATGGAGCGGGCACCACGCGTGCGGCTCGGCACGACGATCGAGGCGGCGGTGTCGGCCTCGCGTGCCGTGACGCGATCGAATGGGAATCTCGGAATCGTGCTGGCCATCGCGCCGCTGGCGGCGGTGCGCGAGGACGGACCACCCACGGTGGCCGGCGTCACCGACGTGCTCGCGCGGCTCGATCGCGACGATGCGGCCGCCACCTGGCGGGCGATCGCCACGGCGGCGCCGGGAGGACTCGGCCGCGCGTCCCGCTACGACCTCGACGGCCCGCCGCCGGACGACCTCCGCGCCGCGATGCGCGAGGCGGCAGCGCACGACACCATCGCGCGACTGTGGGCGGAGGCCCATGCGCCGCTCTTCGCCGGACCCGTGCGCGATCTCGTCGCGTCGCGAGCCTCGGGAGCCACGATCAAGACCGCCGTGCTGCATGCCTTTCTCGCGCAGCTCGCGAGGGAGCCAGATTCCCAGATCGCACGTCGACACGGTGCCGACGTCGCCAAAGCCGTCTCGGCCCGTGCTGCGGAGATCCTCGCCACGCCGGAGCCGGCGCGCGGGCCGGCCGTGGCCGCATTCGATCACGACCTGCGCGTGCCGCGCCGCATCAATCCGGACACGACCGCCGACCTGATCGCCGCATCAATCTATGTTTTGCTCACGGCGTAACGGCCGCCCGGTTGCTCACAGGACGGCGACAGCCTGACGGCCAACGGATACCGTTCGACCGGCCGCGGGACGCCGACTCACGGCTCAACGAAAACTCATGGAACGAAACACACTCTGGCGTTAGAAAAAGTGCCGGCTCCAGTCCCGGAGTCCGTCACATCGGCCCATGAGGAGCACAACCAGGACCTTCCCATGAGCCTCTTTCACGCGCTCTTTCACCATCGGTTCCGCAAGCCACGCCCTGCGGTTCGTATGGTCTCCCGACATCGAACCCGCGAGGAGCGGGCGCGTCATCGAGACGGATCGCTGACGCAGGGCGAGCCGCTCGAGCCGCGGCACATGCTGGCGATCGTGGTCGATGCCGGCAATCTGGCGAACTTCCGTCAGGCGTCAGGCGACTATCTCTTCTCCGACTCGTCGAGCATCGAGTTTGCCGCGGGCACCGTGCTCGACGCGGGCGCGGGCGCGATCAAGTTCGACGCGCCGAGTGTGACGATCGGCACGAACGCGCGGCTCACGACGTCCGGTGACGTGTCGATTACCGCCTCGAAATCCTTCCCGTCGCTCGGCGGCGTGTCCAACTTGTGGAGCCAGTTGTCCACGATCGTGGAGGCGATTGGGGGCATGCGTACGGCCGTGAACGTGAGGGCCGCCGCAGCCATCTCCGCCGGCTCGTTCTCCATCACCGCCAGCGCGGGCGACGACCCGACGTTGCTGAACACGCTGAGCTTCAGCGGCGCAGGCAGCCCGGCCATCCCCTTGCTCGGCCAGATCGCGTTCATGTTTGTGGGGAGCATGGTCAAGGACGACATCTATGCGTTGCCGCTCTCCGTGCAGGTCAAGCAGCCTCAGACCACGATCACGATCGATGCCGGCGCGACCATCGAGGCCACGGCGGGCGACGTGACGATCGACGCGTCCGCCACCGCCGACGCCACAGGCCAAGCGATCTATTCCGTGTTGGCGAATGACCTGCAGGGGGACCGAGGCGGTGGCATCGCCGCTGGCTTCAGTTACGTGGATGCCTCGTCGACCGTCAGCATTGCGGGCAGCGTGCGATCAAGCGGGGCGGCGAAGGTCGCCTCCACGACGACGGGCGTCGCCGAGATGACGTCCCGCGTGACGCTCAACCAGGGTCTGCAGAAGACGAATCCGAAGAACGTCGAGGTTGCCTATGCCGGCACCCACCTGCGATCGACGTCGAGGATCACCGTGGCCGCCGGCGGCACGATCGAGGCCGGCAAGAATGTGGACGTCACATCCACGGTCGACGACACCAACAAGCTCAAGGCCAACACCGCCTCCTATCGCGACGGGCTCGTGGGCGTGACGATCGGAACGGGCTGGACGTACGGCACCTCAGAGGTGATCGTCGATGGCACGATCCGCGCAGGCAAGGTGGACGTGCCGCGGACGGTGACGTTCGACCCGACGTTCGCCTTCGATGTGGCCAGCGGCACGATCGTGCTGCCGGAAGCCGCCGACTTCCAGACCGGCGACGAGGTGACCTATGCCACGGGCGTGGGCTACCCGATCCCGGGGCTCGTAAACGGCCGCACGTACTACGCGATCGTCGATCCGCAGGATGCGAAGCGGGTGCAACTGGCCGCCTCAGCGGCCGACGCCCGGGCGGGTCGGCCCGTCCGGCTCGGCACCTACCCCACGCTGACGTCCGGCCGAGGCACGCTGCCGATCACGTCGATCGACGCGGCGAACGGCGACACGATTCGGTTCGGCGCGACCACCTGGCCCGACGGGTCGCCCCTGTTCACGAACGGCCAGACGGTGCGGTATGTGCCGGCGGCCGGCCAGTTCCTCGGCTTCAACGCCGCCGATGGCACGTTCGCCGGGCAACTCCCGGCGGGTGACTACGTCGTGCGGGTGTTGCCCAGCGGAGCCGACGAGCCGGGCCTGGCGATCCAACTCCTGCAACCGGGGCAGCCGGTCGTGACCGGCCGCGCGATCGACTTGAACGACAACCCCCAGATTCGCCTTGCCGACGGCTCGGTGCTCCAGATTTTCTCGTTCGACGCCGACAGCGGCCAAATCAACCTCGTCTTTCCCCGCCAGGGTACGGGCGACGGGGAGGTGCCCTTCCCCACGCCGCAGCAAACCGTCAGCCTCGTCAACGGCCAGCCGGTCGCCTATGTGGAGGCCTTCGGCACGCACGTGCCCGGGCTCGAGGATGGTCGCACCTATTTCACGATCGTGGATCCGGGGACGCCCGGGCTCATCCGGCTGGCGCCCACCGCAGCCCAGGCGGCCTCCGCCAACCCGGTGATCCAGCGGGCAGTGCCGAAGCTCGAGACACTCGAGGGCCGCACGCTCGACGTTGGCAACGTCGAGCCGGGCACGGGGCTCGTCTTCGCAGTCGATCCCGGCCTCACCGCCGGCACTCCCGTCATCTACCGGGCGGCTCCCGGGAAGCCCGTCGGCGGCCTCGTCGATGGCACCACCTATTACGCCTATCCCCAGGTGAACCCGTTCTTCGAACCCGACTGGCGACAGTACGTCATCGGTCTCCGCACCGCGGCCAACGCAACGCTCCCGCTTCTGACGTTTTCGCTCACGCAGGCGATTGTCTCTGGGGGTACGGCCTACGAACTCACCGGGATCGATTCGACGAGCGGTTCGCTGGCGGTCGCCCTGCCGACCGCCGCCGAGATTCCGGTGCTCGATGGCAGCGGCCTCGTCGGCAACCCGGGCTCGATCGCCACGATCCCGGCCGGGTCGCGGCAGATCTGGACGACGGCCACCGGAGGCACGTTCGCGATCTCGCTGCCGAGCGGTGCATCCCGGGTGACGACGGCGCCGATCGCGTTCAATGCGCCGGCGACGGCGGTGATGGCGGCGATCAATGCCCTCGCGCTTCCCGGGGTGTTGGTGACGGCCGCCTTCGGCCGCGGCACACCAGCGAGCCCGTGGACGCTCGTCGGCACGCTGCTCGAGGGGATGCAGTGCGACAGCACGAACCTCGCCGTCGGGGCGGCCTTCACCCGGGGCACGGCCGAGAGCGTCATCGCCGTCTCGTCCGCCGCCTCCGGCGGGAACTTCAGGCTGGCGTTTCCAGTGGCCGGCGGGCCCGCGCTCACGACGGGCACCATCCCATTCGATGCCCCCGCCCCCGCCGTGCGGACGGCCATCAACGCGATCCCCGGTCTCCTCGCCGCGGCCGTGCAGGGAACCGGCTCCGCGACCGACCCCTGGCTGATCTCGACCCGGGTGCAGCCGATCCGTACCGGCGACCCGCTCGTGTTCCGCGACGCGTGGGGCTCGACCAGCCACGGGCTCGTCGACGGGCAGACGGCCTACGCCGTGGTGCGACCCGAGGCCGCGCAGGGCAAGGCCGGGTCTCTGGTCATCTCCCTAGCGGCCACTCTGGCAGACGCGCTGGCGGCGACGCCCGTCACCCTGCCGCTTGCTTCCACGGTCGAATTCGGCGCCCCGCAGATGGCCGCCATGAGCGGCACGGCGCACACGCTCGCCTCGACGCTCGATGCCAGCGGCATCAGCCTCTCGGCCAAGCTCAAGTCCGGCGACCAGCAGTCACTCAAGGCGGCCAACGGCAGCGAGCCGAAACTCAAGGACACCCTCACCCGCTACGACACCGACTACGGCGACTCGAAAAACGCCTCGAACATATGGGACTACGTTTTTCGGTCGAAGTACGACACGAAGACGGGCAACTCCGCGCTCAGTGACCTGATCCAAAAGCAGGCCAATGGCGTGACGAATGACTCCTTCACGCTCTCGGGGTCGGGCTCGGGGCTCACCGTCGAGAACAAGGCTCACGTGGTGCTGGGCAGCACGGCGACGCTCGCCACGGCCGGCAAGGTGTCGCTCGCGAGCGGCATCACCGAGAAGGTGAAGAGCAACGTCGAGGCGACGGTCTCCAAGCCCAACAAGGGCACGTTGGCGGTCGCCCTGGCCATCGACGTCGTCGACGTCTCCAACACCGCGCGGACGATTGTCGGAGCCAACGCGTCGGTCACCGGGGGGGAGGGCGTCGTCGTCGACTCGAAGCTGGTCTATCCCTGGGCCTTCCAGTCGTCGTGGCTCGGAGACAAGTGGGCCGAGAACCTCGGTTGGGACACCATCGGCACGCTCGCCAAACTCGTCGGCGGCAAGTTCGGCGTGGACGACTGGTTCGTGAATCACTGGGCCAACGCGGGCGTGAAGCAGAACAACTTCACGGACAAGCAGCTGAAGGCGACGCTCACCTCCAGCCTCGCGCTCGTCACGTTCACCAATGAGTCCACCGCTCGAATCGAGGACGGTGCCCGGATCAACGTGGACGCGGCCGGGATCTCCATGCCGACGGCGAACCCCGTCACGGTCACCGCCTCGACCGACGTCGCCCAGACCGGCTTCGCCGGACTCGTCTACATCGACCTCTCCCCAGACAACATCCTCAAGAAGATGCGTCGGGGCGACAAGACGACCAACTCGCTCCTGGTCGCTGCGCAGGGTGAGACGTCGATCGGCGGCAGCGTCGGCATGTTCACGATCGACAACACGACGCAGGCCTACGTCGGCGGCCTCGAGACCGAGACCGTCAACGGTGTCACGCGACCGATCCGCTCTCCGAACGGTCCGCTCCGCGTCTCCACCGGCTCCGGCCCGCTCAAGGTGGCGGCCGGCAACAGCCTCCTGATCGTGCAGCTCGGTCAGGGCGGGGGCGACGCCAGCAGCCTCGGCATCTCCGGCACGGCCGCGGTGGTGAACGTGAAGGGCCAGAAGGCCGACGCCGCGATCCTCGGCGCGAGCGACCAGAGCCGGGCCGCGGTGATCGACGCCGGCAAGGTGGACGTCAGCGCCGCCGACACCTCCTACGTGATCCCGATCGCCGGGGCGGTGATGGTGTCGAAAAACAAGGCCGTGGGCGTGAGCACGGCGATCGCGATCGTGAATCGTGACGTGGCCGCCCGCATCGGCGGCCGGGATGACGAGACGACGACCGTCGGCTGGCTCGACACGCTCACCGCGGCGGGCAACGTCGGACTCACGGCACAGGCGGGCGGTGCGGTGACGCCCTCGGCGCTCGCCGCGGCCAAGGGGTCGAGCGTCAAACCGGCCGGGGCGCCAATCGACCCGAACGATTCGTTGATCGGCCCGGTCGACAACGTGCAGCCCCCGCCATCGGGCAAGTTCGGCCTCGCGGTGTCGGGCGACTACGTGCAAGCGGCCGTGACCGACATCGTCCAGGCGACCGTCAACACGCGGGGCACGCTCGCCGCCGGCGGCTCGGGCCCGCGGTCGCTCACCCTCTCGGCCACGAACGACACGCTCCTCCAGGCCACCGCCGGCGCCGCCGCGATCCTTACAGGCGACGGCAGTTCGCTCGGCCTCGCCGGCTCCGCCGCCGTCACCACGGCGTCCTCGACGGTCTCGGCCCTCGTGCGGCAGGCGGAGGTGCGGGGCTTCGCGCTCGATGTGCGGGCCGCCAACGCCCGCCGGATCGGCGGCCTCGCGGCCAGCGGCAGCGGGGCCACCGCCGGCAACTCGGGCACGACGAGCGTGCAGGTCGTGGGCTCGGTCGTCGTCAACTCGATCACAACGGTCACCCGCGCGCGGATCGACTCGGCCACGGGCACGGGCCTCGGCGACGTGTCGGTCGCCGCCAAGGCCGACGAGAAGATCTGGAGCGCCGCCGGGTCGTTCCTCTTCAACTTCTCGCCGACCGGCGCCGCAGCGGGCCAAACGCCGGGCAAGAGCCTCGGGATCGGCGCCTCCGTGGCCGTGCAGAACGTCACCTCGACGACGACCGCCACGACGATCGACGCGGTCCTCGAGGCCACGAAGGTCGCCGTGACGGCCGCCGACGCCTCGCAGCTCTACACCTTCTCGGCCGGCGTCGTCGGCACCGGGGCGGGCTCCTCGCTCTCGGGCATGTGGGCCAACGTCACCGCCACGCCGACGGTGACCGCGGCGGTGGACGGTGGCTCGCTCGACGTGGGTGGGGCGGCGGGCGCCGCCGGCGGCGTCGACGTGGCGGCCACGTCGGCCCTGCTGCTCGTGACCGCCGCCGGTGATCTCGTGATCGGCCGGTCGAGCGGCGCTTCGTTCGTCGCGGCGGGTGCGTCCGTCGCCATGGTCAGGGCCACCGCCTCCACCGACGCCCGCGTCGGCCGGTCGGCCCGCGTGCGGGCCCGCCGCGGGAACGTGTCGGTGTCGTCCCGCACCCGCACGCCCGACGCCGATCCGGCGATCGACGCGATGCTCGCCGACTTCGCGACCCCCCACCGCGCGTCGAACGCGGTGTGGACGTTCGCGGTGGGCGTCGTGGGGTCCAACTCGAACCTGTCGCTCGCCTTTTCCTGGGCGCAGAACAGGCTCACCACCTCGCGGTCGGCGACGGTGAAGGAGGCCGCCGCGATCACCACCGACCTGGGCAACGTCGCGATCGACGCCGCCGACGAGACAGGAATCTATTCCGGAGCCGGCACGATCTCCGCGGCGGCCGGGGAGTCGGCGAAAGCCGCGATCGGCGCGGCCGTGACGCGCAGCACCATCGATGCGACCGCGCGGGCCCGGATCGACGGCGGCGACGTGACCACGCTGGCGGCGGGCTCGGCCGTCTCCGTCACCGCCACGAGCGCGTCGCTGATCGGCACGGCGGCGGTGGGCGGCGCGTTCGCCGGGAAGGCGGGGGTCGGCACCTCGCTCGTGTTGAGCGAGATCTCGCAGACGGTCGATGCCGGCATCGGGGGCACGGCGAACCAGCGCGGCCGAGTGACCGCCGCCGGAGCCGTGACCGTGACGGCGACGGATCGCTCGCGGATCGGCTCCGGGGCCGGACAGGTGAGCGTGGCCACGAAGGGCGTGGCGGCCGGTGCCGCGGCGGCCACCAACACGTCCTCCTCCACCACGACGGCCGTGATCGAAGAGGCCGACGTGACCGCGACCGGAGCTGTGACCGTGAAGGCCGACGCGCGGAGCGAGATCTACTCCTACGCCGTGGGCGTCGCCGGGGCCTTCTCCGAGAACACCGTCAACTTCGCCGGCGCCGGGTCGGGCACCGGCAACACGCTCGTGCGCAGGGTGCTCGCCGCGGTCCGCTCCAGGGCGGCGCTCGACGTCGGCGGGCTGTCGGTGACCGCGACCGACACCTCCACGATCAACACCGCGGCCGGCACGCTCGCGATCCAGTCTGCGGGCAAAGGCGGCGTCTCCGCGGCGATGGGCGTCTCGGCGGCGAAAAACGAGATCGGCTCGCACACGGACGCCGCGAAGAAGAGCTTCGTCAGGGCGGTGATCGAGGACTCGACCGCGACGGTGCGCGGAAAACTCGACCTGGCTGCCACCGCGACCCTGGACATCCAGGCGATCACGGCGGCCGGAGCCCTGGCAATCTCCTCGGGCACAAACTGGGGCATCAACGTGCCCGGCGCGGGCGCCGGATCGGGCAACACGATCCAGCTGGATGTCGAGGCTGCCGTCAGGAGTTCGCTCGTCACACTGCCAGGCGGCGGCGACGTCGTCGCGAAGGCGAGGAACGACTCCGCGATCATGGCCGTCGCCGGAGGCGTGGCCGTGGCCGGCTCCGGCGGAGGCACCAAGGGTTTCAACGTTTCCCTCGGGGCGGCCGCCACGGTTAACGAGGTGGCGATCACCACCTCCGCACTGATCGACACCGGCGGCGTGGTGCAGACGACCGGTTCGGTCACGCTCGACGCGGTCGGGGCGGCGGCCATCAAGGCTGTGAGCTTTGGCGTGGCGGCAGCGCTCCGAGGCGGCCCGCCCGCCTTCGACTTGACGGGCGCCGGTTCGGCGGCGATCAACACGGTGCGGTCTGAGACCCTCGCCGCCATCCGCGGCGACGTCGATGGCACGGCGGGTCAGGCTGCCGGAGCGGTGTCGCTCAAGGCCGTGGACCAGCCCGCGATCTCAGCCGGAGCGGGCAGCCTCTCCAGCGTCTTCAACTTCGGCGGCGGGGCGAGTGCCGCGCTGTCGGTGGGCGTGTCGTACACGATCAACGACGTGTCGGGCTCGTCCCGCGCGGTCGTCGATGGAGGCACCGTCCGGTCGCGAGCCGACGTATCCCTTTCGGCGACGTTTGATCAAGGGAACCCGAAAGGCACCGACGGCAATACGGTCTTCGCGGTCTCGGTGGCGGGCAGCGTCGACACCTCGTTCGGCGGTGGGGGCCTGCTCTTTCCGCTGGCCGGTGCGGGCAACCGCACGACGGTGGCCTTCACCGCGGAGGCGGCGGTCACGGCGGGCACGGTGCGGGCGGACGGGGCCGTGAGCCTCACGGCAGCGGATCACTCGCGAATCTATTCCAACGCCGGCGGCGCGGGGATCGGCCTGTCCTTCGGCGGCGGGAGCGGAGGCGGCGTCGCGATCGGGGCGGCCCAGGCCACGACCACGGTAGCCAACACGGTGCGGGCCGCGATCGATTCGGCCTCCGCCGTGGATGCCACAGGGAACGTGTCGCTCTCGGCGACGGGAGCAGGCGCGGTCGACGCTGTCGGCTATGGAGTGGCGCTGAGCGTGGCCGTCTCGGGAAACGCGGGATCGATTGCCGGTTCCGGAGCAAAGGTGAACACGCTCCTGACCAGCACGGTAGCCGCGGAAATCCTGTCGGCTGCGGTGACATCACAAAGCGGCGGCATTTCCCTCTCGGCCGTCGACAGGCCCGAGGTGCGGTCGAGGGCAGGAGCAGGTGCGCTTGCCGTCGTGATCGGCAACGGCGTGTCGCTCGCAGCGGGGGTCGTGATCCTCGAGAATGAGATTCGCGACACGGTGCGGGCGCGGGTGGCGGCCCAGAACAAGACCGCGACGGCACCGAGCGTCACAGCCGCGGGAGCCGTCGTGCTCACGGCCGAGTCGCAGGCGAAGGTGACGTCGCTCGGCGTGGCCGTAGCCGCGGCCGCGACGATCGG
>Ga0172376_10004912_pt1 | contig 15070 bp, 16 predicted proteins | sample Lak35m_FD_121114 | JGI IMG/M metagenome (GOLD analysis project Ga0172376, IMG submission 121114) | Freshwater microbial communities from Kabuno Bay, South-Kivu, Congo - kab_092012_35m | ecosystem: Environmental > Aquatic > Freshwater > Lake | place: Democratic Republic of the Congo: South-Kivu...
AGAAAGAGAAATTCCGGTAATTTCCGGTGAAACGGCATACAACCCCTTCTTGATGGGCAACAGCAACCCATCGTCAATCAGGCGGACAATCTTGTCGTTCGGAGAGCGATATTCACCAAGGATGGAGAGCAGGGTGCTATGGGTTAACGGCACACCTCCGAACACCTTGAGCTTCTTTTCGAGTTTCATGATGCCATTATTTTGCATAGATAATTGATTTTTATTCGATTATCTATGCAAAATAGAAACCAAAAACATGAAAGCAAAACGATTTTTCCGAAAGCAAATGGATCGATTTTCCGGACTCACGTCCGGATTTCTCCCGACCGGGCAATCCGACCGATAATCCAAATATTGAAACATTTAACAGAAAGTTCAGAGATAAGTGCCTTTCGGAAAATTGGTTCAGACCGCACTATTCGTTAAGTGGGCCTCCCCCTATTGAAATTTCTTGCATTAAAAAGCAAATATGCCGCAAACTCTACTTTTTGATTGACCGATTAAGGGAATTGCCACGCCCGAAGGTTGCGCTGGGTGGAGTAAAAGAACATGATTTTTGAGTTCCTGTATGTTCCAGGACAGTGGGTAGCGCTTGGTGTCGTCGACCAAGGTATGCATCCGCGTTGAGCCGGGTTGGGGTATAAACAGCCTGCATGCCCCACAACAGCGCCGCAACCACAATGGCAGGGCCAAATGGCCATTCGGCTTGGCTGCCAAGGCCTTTGAAACGGCGCCACACCAAATACCAGACCACGGATACCACACTGCCCCACAACACTATGTAAAGTGCACCGACAACCCCCCACCAGGCGGCTAATGCGGACAGAAGTTTGAGATCACCACCACCGATACCGCTTTCGCCTTTGATGCGCAGGAAGATCCACGAAAGCCCACCCAGCAGGCTCAACACTACGGCGGCAGATGCTGCACTAACGAGCAGGCTGTTCGGGGTTAACCCGGCAAAGCTGCAGGCCAAGCCCGCTAACCCCAGCGGAAGGACAACCCAGTCAGGCAACAGGGTGGTTTCCCAATCAATGAGAGCGAGCATCACCAGAGTGCTGGCCAAAAAGGAACCTATAAGTGCAGCCAAAAATGCCGGCTGACCGGCGCTGTAGGCCGCATAGGCCCACAAGCTGGCGTTGAGCAATGGCACCCAAATGCGTCGGGCAGGTGGTATGGGCTGCTCCAGGCCGCCACCAGGACCCTGCCATGCGTGCAGCGAAGCCTGGGCACTATGCAACACCTTACGCGGAATAATTCGGGCCAAGGGCACCAGCCACAGGCCTACCAACGCACCTGCCAACCACCATGGCCAGTGTGCCCACAAGACACGAAATATGTAGCTGAAACTCATGACGATGGCTTATTTGGAGAAGGTGTGCATCATCTGAATGACTGCCGGTCCAAGCAGCACCATAATGAGCGTCGGGAAAATACACAAAATGAGCGGCAGGGACATTTTGACGGGAATTTTTGAGGCATGCTCTTCGGCGCGTTGAATGCGATGTGAGCGCATCATGTCTGACTGCACTCGCAACGATTCAGCCAGGCTGGTACCAAATTTGTCGGCTTGTATGAGCATGGAGACAAGGCTTTCCAGGTCTTTGAGTCGTGCGCGTAGTGCCAGGTTGCGCAATGCTTCGATACGGCTGGCACCGGCGCGCATTTCGAGGGCCGAGAGGTAAAACTCCTGGGCCAGGTCAGGGTTGGTGCGGGCCATTTCGCGTGATATGCGGGCAATGGCAGCGTCGATGCCCATGCCCGACTCGGTACTGATGACCATGAGGTCAATCATGTCAGGCAGGCTGTTACTCATGCGTTCAATACGTTTTTGGGTGATAAAGCGCAGCAACATTTCGGGCAGATAGTAGCCTGCGGCGGCGGTGAACAACACCGGGGTCATGGCTTGTGCAAAGGGAATTTTTGGCTGGGTAAGATACAGGAACAAAGCCAGCAACACCGGTAGCACCATAGTGAGAACGGTTTTAACGGCAAAGTAGTATTGAGGTGCGTTTTTGTTGCGAATACCGGCTTGCAAAAACTTGATCTGAACGCTGGAGCTTTGCCACCCTTCTTCCGGCAGCGAAAGTTTGGAGAGGATGTTGATGACCGTGGTCACTTTGTGGGGGTTAGCCGTCCTGGACAAGGTTGTGTCGGCAGTGGACCTACCCTGGCGAACGATTTTGGCAAGGCGTTTTTTGAGGGCACTGTCGACCAACCAATTGTACAACGCGAGCACAATCGAGGCTACAGCGGCCCCCGAGAGCACGATGGTAAAAATTTGCAGTATAGCTTGCATAGTGTGTGGGTTGTGGCTGGGGTTAAACCTTGATCCTGGAGATGTTGTTGAGCAGATAAAAGCCAACGGCCATAAGCCCACCACCGATGAAGAGGATTTTCTGGCCTTGGGGAGTGTTCCAGAGCGGCGACATATAGCCGGGATTCAGGAGCGTGAGGATACCGGCGAGCAAAAATGGCATGCTGCCAAGTACCCAGGCTGATGCACGCCCTTCGGATGAAAGCGTGCGAATTTTACCGCGCAGTTTAAAGCGTTCGCGCATGGTTTTGGCCAACCCATCGAGTAGCTCCGTGAGGTTGCCGCCAGTTTCATGCTGGATCATGAGCGAGATGACAAAGAAATTGAGATCGTTACTTTGAACGCGATCGGAGAGCTGCCTGATCGCGTCTTTGAATGGGATGCCGAAGCCGATTTCATCAAAGAGAGTTTTAAATTCTTGACCTATGGGGTCAGCGAACTCCTTGTCAACCATTCCGATGGCCGAGGTAAGGCTTTGTCCGGCGCGCATTGCTCGCGAAATGTAGTCAAGCGTTTCAGGAAGTTTCTCTTCGAAGGCTTGGCGGCGTTGGTTGGCCTGTCGAGATAACCACAGAACCGGTATGCTGGCGATGGCGACACCGAGAACGATCAGAAGCAAGGGGTTCGTTTGGCGCAGAAAACCCAACACCACCACAACTGTAAACAAGGCAAGCATGAGACCCGTCAAGCGCCATGCAGAAAGCGGGCTATGGGCGCGTTTGACCAGGTTTTCGAGTTGCTCATATGATCTGAAGCGTGAACGTAGCCAGGTTTCAAGTGCACTCTCCTGCACGCTGCCGAGGCTGTTCCCTCCCAGGTCAACAACGTTCTGGATGGACTGCAATCGCTTTTTTTTGGCCTGGTTGCGTTTGTCGAAAAAGTTGACCCACACCAAATAGAGCAGCAGAAAGATCAGCATGACTGCCACGAATGCCAAAAAAGGGAGTAAAAACGTATTCATGATGTACAGAGTAGTTAGTCGTTGGCGCAGGGATCAAACATACCGTCACTGAGAGCGATGCCGTAGGTGCGAATTTTATCAGCCACTTTGGGACGCACGCCTGTGGCACTGAATACTCCTTGCACGGATCCATTCGGGCTGATCCCGGTGCGCTTGTAACAAAAGATCTCCTGGGTGGTAATGATGTCTCCCTCCATACCGGTGATTTCCTGGATGCTCGTGATCTTGCGGCAACCGTCATCCAATCGTGTGACCTGGATGATGAAGTGAACCGACGAGGCAATAAGCTGGCGCAGGGCTTTGCTTGGTATATTGACGTCACCCATGCCCACCAGGTTTTCGAGTCGGCTCAGCGCATCCCGCGGGGTGTTGGAGTGAATGGTAGTGAGCGATCCATCGTGACCAGTGTTCATGGCTTGTAGCATATCAATCACCTCCGCGCTGCGGATCTCGCCGAGCACGATGCGGTCGGGCCGCATGCGCAAGGCGTTTTTCGTCAGTGCACGCATGGTGATTTCGCCTTTACCTTCGATGTTTGGCGGTCGCGTTTCCAGGCGAATGACGTGATCTTGCTGAAGCTGCAGCTCGGCAGTATCTTCGATGGTGACAATGCGTTCGTTGGTTGGAATAAAGCTCGAGAAAATATTGAGCAGCGTGGTTTTACCCGTACCGGTGCCACCGGAAATGATGATGTTGCACTTGACTTTAACCAGAGCTGACAAAAGTTCGGCCATAGCGGGTGTGAGCGTATTTTTTTGAACAAGGTCGCGCATTCGCAGGGGCACAACCGAAAAGCGCCGAATGGTGAGCACAGGCCCGTCAAGAGCTAATGGAGGAATGATGGCGTTGACGCGCGCGCCATCGGGCAGGCGGGCATCGGCCATAGGGCTGGATTCATCAATGCGTCTCCCCACACGAGAGACAATTTTGTCAATAATTTTCATAAGGTGTCCGTCGTCATTGAAGCGGATGTCGGTTCGCTGAATACATCCGCTTTTTTCAACGTAGACGTTTTGGTAGCCGTTAACCATGATTTCAGAAACGGTGGGGTCGGCAAGCAAGGGCTCCAAAGGCCCCAAACCCATGATTTCGTTTTTGAGGTCAGTCACCAATCTGGCGCGCTCCTGATCATTGAGAGGGATGGCATCTTCTTCAATAAGCGTAACAAGCAAGAGCCCAAGCTCGTTGCGTAACTGAACGGGGGTCAGGCTTTCGATAGATTGGAAGTCGATGCGGGTGAGCAGCTTTTGGTGCAACTTCACTTTGGTCTCGTAATAGTCAACCCCTGAAGATGTTTGGTTTTTTATCGCCGGAGCCGTTGCAGGCAAAGTCGGAGCATCAACCTCGTGAGGTTGTGCAGACGCCTCAGTGGTGGCAGGCTCCGATAAAGGGGAAGATACAACCCGTTTGGTGGAGAGGTTCCAGTGTGCTATTTGATCTTTAAGCGTTGCCATAGCGAAGGTTTACGATGACTGCTGCCGGTGAGGGTTGCTGCCCAGTCGACGATGGTTTTGGAAAGCTTTGATTGGGGGGCCACGTGCAATAAGGGCTTGCCAATCATAAGTGATTCTTGCACGGCTTCGACATCGGAGGGGAAACGTTTGTTAATTGGCCTGCCGATGACTTTTTCGATTTCGGAATTGGATATTTGAGCACTTGTGTCCGCACGGTTAAGGATAATTTCAATGCGCGATATGGGTTTTTCAAATTCTCTCGAAAGTTTGAGTAATTGACCAGCACGGCGCAGCGATGGCAGCGACGGGGTAGAGACGATGCAGAGTTCGTCAAGGTGCTCGAGAACCCAGATGCCGACCTGGTCGAAAGATATGCCAAGGTCAACCAGAATATAGTCGTAAAATTTTGTAGCAAGGTTAATGAGCTCGCTCACACGCTCGGGTTCGATATGAACGATTTTTTGGAATGTCGCGGGTGAAGTGATGAGGTCGAGTGTGGGACTGAGGTGCTGCACCATGCTGTCAAGAAGCGACTGGTCAAGCCGGTCGGATTGACCGGAAATGTCAGCCAAATCCTGGGGGTGGGTATCGCCAGTGAAGTACATGTCAAGGTCGCCAAAGGGTAAAGAGATATCGACCGCAAGCACACGGATGCCGGACTCCTGGGAGAGCGCAACGGCTAAGTTGGCTGCTATACAAGAACTGCCATCTCCCCCTTTGGAAGAGACAAATCCAAATACTCTGCCATGGCTGATGATGGCGCCTTTGGCCCGAAGGTGTACGCGCTTGATAACTTGTTGCAGAGTTTCGGCGTTGCTGTCTACAATGACTTCACGCACACCGGCACGCATAAGCGATAATAAAAGCTCTGGCTCTGTTTGTGGGTGTAGTGCCACGATGGGGGCCTGCGGCAGTGCGAGACAGAGTTTCTCCAGCTCCTGAATGTAAAGGGGCTCAGTGGGTTCAAAGCCCACGAGAAATACGAGATCGGGTTTTTTTGCAGTAAGTTGGCGCACCATAACCCCCAGTTCGCCGACCAATCGGACTATTTGGTGTTGACCCAGTTCAAGTTTTGTATCGGAAACCTCCCAGGGCTTGGGAGAGTACGTATAAATGTTCATATCTGTTTATTGTACAAGTATGGGTGGGCTATAGGCGCCGTATGGCACTCCGTTGCCAGCACCCGGTTTTGTGGTGCCGATGAGCACGTTGTCGATGAAGTGACCCTTAACATAGTGTTTATGATCACTTACAACTTCGCCATCAATGTGAAAACCGGCTATCGCGTAGATGTGTTCGGAGTCGCCAGAATGATCATTATTGACAACGAAAACAGCAACATCTTTATTGCTGGGTATAGAGTTGAACCCGGCATGGCTGACGTGCGTTACATCGCCGATTTTCCTGTACTCGTTTTCGTGATCGTGATCATGATCGTTTGTACTGGTGTCAAATTCGAAGTCATGGGGCTTGTGCGTGTGATGATCCATCTTGGGGCGGCGTATATCTGAGTCCCAATAATTATCAAAATCACTTTTTTCGATGGCCAAAGGGAATATGTCCGTCCCTCCCTCGGGTGAGGGAAGCACGGAAATGGCACTTACCTGAATGGTGCGGTCGGCAATACCCAGAATGGGTGCGAAAAACAACTTCAAGGGCCCGTTGTTTTTTGTGCTGGAGATAGCAATTGTAGCGCGGATGGCGGCAACATCTCCTGCATCAGGTAGACCGGGTGTGTTATAGGGACGCAGACCGAGCGAGGGATTTTGGAGATTCCAGTAACCCGTTTCAACGAGCACATCCTGAATCTGCGTGCTATTGGCGAAGTTGTGTCGAGCCACATCCAGCGTAGTCGCTGTAGCCGCTGACCAGTTGTAAGGCTGGCCTCCAGGGTCACTGAGTGAATGAGCGCCTGCCAAAGCAGCAGCGTCGGCTGCGTTTTGAAGTTCAACCTTGGTCAGGTTGAGGCGGGCCAGGTCAACCGCCAAAGCGGCAAAGCCCAGCAAAACCGGCAGGCACAGAACAAACAAAATGGCTACAGCGCCACGCTGACAGCGCATCAGTTTTTTTATATTGTGTGAAAGCCCCATGGTTATTCAAGCCTCATGCTGGTTTGGGCCGTAATCAAAAAGCCCGAAAAAATATAGAGTCCGGTGTAATTGACACTGGCCGTGACGGTGAGGTTGTTGTCACCAATCGGATCAGAATTACAAGTAACAGTTGGGGTCATGCCGGTACCAAAAGAGATAAGGTTGTTTAGACCGGCCTGCGAGACTGCGGTAATTGCACTGCTCTTTATGATGGTGTTGGTACTGTTTGCAACGTACTTGGAGCCAGCTCGCGCCCCCTCACGGGTCGCTATGGTAAGCACGGTTTTGTTGTACAGGGCAACAGAGAAAAAAATCATCCCGAAAAGGAGAAGCAGAAAAATAGGCAGGATGAGCACAAATTCAACCAGCACACTCCCCTTTTGGCTTTGAGTGTGCTCCATTTTTTGGGCCTTATGCTTGGCCGCATTTGCGCGAATGGTGCTCATTTTACCCGTGAGCTGTGAAGCTTTCCGTCGATGAAAAGCTCTTTTCGAGTAGGCGGAACAAGCCTGTCGGTTGGAAGTTCCGGCTTAGAGGCGCTTGCTTTGACCAGGGTAGGGCGAATAATAACCATAAGCTCAGTAGTTTCAGAAATCTTTTCGGTGCGTCGGAATAGCGTACCAAGCAGTGGAATTTCACCAAGCAAAGGCACCGCCCTTATAATTTCGGTAAGATTGTCGCGCAAAAGACCACCAATAACAAGGTTTTCTCCCTCCTTCATTTGGACGGTAGTTGAAACGGTACTGATTTTAAAAGCGGGTAAATTGCTTTGGGTTCCAGCCGTGACCGGTTGTGCTACCGGCTCAGAGACCTCGGGAACAACCTTGAGAGAAATACGGCCAGCATCCAGCACGGTGGGCGTACATCGCAAACCAACTCCATAGGTGCGTTCAACGTAATCTACTGAACCATTAGGCCCAAGGGTGGGCGTATAAATTTTGCCTCCAACAAGGAAGTACCCTTCCTGACCACTCATGGCAACAATAGTTGGTTCAGCCAGGATTTTAATCAAACTGGTTTTGCGCTCGGCTTCAACCTGGAGCTGATTACCGGGCGCGCTTTTAGTCTGCAGCAAGAGGTTGAGCGTAGCATTGCTGACAAAGCCTGACATGAGACTTCCCTGGGTATTACCCACACCTTGCGTCCAGCCGAGGCCCAAAGTTTCGATATATGATTTGGAAACCTCGGCAATGTGGACTTCGAGACGGACTTGCTGCGAGTCACGAACTTTGAGGAGATTGACCACACCAGGTATGCCAGAGACACTATTGGACACGCCCTGTAAGCTGGCAGGTGCTGCAGAGCCACCATTGGACACCGCAGTTATGCTGACAGGTGTCGTAGAGGGAGCTGTGCTGTTTGCCAGGGTGGATTCGGGGTTGACACCTGGAACTGTGCCCCCCAAATACGCTTTTACCAGACGGTAGACGGTTTCGGCAGCAAGGGCGTCAGAAACAGAGCCGGCCACAACCAAAGCTGGCCCCCAGGCGAATATCTGAATGTCGGTCTCACCGGGCAAGACGACTTTCAACATGAGTTGCAGAGGGGTGATATTGCGGCTGACTTGCAGCGGTGTGGACGTAAAATTGCCTTTTTGATCCCAGACAATAAGATTGGTTGCGCCTGTTTTTTTACCCAGCAGATAGAGTTCGGAGGGGTTAAGCAAAATATAGTCGGCTACATCGGGGTCGCCCACAGCAACACGTGTAATGGGTAGCGTAAGGCGATAGACCCTCGATTCGCCCACAGGCACAAGGTAGATTGAGGGAGAAGCCATTGCGGCCACGGGTACGATTCCAGTAAGAAGCGCCACGAGAGCACTCATCCTGCAAGCAAAACGCATCAGGTATTTCAAATACATTGGCATGTTAACTATGGTGTGGCAACAGTTTGGCGGCTCGTGCCACGGATTTCCTGGGGTCCACGGCTTTTACGGGTAGGTACCGCTTGTGCAGCAGGCACGGTGGTAGTTGCACGAGTAATCGGAGGAGTAACAATATCAGAGAGGCGTACACCTGTGGAGGTTATTACGCCAGTGTCAAGTTCGTTTCGCAAAACAAGCGAAAGCTTCCCGATGTTGCGAGCCAGGTCGAGCTTTTCGGCGTCGAACGGCGTAAGCTCAAGGGTTACAGCTTTGACCACTTTTGGTTTATCGGGGTCTGCAACAGTTTCCTGGGCCAATGCCAATACTTTGATACGCGACAACACTGTTCGCGCAAAAGACTGCTCGTTGGCGTCTTTACCGCTAACCAAAACATCTACATAACTACCAGGCAGAGCAAATCCTGCAACAGCAATCACTTCGTTTACTTGAACGGTAATAGCACGCCTGCCCTCCGGGATAAGCGACGATAAACCGCCAGTCGAGGTTTTCGAGGCCAATTTGCCAGGCAAAACAGGCTCGCCAGGGATCATGGAGACTCTGGCAATTCGACCAACTACATCGGTGGTGCGAGTGGTTGCATCGTGCGGAACTGCCGAACCGGGCCAATCAACGACCTTGATTTGACCCACCTTAATAGCTTTGCCTGCTTCGATGGGCTGCACCACGATGACAACCTTGGACCCCGAAGTCTGGTCGCCGCTCATCCTGCGGGCGACGATAAAAGCAGCCAATGCCCCCAAAGTGAGGGCAATGGCGACAACGAAGATTGGTAGTTTCACGGAGCAGGAGCGATTTTGGTAGAGAGTGCGGTAAAAGCCGCGCCCAAATCTTCTCCAAATACCGTCATAGTTGCAATAGCGGCAACAGCAACCAAAGCAGCAAGCAAGGAGTACTCGATTATGGTTACCCCTTTTTGTGAGTTAATGGAGGCGAACTTGCTCAAAGCAGCAATGCAGGTGTACTCGATCATGGTTACACCTTCTTGTAATTTGACGAAGAAGAATTTGTTTATCATAGTTTAAATATTAGTTGTTAATCATTACCTACACACAAAACCCACGCCTTGTGAGCGTAGCACTACTCATCTCCACTTTTTGGGTGGGGAACCTATTGAAAATCCGAGTAAAGAGATTGCAAATATTACAGTGATAAAATCACTGTTCTCCAGTTAAAATAATGCGAGCTGTTGGGCAAGATCCCTCACTTTCTTGAACACTTGTTCATGGCGAGATAGAATATTGATCCACATGTCCTGTTCAATTACGCTGCTCATATAGTTTCTCTATCGCTTGTCAGACCTTGATTATATTTTTTCACAGGATTCATGAGTCGTCTTTTATGATTACGCGTTAACAATTGTTAACCACTATCCAAAAGAACTCCAAGTAAACTAAAAAGTTTCCGGTAAAAAAAAATCTGATAAACACTTGAAAAACGATCAAAAAAAATCCCTCGCCGCAAGCAGCAGGGTATCCGTTATTTGAAGAATTCAGCACACTTTCACCGCAATTAAAAAGGAATTCAACCTTGAGGGAATAAACTTGCAGTCTCAACCATAACCGGGATTTATAAGTTCCAGTGGCAGATCAAACTGTTTTTCAAAAGAATCAAGCAGAACATGAAAATCAAGTCATTCCTTGGTACCAGTCAGAACGCCGTATTGACTCAAATCTGGGTAGCCATGTGCAATTATCTGCTGTTGTCCTACATCAAGTTCCAGACGAAATACCGCCATTCATTACAGGAACTGACCAGAATGATCGCCGCAGTCGTCATGGAGCAACGCTTGCTGATCGATATTTTGTCTCTCAAAGAACAGTCTGTCAAAAAGGTGAGGGATCCGGTTCTTCAACTGGCATTATTTTAACCGGACAGTACTGGTCCCGACTCATCTGACCGGAATCAATAGATTTTCTTTCCTTCAGCTTGAAAATGAATTCCGTGTAACAATGGTGTAACAAAAACAGCAAACCTGAATAATTTTCCGGTCAAGGTAGCGCTTCTCGTAAACATATGGCCGCATAAGATTTTTTCAACAACGCATTAGCCGCGTATTTCAAAATAACTGTTAATTCTCGCGTCGCATATACGTCGCAAAACCAGTATAAACGGCATTAATTTTTTATATCTTTAGCGTATTTTTATAGCATTTAGAGCAAAAAGAAAAAACCTGTAAACTATTTGCTTACAGGCTTTTATGAGGATGTGGACGATAGAAGATTCGAACTTCTGACCTCTACAGTGTAAAACTCGCGGCGAAGCCGCAGGTTATTATTTTAATTATATTTAACAGCTATTAAAAAATTCCTGGATAACAACCGCGTAACAAAAATTTTATCACTATCGATCAATAAATAAAAGCAACGATTAAGCTCTCACCTCTGGTTTTTCATGATTATTCCGCCATGAATCCGGAGCAATCCAATTGTCCTGAAAAAATCGCTTTGCCCTGAGTGCTTCCACAGCTGGAGATAGAAATACCTGCACCTGCTGCACTACTTCGATATTTTTGATCGCTTTTGCACTCACAGCGTTGCCTCCAGATATGGTTTCATGACCGAGGCAACACGGCACACCTCTGCATACTGCATGAGCGCATGCAGATTCTTATGCATTCTCTGCCGATACAGTTTGAGCGCTTCGAGCACGATATCCATTCCGATCCTGTTACGGAATTTGAAGCAGTCTACAAGCGTCTTTTCCGGACTGTAGATCTTCACCGAAACACCATCGAGCTGATGCGTTTCAATACCGATCTTGAAACAAGAGGGTGAAAACCGGAAAACCGTAACCGGAGGATACTCGATTCTTGGTTGTTCGGCACCTTTTTCAAGCGCAAGAGAGACGCTGTGCGGAACCTGGGTGGTCATCTCGTGAAAAGAAAGTGCCGAAACCAGGCAAAGTATACCATTCGGAACCCTCAGTGCAACGGTGATGAGATCAGGATATTCGAGCTGCTTCCACCCTTTGAGCTGGTAAAGCCCTCGAGAAAGCTCTTCAAGCTCACCGCTGTCACGAAGAGTGTAAAGCGTCCGGGGATGAATACCAAGACTGATCGCTTCCCGGGTGCGGATGAGCCCTCCCTTGGCAAGTATGATGGCTTTGGCCTTATCTGCAACTGTACTTTGTTGTGACATTTTTCATAAGGATAGAAATACCATACATTATGCATAAGTATAGGTATATTTATCCTAACCAACAATAGGCCAGAGAAGCATCGAAAAAGGCTGAGGAAAATTTTTACCGCTCCTTCCTCGAACTTTCAGCGACTTTTGAGCTGTTCACTGCAAATTGCCTGAACTGGCTGAACAACATTGAATTGTTATACCAAAACAGTATCGTTACAAATGGAGCCAATGTCTCCCCTCACAATATAATGAACCTCAACTGTAAGCACTGATGCTTTTCAGAGTCATGTCCGACATCCATAACGAGTTCTGTCGAGAAGAGAGCAGCGAGAACTGGCAGGTTCCGGAACTTGCCGAAGACAATGAGTCCGTGCTCATCCTTGCTGGAGATATCGGGCTGCTGAGCAGAAAACAGACATGGTTCGGTTTTCTTTCGCAGTGCTCAAAGCAGTTCAGAGACGTTTTCGTCATTGAGGGCAATCATGAATGGTATCAAGGCAACATCGAGAAGCACTCCTGGCAGAACGCCATCGCCGAGCATGGATTTCACAACGTACATACCGGTCAGCTTATCCTGGAAGAGGAGAAAATCGCCATCATCGGGACAACGCTCTGGACAGACTTTTTTGGCGGCAATCCAATCGCCATGTTTGATGTCAGTCAGGGCCTCAATGACTATCGGCTGATTAAAGTCGGAGCCGATTATCACCGGTTACGGTCGGAGTACCTTCTCGCTCTTCATCACAAGCAGAAAAAAAGGCTTTTTGAAGATGCCGATCACTATACGGGACTCGGATACACCGTGATTGTGGTCACCCATCATCACCCCTCACTACAAGGAATCGCCCCTGGTTACCAAAACGACCTCCTGAATGCGGCATATGTGTCAGACCTTGAAAAAGAGGTGCTCTCCCATAAAATAGACTACTGGATCTGTGGTCACTGCCATTCCGCCATGGAGTATTCAATCGGCGAGACCAGAGTGATCTGCAACCCCAAAGGATATCCCCACGAATACGGCAACGGTTTCGATCCGCTCAAAACGCTGAGCTTGCCGTAAATGGTATGGTACTACCAAGTGATGGAGGTATAGTGAAATGCGGAGATCAGCTTTATTTTCACCGCTTCGGGAGTCAATATTTCCCGGAAAATTTCAGGAAGCATATCAATAATTCACCGCATATCATTGCGTCGCCCGTCACATCAGGAATAAAACCTTTTTAAAGCTGTCCAGAATTATTTCGACACATTTGCCATTTCTCAAGGATTTATTTAAGTTAATATTTACGACAAAACCGACACATTAGGGCGAATAACGCGACATTCCGAACAAAATAATGAAGAGATCGCGAAAAAACACGACAGTCGATGACTCTCTGATCCTTTATGCAGAACTCAATGATGCTGAGATAAGAGCTGCACAACGGCACCTGAAAACCGGGTTGTTTAAGCGGATTGTCTCTGGCGTTCTCAGCGCCAGCCCTGAAAAGGAGTGGCCGGCAATTATTGCTTTGCACAGAATACGAGTACTCGCTGCTCTTTTCCCTGGTGCGGTAATCGGCTATCGAAGTGCCTTCAGTGGAGGTATGCCCGTCGATGGCGTGATGCACCTCAGCTACAGCTACAAAAGGGTTGTTGATTTACCGGGATTACAAGTTGTTCTGGTCAAGGGACATGGTTACGTTGCTGGCGACCAGCCAATGTCCGGACGAAACATATTTTTTCCCTCTCAAGCACGCATGTTGATGGAAAACCTCACCCAGAGTCGTGGAGCGATCAGAAAAGCCATGGGTCGTGTTGCCGTCGAAGAACGGCTGATCGGTATTTACGAATCGAGAGGCCCTGAAGCTCTCAACCGCATCAGGGAAGAAGCTCGCACTATTGCAGCTCCTTTGGAGTTTGTGAAGGAATTCAGCGTATTGAATGACCTCATCGGCAGCATTCTCGGAACAAAAAATGCCCGACTCGCCACGGCAGCAGGACAGGCACTGGCCACAGGCACACCTTTTGATGCCCGGCGTTTGGCCCTTTTTGAAACGTTGGCCGCCACATTGCGAGCAATGCCTCTCATGCAAAAACCATCACCAACCACAACCGGAAACGCGCGTTTCAATTTTGCGTTTCTGGAATCCTATTTCAGCAACTTCATCGAGGGTACGGAATTCGATCTCTCTGAAGCTCGGCGAATTGTACTTGAAGGGAAAATTATCGACCAACGCCCGAAAGACTCTCACGATATTCTCGGTGTATTCAGGCAGGCCATTGATCCCGGGTGGTCAAACCAGTCGATGGCACCAGGAGAAGCTGTCTTGCATCAGTTGCGGCAACGCCATGCTGATCTGATGAAAGAACGCCCGGACGCATCACCTGGCGATTTCAAAGACCGTGAGAATTTTGCAGGAAACACGACGTTCGTTTCACCGGGAAACGTACGCGGAACACTGATTGAAGGCAGCAAGCTCCTGCCATCGGTTCAACCCGGCATGGCGAGGGCGTTGCTTGCAATGTTCATCGTTTCGGAAGTACATCCATTCATTGATGGAAATGGCCGACTGGCACGCCTCGTCATGAACGCAGAATTGTCTGTTGTCAATGCATGCAGAGTGATTGTACCAACGTTATTCAGGGAGGAATATCTGGACTGCCTGCGCGTGCTTACACGGCAAGGAAAACCAGAACCATTCATTTCCGCCATGCAGAAAATCCAGCAATGGACCGCCGCGTTTGACTACACCGATCTGGATCGGGTGATTGACCAGATGAAGGCCTGCAACGCATTCGAAAAATCCCTCAAGCAGTACCAACTGCTCAACCGCTCTGACTTGGGTGCCAGTAAAACTGAGTGGCACAGTGAATGATGACGGTTTTCCTCCTGATTTCTAAGCTGCTTATGCTAAGACGACATCACTTTTCTCGGAACACTTTGCGTGGTAGAAAACCTGTAGAAACCAGAAAAAAGATGGGGGTGGGGTATGCGCTTTTTGGCTACCAAGGTTTCGTCCCTACGGGACTTAAAAACGAAATGCCGAGCTGGAGCTCGGCGTTCCCGGCTCCCAGGGTAACGGGATGTGTCGCAGGAAAATAAAAAGCCTGCGCGTTTGCAGGCTTTGAAGGGTGATGTGGACGATAGAAGATTCGAACTTCTGACCTCTACAGTGTCAATGTAGCGCTCTAACCAACTGAGCTAATCGTCCTCTTTGAAAGGGTGTAAATATAGGCTTTCATTCGTCATTTG
>Ga0172376_10004913_pt1 | contig 15069 bp, 25 predicted proteins | sample Lak35m_FD_121114 | JGI IMG/M metagenome (GOLD analysis project Ga0172376, IMG submission 121114) | Freshwater microbial communities from Kabuno Bay, South-Kivu, Congo - kab_092012_35m | ecosystem: Environmental > Aquatic > Freshwater > Lake | place: Democratic Republic of the Congo: South-Kivu...
ACGTAGCTCAGCCCGGTAGAGCACTTGGTTTGGGACCAAGACGTCGCAGGTTCAAATCCTGTCGTCCCGACCATCCCTCCCGGATCGTCCACTCCCCTTCGCCCGTTTTACGGCCCTTCGTCCACCCCCCTTCGTCCGCTCCCGGTTGATTTCCTCGGCATTCCCCTCGGCCGATCCCGTGCGGACAGGTGGGCCACGCCGCCGCACCTGCGGTTTTCCCCCCGAGGGCCCGAGCGAAGCCGCAGGACCATGCCGCGGGGCAGGAACGGGGCGGGACAGCGAAACCTCCGAAGAAAAAAGCCGCCCTTTCGGGCGGCTGGATGGATCATGGGTCCCAGGACGGACCTGATGACGAAACGATGGACGGACCGGGCGATTCCGCAGGCGTGGCCTGGAAGGGTCGACCCGTCGATCAGGAGTTGGACGGGGCGGCCGGAGCAGCCGGGGCCGGGGTCTCGGACACCGGCGCGAAGTCGACCCACTCCAGGATGGCCAACTGGCCGGCATCTCCCTGGCGCTGGCCCAGGCGGAGGATGCGGGTGTAGCCCCCGGTGCGCCCCTTGAACGCCGGGGCGATGGTGTCGCAGAGGATGTGGACTACGTCGTGCTCCTGCTTCCAGGCCTCGCGCAACTCCTTGCCCTTGACCGTCGGGGTGCCACGGAAATGGCTGCGGGGCTGCTGGCGCAGGCGGGCCGCCACCAGGCGGCGATGGTGCACGTTGGCCGCGGCGGCCTTGGCCTTGCCGGCGGCGTCGGAGGTCGAGTTGGCCTCGGCGAGCGCCTGATTGGCGAGCTTGCCCAAGGTCAGGAGCTTCTCGGCCACGGGACGCGCCGCCTTGGCCTTGGCCAAGGTGGTGGTGACCCGCTTGTGCTTGATGAGGGAGCTCACCAGGTTGGCCAGCATGGCGTTGCGGTGGTCGCCTTTGCGGCCCAGTTTCTTGTTGCGCTTGAGGTGGCGCATAATTCAGTCGGATTAGGGATTCTTGGTTTCCACCGGCGCTTCCAGGAGGGCCGGGTCGATGTTCATGCCGAGCGTCAGGTTGAGGCCGGTGAGCTTCTCCTTGATCTCGTTGAGGGACTTCTTTCCGAAGTTGCGGTACTTGAGCATCTCCTGCTCGCTCTTCATGGCCAGCTGACCCACGGTCGTGATGTTGGCGTTGTTGAGGCAGTTGGCCGCCCGGACGCTGAGCTCGATCTCGTTGACGCTCATGTTGAGCAGCTTCTTGAGCTTGGCCTTCTCGTCGTCCTGGGGCTTGACCTCCACCTCGAACTCCACCGCGTTCTTGTCGTACCCGACGAAAACGTCCAGGTGGTGCTGCAGGATCGCCGAGGCCTGGGTGAGCGCGTCGTCCGGGGAGATGCGACCGTCGGTCCAGATCTCGATGATGAGCTTGTCGTAGTCGGTGCGCTGGCCGACACGGGCCGCCTCCACGCCATACCGGACGCGGGTGACGGGCGAGAACAGCGAGTCGATCGCGATCACGCCGATCGGCTGGTCGGCCTTCTTGTTCTCGTCACCGGGGCAGAACCCGCGGCCCACGCGGACCTCGAGCTCCATCTCCAGCTTCTTCTTGCGGTCCAGCGTGCAGATCACCTGCCCCGGATTCACCACCTCGATGTTCTGGTTCAGGGTGATGTCGCCGGCGGTGACCGGCCCCTCGCGGTTGACCGAGAGCAGCAGCGTCTGCGGCTCACGCGAATGGGCCTTGAACTTGATCTGCTTGAGGTTGAGCACGATGTCGGTCACGTCCTCGACCGCCCCGTCGACGGTCGTGAACTCGTGCATCGCCCCGTCGATCTTGACGGAGGTGATGGCGGCACCCTCCAGCGAGGAGAGGAGCACACGGCGGATGGAGTTGCCGATCGTGTGACCGTAACCGGTCTCGAAGGGCTCGGCGATGAACTTGGCGTAAGTGTCCGATGCGGTCGACTCGTCCTTGGTCAACCGCTTGGGCATCTCGAAACGTCCTAGGCGTACAGGCATGGTTCAGGGGTGCAATTTTAATCTGAAGCCCGCCCGGCACGACTCCCGCAAGGGGTGGGCTTCCGTATAATTGCGTTGTCTGGCCGGTTCGGCGGCCAACCGTTCAGCGGGAGTAAAATTCGACGACCGCCTGCTCGTTGGCGACAGGCTGGATCTCATCCCTCGAGGGCACCCTCAGGAGGGACGCCGACAGGGCCTCGCGATCGAGACGGATCCAGTCGGGCACGACCCGGCTGGTGGACCCCTCGATGTTCTTCTGGGCGATGGTCTTGGAGGTGGCGTGGTCCTTGATCTGGATCACATCGTTCACCTTCACCGCGAAGCTCGGGATGCTGACCTTCCGGCCGTTGACCTTCACGTGGCCGTGGCTGACCAGCTGACGGGCCGCCGGGCGGGTCAGGGCGAAGCCGGCGTGGTAGACGAGGTTGTCCAGGCGCGTCTCCAGGATCTGGAGCATCTTCTCGCCGGTGACGCCGCGCATGCGCAGGGCACGCTCGTACACGTTGCGGAACTGACGCTCCTGCAGGCCGTAGAAGAAACGGAGCTTCTGCTTCTCCATCAGGCCGATGGCGTAGTCGCTGTGCTTGCGACGGGACTTCGGGCCATGGGTGCCCGGGGGATAGGGTCGGCGCTCCAGGTACTTGGAGGAACCGAAGATCGGAGTGCCCAGCCGGCGGCTGATGCGGACGCGGGGACCAGTGTAACGAGCCATTTGTCGGAGAGTGTTGGTTGTGCGGGACTACACGCGGCGCTTCTTCCGGGGGCGGCAGCCGTTGTGGGGGACCGGGGTCACGTCCTTGATGACGCTGATCTCGAGCCCGATCGCCTGCAGGGCACGGATGGCCGACTCGCGGCCGGAACCGGGACCGTTCACGCGGACCTCGACCTCGCGCATGCCGTGCGACATCGCCTGACGGGCGGCGTCCTGGGCGGCCTGTTGGGCGGCGAAGGCGGTGCTCTTGCGCGAACCTCTGAAACCGACGCGACCGGCGGTGCTCCAGCCGATCAGGTTGCCCTGCATGTCGGTGATGGTGACCTGGGTGTTGTTGAAGGTCGCCATCACGTGGGCGACGCCCACGGCGATGTTCTTGGCGCCCTTGGCACGGATGATCTTCTTGGCGTTGGGATCATCGCCAAGCAGGTCGGCCGCGGTGGGTGCCGCCGCGGCGGCAAGCGGTGCCGGGGAGGACGATGCGGGGGCGGGAGCCGTCGCCGTCGCCGCCGCGCCCTGGCCGTCGGCCGGAGCCTTCTTGGGCTTGGGGGACGCCTTGGATTCGGACTTCGCTTCGGCCTTGGGGGCGGCCTGCGCGGTGGCCGGCGCGTCGCCAGCCTCGGACTTGGGGGCCTTCTTGGCCTTGGTCTCTTCTGCCATAATGATTGAGCGGTGGAGTGGTGCCTTGGCGGTGGTTTAGGCCTTGGCGGCCGGGCCGCGTTGGACACCCACCGTCTTGCGGGGTCCCTTGCGGGTGCGGGAATTGGTCTGGGTGCGCTGACCGCGCACCGGGAGGCTGCGGCTGTGGCGCTGGCCACGGTAGGACTTGATCGCCTGGAGGCGCTTGAGGTTCATGCCGAGCTCGCGGCGCAGGTCGCCCTCGGTCACGTACTTGCCCTCCTGGATCGCGTTCACGATCAGCGAGAGCTGGCTCTCGTTGAGGGACTTCGCGCGGATCGACGGATCGATGTTGGCGCGCTCGAGGATCTCCAGCGCGTTGACCGGACCGATTCCGTAGATGTAGCGGAGCGCGATGTCGATGCGCTTGTCCGCAGGAATGTCGACTCCCAAGATTCGTGGCATAATTCGTTTCCTATGATCAGCCTTGCCGCTGTTTGTGGCGCGCATTCGAGCAGATCACGCGGATCACGCCCTTGCGTTTGACCATCTTGCAGTTCTCGCAAAGTTTCTTTACTGAAGCTCTGACTTTCATTTTCGAAATCCTAAACCTGTCAATACAACCGACTCTCCTCGTCCCTTGTCAAAATCTCCGGTCCAGAATCGGTGATCAACACCGTGTGCTCGAAGTGGGCCGACACCCGACGATCCCGCGTGACCACCGTCCAACCGTCGCCGAGGATCTCCACCGCCGGGCTCCCGAGGGTGACCATCGGCTCGATGGCGATCGTCATCCCGCTCTTGAGCCGGGTGACCGCCTTCGGATCGACGTAGTTGGGCACCTGTGGTTCCTCGTGGACATTCCTGCCCACGCCGTGACCGCAGAACTCCCGCACCACCCCGTAACCTCCGCCCGACACGCACCTCTCCACCGCCCGACCGATGTCCATGACCCGCGAACCGGGACGTGCCGCTGAAATTCCTTCATACAACGCCTGGACGGTCGTATCCAGCAACTTCTGGAACTCCGTGGAGCCGCCTCCGACCATGACCGTCATCGCCACGTCGCCGATGAACCCCTGGTGACGCACGCCGACATCGATCTTGAGCAGGTCGCCAAACTGGAGCCTCCGGGAATCCCCGATGCCGTGGATGACCGCCTCGTTGACCGAGAGGCAACACTGGCCCGGAAATCCACGATACCCGAGGAAGGCACTCACGGCCCCGTGGGACGCGATGAACCCGCCAACCTTCGCATCCAGCTCGCGCGTGGTCATCCCCGGCATGGCGGCTTCAGCGGCTCGGCGCAGCACTTGGCTGGCGATCCGTCCGGCGGCCCGCATGCAGCGGATCTCCTCGGCGGTCTTGATGGTGGGTCTACCCATGGTCGGTGGTGTCGTTGGCGTTTTGACGTTGGTGTTTCTTCGCTTGCGGTTTGTTGCTTGCGTTTTGACTCCGACGTTTTGACTCCGACGTTTTGACGCAGGCGTCTTGACCCTCCCGTGGATTCCCCCGGGGACCGGACCGGTCGGATTGCTCCGACCGCCTCCCCAGCGAACCCCGGAAGATGCCGGGATCAGCCTATTCTGTCGCCTATTCCGTGGCCTATTCTGTGACCGAAACTGACAAAGAACAAAAATCTCAAGCCCTGCCGCGGACCTTCCCCTTCTTGAGGAAGCCGTCGTAGTGCCTCATCAGGAGGTAGGACTCCATCTGCCGCATGGTGTCCAGAAGGACACCCACGGTGATCAAGAGCGAGGTGCCTCCGAAAAACTGTGCGACCAGGGGGTCGATCTTCAACTGGGTGCTCATCACCGTCGGGATGATGGCGATCACCACGAGGAACACGGCGCCTGCCAGGGTGATGCGGCTCATGGTGTTGTGCAGGAAGTCGCTCGTGGCGGTTCCGGGCCGCACGCCCGGGATGTAGCCTCCGTGCTTCTTGAGGTCGTCGGCCACCTGGAGTTCGTTGAACTGGGTGGCGACCCAGAAGTACGAGAAGAACAGGATCATCAGGCCATACAGGAACAGGTAGGTGAAGCCCTGTCGACCCAGGTGGCTGGCGATGTAGATGGACACCTGCTTGCCGAAGCCGGCAGGCAGGATCGCCGCCAGTTTCTCGAAGATCATCCCCGGGAACATCAGGATCGCCTGGGCGAAGATCACCGGCATCACGCCGGCATAATTGACCCGGAGGGGCATGAACGACGTGCCGCCGGACATGATCTTGCGGCCAACCGCCCGTTGGGCGTATTGGACGGGGATCTTGCGCTGTCCCTGGGTGATGAGCACGACGCCGGCGACCACGACGGCCAGCACCAGCAGCAACAGCACCAGATGGAGGAACTTGGAGTTCTCCTGCTGGAACATCGAGACGAGGGACTTCCCGGCATTGGGAAGACGGGCAAGGATGCCGACCGTGATGAGCAGGGAGACGCCGTTGCCGATGCCCCGCTCGGTGATCTGCTCCCCAAGCCACATCAGGAACAGGGTGCCCGTGGTGAGGATCAGCACGGTCTGGATCCGGTACAGCCAGAGATTCTCGGCCGTCACCAGCGAGCCGGAGAATCCTTGGAAGGCCTTCTCAGGATTTTCCCAGCCGAGGGCGACGATGAGACCATGCCCAAGGCAGAGCACCACGGTGAGGTACCGACCATAGGCGACCAACTTGGCGCGCCCCCCCTCTTCGCGGGCCAACTTGCCCAAGGGAGCCACCACGGCCGTGAGCAATTGGATGAAGATCGTGGCGCTGATGTAGGGCATGATGCCCAAGGCGCCCACGGCGCACTGCTCCAAGGCGCCGCCCGTGAACATCGAGTAGAGGCCGAAGACCCCGCCGCCCCCATTGGTCTTGGCGGCCTCGGCGAAGTAGGCGGCCAGCTTGGAACCATCCAGACCCGGGACCGGGGTCAACGCGATGACGCGCGCGACGGCCAGGACGAGCGCCGTGAAGAGGATCCGCGAGCGAAGCTCGGGGATCTTCAGGCAGTTCGCGAAGGTGGTGAACAGTTGGCCGATCATGGACTGCTGGTTTCGGAGGTTGCCGGATGCGGGTCGGGAGGGCTGGCGACGAGGACTCGGCCGGATCAGGCGGAGGCCGCCTTGTCCTTCGCGACCACCTCGGCCGTGCCCCCCTGGGCCTCGATCGCCGTGCGGGCCGCGGCGCTGAACGCCTGGGCTCGGACGACCAGTTTCCGGGAAAGCTCCCCTCGGGCGAGGATCTTGATGCCGTCGGACGCCCCGTTGGCCAAGCCGGCCTTGCGAAGGGCCGCCCCATCGACCACCGAACCCGCCTCGAAGGCGTTCAGGTCCGACAGGTTGACCGGGTGATACGACACCTTGAAGCGGGTGTTGTTGAAGCCACGCTTGGGGATGCGGCGGATGAGCGGCATCTGTCCACCCTCGAATCCGATGCGGATCGAGCTGCCGGACCGGGCGCTCTGGCCCTTGCCACCGCGTCCGGAGGTCTTGCCCCGGCCGCTGGATTCACCTTGTCCAAGCCGCTTCGTGCGGTGCTTGGCTCCCGGACGGGGTTTCAGATCGTGCAGTCTCATAGGTTCAGGCGGTCTTGGTCGTCGCGGCGAGGCGGGACTCGAGGCCACGGGCCTTGAGGATCTGCTCGCGGGTGCGGAGGCTCATGAGTGCGTTCAGGGTCGCCTTGGCGACGTTCGAGGCGTTCTTGGAGCCCAGCGACTTGGAAAGGACATCCTTCACGCCGGCCGACTCGACGACGGCGCGGACGGTCTTGCCGCAGATGAGCCCGGTGCCGGGGCTGGCCGGACGCAGGAGCACCTTGGCGCCGCCGAACTCGGAGTACACCTCATGGGGAATGGTGTTCGTGGCCAGGGAGACCACCGAGATGCGGGACTTGGCGTTCTCGCCGCCCTTCTTGATGGCTTCACTGACCTCGGCGCCCTTGCCCATGCCCATGCCGACCTTGCCCTGCTTGTCGCCGACGACAATCAGTGCGCTGAAGGAGAACCGGCGGCCGCCCTTGACGACCTTGGACGAGCGGTTGATGTGGACGACCTTCTCGACCAGTCCGTCCTTCGGCTCGTCGGAGTCGCGCTGGTCACGGGGGCCGCGACGGGGCCCACGGCCGCGCCCGCCTTCGCCACCGCCCCGGTGGGGACGGTCACCGCCGAACGATTGGGTGCCGCTGGACGTCGCGGGGGCAGGCGCTGCCGGCGCCGCGGAGATGTCTTTTTGTTCTGACACAGGATTCCTTCGGTTCAAAATTTGAGGCCGCCTTCGCGCGCCGCGTCGGCCAGCGCCTTGACCTTGCCATGGTAGCGGGCACCACCACGGTCGAAGACCACGGCCTCGATGCCCTTCTCGCGGGCGGCGGCGGCGGCCCGCTTGCCGGTGACGATCGCATTGGCGGCATTGGCGCCCTTCGTCTCGGTCGGGGCGGCCTTGTCGCGGGTGCCCACGGCGGCCAGGGTCTGCCCGACGACGTCGTCGATGAACTGGACGTAGATGTGCTGACCGGTGAACTTGACGCTCATGCGGGGACGTGCGGCCGTACCGGACACGGTCTTCCGCACCCGCCAGTGGCGCAACTGGGCCAAGCGGTGTTTGTGCTCTGTTCTCATTCTAGCAAGATGGACGAAAAACCAATGGACTGGACAATGGACGGATCGACGGTCGGGAAAGCGATCAACAAGACCACTATTGCACCGTCTTGCCTTCCTTGCGGACAACTTTTTCGCCGGCGTAGCGGACCCCTTTGCCCTTGTAGGGTTCCGGCGGATAGAAGCTCCGGATCTCCGAGGCGACCCGGCCGACCAACTCCTTGTCGGCGCCGTCGATGGTGAGCTTGGTGCCCTCCTCGACCACGACCTTGATGCCGGCGGGCACCGGGTAGTTGATCGGGTGGCTGTAGCCGAGGGCGAGGTTGACCACCTGGCCCTGAAGGGCGGCCTTGAAGCCGACGCCCTGGATCTCGAGCTTCTTCTGGAAGCCCTCGGAGACGCCCTTGACCATGTTGTTGACCAGCGCCCGGGCCAGGCCGTGCATGGCCTTGGCCTCGGCCGTCTCGGCGGTGCGGGCGACGCAGACCGTGGTGCCGTCGACCTTGGCCTGGGTGAACCGGGGCAGGGACAGGCCAAGGCTCCCCTTGGGGCCCTCGACCGTCACCCGGTCACCGCTGACCGAAACCTTGACCTTGGCCGGGATGGCCACCGGATTTTTTCCAATGCGTGACATAACGGGGAATCCTTACCAGACGTAGCAGACCACCTCGCCGCCGACATTCTGGCGACGGGCTTGGGAACCGGTCATGACCCCCTTGGGGGTCGACAGGATGGAGACGCCAAGGCCACCCAGGACGCGCGGGGCCTCGGAACCGGCGACATAGCGGCGCAGACCCGGCGTGCTGACCTGCTTCAGGCCCTGGATGACCGCCTTCCGGCCCTGGTACTTGAGGCCGACCTTCAGGGTCTTGAGCTTGTCGCCCTCGACGGCGACGTCCGCGACATAACCCTCGTCCTTCAGGACTCGGGCGATTGCCTCCTTGAAGCGCGAATGCGGGATGGACACCGACGGGTGCAAGGCCATGCCGGCGTTGCGGATGCGCGTCAGCAGATCGGAAACTGGATCGGAATTCATGGAATGGTGTGGGATCGGTGGGTCTGGATCGCCGTTGGGTGGGTCGTCAGCGGGAGGACGTCTCGGAGCGCCATCACCAACTGGACTTCGTGACGCCCGGGATCAGACCTTGGAGGGCCGCCTCGCGGAACGAGAGGCGTGACACCCCGTACTTTCGGATGAAGCCGTGCCGGCGGCCGCTGACCCGGCAGCGGTTGACGACGCGGACAGGGCTGGCGTTCTTCGGAAGCTTGGAAAGGGCCGCATAATCGCCCTTGGCCTTCAGTTCGGCACGCAACGAGGCGTACTTCTTGACGGTCTCAAGCTTCTTCTTGTTCCGGGCGAGCCAGGATTTCTTGGCCATAGGAGGGGTGGGTTATTTGGAGAACGGCATGCCCATCATCTTGAGGAGGTCGTAGGCCTCCTCGTTGGTCGGGGCGGAGGTCACGATGGTGATGTCCATGCCCTGCTGCCGCTTGATCTTGTCCAACTCGATCTCGGGGAAGATCGTCTGGTCGGGGATGCCGAGCGAATAGGTGCCGCGGCCGTCGAACTGCCGGGAACCGACGCCACGGAAGTCACGGATGCGCGGGAGGGCGGCGGTCACCAGGCGATCGAAGAACTCGTACATCACCTCGCGGCGCAGGGTCACCTTGCAGCCGACGGACTGGCCCTTGCGGAGCTTGAAGTTGGCGATGCTCTTGCGGGAGATGGTCACGATCGCCTTGCGGCCCGTGATCATCTGCATCTCCTTGACGGCGTCCTCGAGGGCACCTTTTTCCAGGGAGGCGCTCACGCCCATGTTGAGCACGATCTTCTCGATCTTCGGGACCTGGTGGACGTTCGTGTAGCCACGCTTCTGGGTCAGGGCGGGCCGGACCTCCTCGATGTACTTCGTGTAAAGACGGGGTTTCATGGGACTCAGCGCTGGTTGGCCTTGCGGGCGTCGTACTTCTCGGCCTTCATCACGTTGGAGACGTGGATCGGAGACTCGAGCCAGAGCAGCGACCCGTTGGGGTTCTGCTGGTTCTTGCGGACGTAGTGGAGCATCGGCTTGACGAGGCGGCGGCGATCGTCCTGTTCCTTGGAGCGCTCGTCGGTGCCCTCGAGGATGACGGCCTGACGCGAGGTCACGACCTCGGCGACCTTGCCCCGGCGGCCCTTGGCGGAGCCGGTGATGACGACGACGTCGTCACCCTTCTTGACGTGAAATTTGGTGGCCATGGCGGTTCTTCTCGTGGGGAGGAAAGTTGGCGGTTCGGCGTTTGGGCGGTTCGGCGTTTGAGCTCTGGAGCGTCTTGGGCTTTTCGGGCTCAGATCACCTCGGGGGCGAGCGAGATGATCTTCATGAAGCGCTTCTCGCGCAGCTCGCGGGCCACCGGTCCGAAGATGCGGGTGCCACGGGGGTTGTTCTCCTTGTCGATGATGACCACCGCGTTGCGGTCGAAGCGGACGTAGGAACCGTCGCTGCGGCGCACGGGATGGCGGGTGCGGACGATGACGGCGTTCTGGACCTCGCCCTTCTTCACCGTGCCGTCCGGGGCGGCCTCCTTGATGTGGACCTTGATCACGTCCCCGACGTGGGCATAGGGCTGGTTGCTGCCCAGCACGCCGATCGCCCAGGCGACCTTCGCACCGGTGTTGTCAGCGACATCCAGGCTCGAACGAATTTGGATCATGGAAAAATGGCTCGGCTAGTTTTTGACGGACCCGTCCGGGTTGAGCACATCGACCAGTCGCCAGGCCTTGAGCTTGGAGAGCGGGCGTGTCTCCTGGATGCGGACCAGATCGCCCACCTGGGCCCGCTTGGTCTCGTCGTGGGCGTAGAGCTTCTTGAAGCTGGTGACGACCTTGCGGTACTGCGGATGGCGAAAGCGGCGCTCCACCTTCACGACGATGGTCTTCTCCATCTTGTTGGAGACGACCTCGCCGATGCGCTCCTTCCGGTGTCCGCGTTCTGTGGATGTCTGTGACATACGGATAAGGAAATGAATCAGGATTTCTTCGGGACTCGGTTCAGTTGGCTGATCTGGGTCTCGCCGCGCGCGACCTCGCGACGGATGTCCCGGATCCGGTGGGGCTTCTCAAGCCGAGCGGTGGCCTGCTGGAGGCGGAGGTTGAACAACTCCTGCCGCAGGTCGCGGCACTTGGCGCCGATCTCGGCGGCCGTCATGTCTTTGAAATTGGTTTTTGCCATGGTCGTCCTCAACCCATCTTGTGGCGTGAAATGAACTTGGTGGAAATCGGCAGCTTGGTCGAAGCCAGGCGCATGGCCTCACGGGCGATGGCCTCGGGCACGCCATCCACCTCGAAGAGCACGCTGGCCGGGCGGATGACCGCCACCCAGGACTCGACACCGCCCTTGCCCGTGCCCATCCGGACCTCCAGGGGCTTCTTGGTGAAGGACTTGTCGGGGAAGATGCGGATCCACACCTTGCCGCGCCGCTTCATGTAACGGGTGATCGCCACGCGGGCCGCCTCGATCTGCTTGGTGTCCATCCAGCAGCGCTCGAGCGACTGGAGCCCGTACTCGCCGAAGGCGACGGTGTTGCCGCGGGACGCCAGCCCGGTGCGGCTGCCACGCTGCATTTTGCGATACTTTACCCTTGCCGGCATCATTGCCATAAGCTGTCTCCTGGGAAATTGGTGGTTGGTTGACGGTGTCTGCCGCGGCGGACCCGGCTCACTTGACCGGCAGGGCCTCGGGCCTTGCCTCGTCGGGACGACGGCCCTCACCCCGGCGCTGGTCCGGACGGTCGGCCTTCTTCATCTCACCCTTGCAGATCCAGCACTTGACCCCCAGCTTGCCGTACATGGTGCTGGCCTCGGCGAACCCGTAGTCGATGTTGGCCCGGAGGGTGTGCAGCGGCACACGCCCCTCATGGTACTTCTCGACACGGGCGATCTCGGCGCCACCCAGACGGCCGGCGCAGCGGATCTTGATGCCCTCGACACCCTCCATCATGCGGGCCTCCTGGACGGCCTTCTTCATGGCGCGGCGGAACCCGATGCGGCGCTCGAGCTGGACGGCGATGTTCTCGGCCACGAGCTGGGCGTCGGCCTTCTCGTTCTTGACCTCCTGGATGTCGACGTAGACGTCCTTGCCGGTGAGCTTGGAGAGTTCCTCCTTGAGCTTGTCGATCTCGGAACCCTTGCGGCCGATGACGACGCCGGGGCGGGCGGTGAAGATGGTGACGCGGCAACGGTTGGCGGCGCGCTCGATGTGGATCTTGGGGATCGCGGCCGAGCCCAGCTTCTTCTTGAGGGCCGTCCGGATGGCGATGTCCTCGACGAGCAGACCACCGAAGTCTTTCTTGTTGGCGTACCACTTGGAACGCCACTCGCGGTTCACGGGAACCCGCAGACCGATAGGATTGGTTTTCTGGCCCATGTTATTCGTTGTCGGTGAGGATGATCTTGATGTGGCTGCTCCGCTTGAGGATCGGCCCTGCCGAACCGCGGGCCTTGGGGATGAAGCGCTTGATGCTGCCCGCGGTCTGGGCGTAGGCCCGGTGCACGACGAGGGACTCCGGCTTGAGGCCGTGGTTGTTCTCGGCGTTGGCGATGGCCGACGCGAGGGTCTTGGCGACCGCCCGGGCCGACTTGCGCGGCACCACCCTGAGCACGGCGAGCGCATCGACGGCGCGCAGGCCCTGGACCTGGCGGACGACCTCGCGCACCTTCTGCGGTGACATCCTGAAATTTTTGAGAATGGCCTGGACTTCCATGGCTTCGTTTCCTTGGTGTGGGACCTGAGGCTTGTGGCTTGTGGCTTGTGGGTCGGAGCTCGAACTAGCGACTACTTGGCTTCGGCCTTGGCGGTGTGGGCGCCGTGCTTCTTGAAGGTCCGGGTGAAGGCGAACTCGCCCAACTTGTGTCCCACCATGTTCTCGGTCACGAAGACGGGGCTGAAGGCGCGGCCGTTGTGGACGCTCACCGTGAGGCCCACGAACTCGGGCGTGATGGTCGAGCGGCGCGACCAGGTCTTGATCGGGGCCTTGGACTTGACGGCCTGGGCCTTCTCGACCTTGGCGAGCAGATGGCCGTCGATGAACGGACCTTTTTTGAGGGAACGGGCCATAACAGCTTACTTTTGCTTCATTGGGCGGCCGTCGCGACGAACCACGATGAACCGGTTGGAGAGTTTGAACTTCTTGCGGGTGCGGAAGCCCTTGGAGAGCACGCCCCACGGCGAGGCCAGGTGCTGGCGACCGCCACCGCCCTTGGACTTGCCCTGGCCGCCACCGTTGGGGTGGTCGACCGGGTTGCGGGCCATGCCGCGGGTCAGCGGGCGGATGCCCCGGTGGATCGCGCGGCCGGCCTTGCCGAGGACGATGTTCTCGAACTGGGCGTTGCCGACCGAGCCGACGGTGACCATGCAGTCCTCATGGAACTTGCGGATCTCGCCGGAGGGCAGGCGGAGCTGGGCGTAGCCGGCGTCGCGGGACATCAGGGTGGCCGACGAACCGGCCGAGCGGACGAGTTGGGCGCCCTTGCCCGGGATGATCTCGATGTTGTGGATGGCGATGCCCACCGGGATCTTGGAGAGCGGCAGCGCGTTGCCGACGCTGGGCGGCGCGCTCGGGCCGCTCATCACCGTGGCGCCGACGGTCAGGCCGTCGGGGCATACGATGTAGCGGCGCTCCTTGTCGGCGTACTCCAGCAGGGCCAGGCGGGCGCTGCGGATCGGATCGTACTCGACGGCGATGACCTTGGCCTCGATGCCGATCTTGTTGCGCCGGAAGTCCACGGTGCGGACCTTCTGCTTGTGGCCGCCGCCGCGGGCACGGACGGTCACCCGGCCGTAGTTGTTGCGGCCCCCTGTCTTCTTCCTGGTGTAAACCAAGGACTTCTCCGGACCCACTTTCGTGATGTCCGAATAGTCCTGCACGGTCAGATACCGTGTGGACGGCGTAAGCGGTCTAAACGTTTTCACTGCAAAAACTCCGTTGCACGGGACGCATGTCCTCGTGTGCCTCGCCATCACTCCCTGTCGCGTCGGGCGACTCGGTTTTCGGCGGAGCGGTTCGTCTTTCACCGGGAGGTGAGAAACGGAGGGCAAAGCCTATGCGTTCGAGCCGGACCTTCAATACTTTTCTGAAAGTTTTTTCCGGACGCCCCTTGGAGACCCGGCGGCTGCCCCGGTCTCACGGGCCTTTCCGGCCGCCGGGGCGCCACGGAGTCGACGGGGGTTCCGGCTCGCCCAGCACGCGGTGGCGCGTGCGGAAATGCATCTTGGCGACCCGCGGCAGGACCCCGGCGCCGTGGCTGGCGACGAGGGCGCGGGCGGCCTGCTCGACGGCGGCCGAGGCACCGCGAGGCAACGTCATGCCGAACTCCTTCCCAAGGCGCCCCAGGCGCTCGAGGCACTCGTGCCGGGCGACGATCGACGCGGCCGCGACGGCGATGTCCTCCTCGGCCCGATGCCGCTGGACGAGGGGCAGGCTCCGTCCCAGGGGCAGGAGCGCGCGCTCCACGGTGGTCTTGCTCGAGGCGAACTGGTCGCTGACGGCGCGGACCGGCGGCGGGTCCAACAGGGGGCCGCGCTCGAGCAGGTTCTCGATGGCGCGGGCATGGCCCCAGGCCAGCACCGTGTTGACCGAGCCGTGACGTTCGTGGAGCCGGTTGTAGGCCTCGTTGCCGATGGCGATCACGCTCACCTGGCATCCCGGAGTGCCACGGATCACGGCATCGAGCCGGGCGATCGCCGCATCGCTGCCGACGGTCTTCGAATCGCGGATACCGGCCGACTTCCAGGCTTCGAGCACCGCGGCGTTGACGTAGACGGCGGCGACGCAGAGGGGTCCGAAGAAGTCGCCCTTGCCCGACTCGTCCACGCCGATTCGGGGCTCCATCAGGCTCGGGTCGAGGACCGCCTCATAGCCGATCCGGGCCGCGCCAAGGATCTCCGGTTCCAGGACGAACTCCACGAACTCCCGGGTGCCCTTGCCCTGCGCGACCAGCTTGCCGCTCTGGTAGAGCGTCACGTTGAGGTCGGGCTTCACGCCGCTGACACGGGCGTGCGGGACCTCGCGCAGCCGGTATCCGCCGGAACGCAGGTGCTCCTCGAGGCGCCCGGACTGCTCCGGGGTCAGGGTCGCGGTGTGACAGGTCATGTTCCACCGTGATCCGGTGGACCGGTGCGCTGTCGAGCCTGAATTGAGCC
>Ga0172376_10004914_pt1 | contig 15069 bp, 9 predicted proteins | sample Lak35m_FD_121114 | JGI IMG/M metagenome (GOLD analysis project Ga0172376, IMG submission 121114) | Freshwater microbial communities from Kabuno Bay, South-Kivu, Congo - kab_092012_35m | ecosystem: Environmental > Aquatic > Freshwater > Lake | place: Democratic Republic of the Congo: South-Kivu...
ACGATTCTTCCCGGTAGGAGCCGCGGTGGAGCCGCGATTCTCCGTCGGTGCCGACGAGCCGGCCGCCCTCGCCGCGCTCTTCGCGCGAGGCGTCGATCGCTCGCGTCGACTGGTGGTGGCCGTGACGGGCGGCGACGACCGCAAGAACACGCCCGGGCTCATCCGGGCGTGGGCTCTTCTGCCCGAATCCTTGCGGGCCGGCCACCAGCTCGTGGTGGCCTGCGAGGCGGTGCCCGCGGTGCGCGACCGCTGGAACCACGTGGCCGTTCACGCCGGACTCACCACGTCGGGTCGGCCGGGTTCGTCATCGGCGGTCGACGTGGCCATCACCGACACGGTGACCGACGACGAGATGGTGGCGCTGTATCGGCGGGCGACGTTGTCGGTGTTCCCCTCGCTCGAGGAAGGATTCGGTTTGCCCGTGGCCGAAGCCGCGGCGTGCGGTTGTCCGGTGATCTGCTCGAACAACTCGTCGTTGCCCGAGGTGATCGGCGATCCGATCGCCACCTTCGACGCGCACGACACCGGCGACATGGCCGCCGCCATCGAACAGGCGCTCGTCGACGACGCGCATCGGAGCCGACTGCGCGAACTCGCCGCGCGCGCGTCGGCCCGCTGGACCTTCGACAACGTCGGTCGGGCGACGGTGGAAGCCCTGGAATCGCGTTCGACGACCGCTCGTCTGAACCGGGTTCCGTGGCGGGTGGCGCTGATGGGGCCGTTCGGACAATCGGCCACCGGGGTGGGCAACTACGACCGGCACGTCGCCGAGGCGTGGGATCGGGTCGTCGACTGCGAACTCGAACGGTGGGTCGACGTCACGGCCTCGCCGGCGGTGTTGGGCGAGGGCGAACGCAACGCCGCAGGAGTGGGGCGCCACGTGCGCGCACACGACGTCGACCACGTGGTGGCCGTGCTCGGCTCGTCTCCGTACCACGCGATCACCGCCGCCCGGGCCGCCGAGACGGCGTGCCACGTGTGGCTGCACGAGCCGACGTTGGTGGGTTGCCACGTCGGAGTCGCGCACCTGTCGGCGTCGCGGCGTTGGGCCGAAGAGCACGTGCGCGACGCGTTGCGCGCCGACCTGGTCGACGAGTCGAGGTGGCCGAACGATTTGCTGGATGCGCGGGCCCACCACGAGGCCGGCATCACCTTCCTCGGTCCGGTGTTGCGCCGCGCCCGATCGGTGATCGTGTCGAGTCGCGAGGCCGCCGATGTCGTGGCCGTCGAGTTCGCCCGACTCGGTGTCGTCCCCGTTCCGGTGCTCGTGGCACCGCACGCGAACCACGTGCTCGACCGCGCCACGATGGTGGGCGGGCCGCGCGTCGTGTCGGCGGGATGGCTCGACGACACCCGACGCCCCGACGTCCTCGTGCGCTCCGTCGCACTCGTCGACGGAGCGACACTCGAATTCGTGGGTCCCCACGACCCCTTCGTGCGCGAGTCGACCGAGGCTCTGGCGGAATCCCTCGGCGTGGCCGCGCGGGTGTCGTTCGTCGGGCGCGTGTCCGACGACGAATACGACCGACGACTGCGTGCCGCGCGCGTGGGGGTTCAGTTGCGTCGGGATGCCCGCGGACAGCGATCGGGTGCGGTGGCCGACCTGAGATCGCGCGGAATTCCCACCATCACCGACCTCGACGACGGCGAGGCGACGATCTCGGTCGACTCGCTCACCGCGGCACTCGCACCGTTGCTGTTCGACGACGAGGCCTGGCGACGGGCGTCCGACGCCACGTTCGTGGCCGCGCGAGAGTGGACGTTCGAGCACGTGGCTCGCGCCGTGCGACGGTGGCTCGACGAAGTGCCCGACCTCGACTCGTCGGCCGTCGTCGACGCCTCGTCGTTAGTGTGACCACGATGTCAATGGTCGAGCGTCCGTTGGTGCGCGTGGTCGTGTTGTCGTTCGACGGTGGCCAGATGACCATCGATTGCATCGATTCGCTGCTGCGAACCTCGTGGCCGGCCGACCGCCTCGAGATCGTGATGGTCGACAACGGCTCGCTCGACGACGTGTGCGAACGCGTGAAGTCCTCGTACCCCGTGGTGCGAGTGCTCGAGCCGTTGCGCAACCTCGGATTCGCCGGTGGGTGCAACCTCGGCATCTCGGCCACGGTCGACTCGCGGGGTCACGCCATGCGAGCCTGGGATTTCGTCGCCCTGGTGAACAACGACGCGCTGGTCGACCCGGGCTGGCTCGAGGCGCTACACGAGGTGGCGGGCACGGCTGCCGACGTCGGCGCGGTGAGCGCCCAGATGCTCTTCGCCGATCGTTTCACCGGAGTCGATGTGCGTGTCGACGGCGTGGGTCAACTGAGTGGCGGCGACGGCCGACTGGTGGGAGTGTGCGTGTCGGCCGTTCGCGTCGACGGTGGACGAGCCGACGAACGACTTCAGTTCGACGAGGGTTTCCATGGTCCGGTGGGGGCGGATCCCACGCGCGGCGAGGAGTTCGCCCGCTGGACCAAGGAGCGCGCGGCCCTGCGCATCGCCGAGACGCGACCCGATCCCGCCGTGCCGCAGAAGGTCTCGCTGAGGCTGTCGGCGCGCGAGACGCGTCGCGTCACGATCGCCTCCGACATCGACCAGGTCGAGGTGGAAGTGGGTGGCGGCTACGACCGCAACGAGCCGGTGTTCACCTGGGTCGACGTGATGGTTGGTGGCGACGTGTTCGACGTGGTGAACAACGTGGGCTCGAATCTGTACGAGCGGGGCTTCGGAGGCGACCGCGGATTCCTCGAGCGCGATCGCGGACAGTTCGAGCTGGTCGACGAGGTGTTCGCGTGGTGCGGTGGAGCGGTGCTGCTGCGCAAGGAGTATCTCGACACCGTCGGCCTGTTCGACGAGAGGTTGTTCATCTACTACGAGGACACCGATCTCTCGTGGCGCGGACGACTGCAGGGCTGGCGCTACCTCTACGCCCCGGCCGCCCTGGTGCGCCATCGGCACGCGCAGTCGTCGGGACTCTGGAGCGACACCTTCCGCTTCCACACCGAACGCAACCGTCTGCTGGTGCTGGCCAAGAACGCGCCGACGCGCGTGGCGTTGCGCGCCGCGCTCGGCGAAGCGAAACGAGCGGTGTCGATCAACGTGCGGCACCTGGTGTTGCGACCACTCACCTTGCGCATGCCGGCCAAGCCCGAGGCGGCCCTGCGACGCCGGGTGTTCCTCTCGTACCTGTCGTTGCTCCCCGGATTCCTGCGCGACCGCTGGATGATGGATCGCCGGGTGTCGCGGCGATCGCTGATGAGATGGGAGACCCGCAAGTGACCCGTCGCCTGCGCATCGCGATCTACAACCTCTACTGGGCCACCTACGGCGGCGGCGAACAGGTGAGTGCGGCGATCGCCGAGGCCCTCGCCCCGCACCACGACGTCACCCTGCTCGGACCCACCGAACCCGACATCGACGTCAGTCGGCGCCGGCTCGGGGCCGACCTCTCCGGATGCGCCCACCGACGCGTGGTCGACGACGTGGAGGCTTCGGTGGCGAGCGCCGACTTCGACGTCTTCGTGAACGGCACGTATCGCAGTCACGCGGTGAATCGCGCCGCCGCGGGGTACTACTACGTGCACTTCCCCGAGCCACCCGTTGGCACCGGTCGGCGCGTGGTGCACGGCGTGTCGCGGGGCGGTCTGGTGGCTCTCGGAGCCGCCGAGCGCATGATGCGACGACTGCCCGACCGCTTGGGCGGAGTGCAACGGGGTCTGCAACGCCGCGTCATCGATCGCTCGTGGACCTCGTCGTATCGCACCTTCTGGGCCAACTCGCGGTACACCGCGCAGTGGATCGAACGCATCTGGGACGTACCGAGCACCATCCTGTATCCGCCGGTGCGGCCCTTGGTGGCACCGGGAAGCAAGAAGCACGTGATCGCCTCGGTCGGACGCTTCTTCGATCCGGCCCTCGGGCACAGCAAGAAGCAACTCGACCTGGTGGAGGCCTTCCGACGCATGTGCGAGTCGGGACACGCCGACGACTGGCGTCTCGTGCTGGTGGGTGGCGCCGAACCGCCGAGTCGCGACTACGTGCTCGCGGTGCGCCGGGCGGCGCAGGGACTGCCGTGCGACGTGCACGTGAACGCTCCGCGCCACGTGGTGGAGGAGACGCTGTCATCGGCCGCCGTGTACTGGCACGGGTCGGGCTACGGCGAGGATCCCGAGCGCGACCCCGACCGCTTCGAGCATTTCGGAATCTCGGTGGTCGAGGCCATGGCGGCCGGTGCGGTGCCGGTGGTGTTCGGGGCGGCGGGGCCGGCCGAGATCGTGCGCGACGGAGTCGACGGATTCCACTGGAACACCCCGACCGATCTGGTGACGCGCACGCGCGAACTCATGGTCGACCCGGCGCGCTGCAACGCGATGTCGACGATCGCCCGTCTGCGCGCCGCCGACTTCTCGAGCGACGTGTTCGCCGCGGCCGTGCTCGCGGAGATGAACGGCCCTCAGTGACCGCGTGGCGACCCCGATGGGTGCGGCCGCGTGTCAGGAGACGTAGCCCATGACGTCGACCAGAACGTGGCTGGTGGTGCCGAACACTCCCGGCACGCCGTCGATGCCCGCGTCGTTGTAGAGGTCGAGCGCGCCTCCCGCACCCAACTTCACGATCACCATGTTCGGCACCGCGGTGCCACCCGGGAAGTTCACGTTCGACACGACCGGTTGCTTCTCGCCCGACGGCCACACGGCCAGCCAACCCCAGCGGTTCGCACCCACCGACGTCACATTGAGATACACCGCGGAGGCGGTGGCCGGAATCCCGCCGACCCCGGCCACCTGCACCCGCCGAGTCTCGCCCGGCCCGAGCGCCGAGGCCGCGGTGCCGACTCCCGTGCGCGTGTCGAAGATGCGCACCGGATCGATCGCCGTCGTGGCGCCCACGCGCGCTCCGTTGGCGGCGTAGTAGCCGAACACGTCGACCAGAAGATGGGTCGACGACTCGAGCGCGGCCAATCGCACGCGACCACCGGCGCCGAGCTTCACCACCACCAGATTCGGGCGATCCTGACCGGCCACCAGATTCAGATTCGACACGTCGGGACGACCGGTGGAACCGTCGGGCCACACCGTCACGTAGCCCTTGCCGGTCGGCGACACCGCGGTGACGTTCAGCACCACCGATTCGGCGGTGGTGGGCACCCCGGCGAACCCGCCCACGGCGAGAGCCCGATCGGTGCCGGCCGAGAAGGCGCCCGTTCCGTCGTTGCGGGTGTCGAGAAGCCGGGTGGGTGACACACCGACGAACGTGGTGCCACCCCCGGTGTTGGCCGAGCCGGAATCGAACCAGCCGGCGACGTCGGCCACCATGTGCAGCGCCTTGCCCTGGTTGTAGATCCGCACCTTCCCTCCGGCACCGACCCGCGCCAGCACCAGATTCGGAGTCGTCACACCGGCTCTCACGTTGAGGTTCGAGGCCGAGGGCCACGCGCCGTACGAACCCACCAGATCGAAGATGTCGCCGGTCGACGCCGGGCGCGGACCGATGGTCACGAAACCCTCGGCGCTCGGATCGATCGCCGTCACGTTCAGCAACACGGCACTCACGCCCGACGACGGGATTCCGCCGACGCCGGTGACCTTCAATTCGTGGTTCGTGGTTTCGTTCACGCGCAGATACGGATTCGTGTCGCGCCACTTGCCATCGCCGGCCGACACCGCACCGTTGGCGATGCCCACCCCGGCACGCGTGTCGAGGACGCGCACGGGCGACACCGGATGGAAATTGCCCGACGCGGTGGGCGCCGACCCGCGGTCGTACACGCATTGACCGAACCCGAAACACACCGCGTCCAGATCGATGGTGGGAATCCGGTCGGCGGCGATGTCGGTCATCACCATCGCGCTGCGTCCGCGCGCGGTGTCGCGCACGTTCATCAGATAGCGACCCGGCCACACCACGCCACCGGTCCATTCGCTGCCCTTGTTCTTGGAGGTGCCGAACGATCCGAACTGCACGCCGCGTTCGTTGCTCGGCGGGGCGACGCAGGTCTCGAAGTAGCCGCAATCGATCTGGAACCAGTCGACCTCCACCTGGCCGTCGAGCACGCCGCCGCGGGCGATCACCGGTCCGTCCATCCGGAACGCGCCGTCGCGACCGACGGTGGGAAGCGAGACGGTGCCGGCGCTCAGCCAGTCGCCACCCTTCGACTGTTCCAGTTGCAGATGGACGCCGCCATGGGTTCCGACCCACGGGTCGTAGGTCACCCAGTAGCAGTGCTCGTTCTCGTCGGTGCCCGAGCAGTTCTCGACCGGATGCGGATAGATCTCGAGCCGAACGATGTCGGGAGTCCCGGGCACCGTGAGTCCGTTCACCTGACCGGTGCGCCACCCGAAGTTGCTCGCTCCCGGAGTCTGTTGGTACGACCACAGACGTCCGTCGCTGCTCCAGCGCACCATGAGGTCGTAGATCGCGCCGCCGCCGTTGCCGTTGTAGACCGCGTCGACCCCGATCGAGCCGATGGTGCCGTCGGTCCGGAGGTCGATGGTGGACGTCGCGGCCCGGGCGGGCGAGGCCGGCAATCCGGCCACCGGAACGGCGGCGATCAGGGCGAGCAGAGCGAGACGGCGTACGAATGTCATGACGGTCTGTAACACGTCAGAACAGCCGACCGACTGGAGGGCCGAACGTCAAGAAATCGTCAAGAGTCGGCCTTGGCGGCGGCCTTTTCCATCTTCTTCCAGGCCCGAACCTTCAGAAGGGTCTCGGGCGAGGTGATGTCGGCCACCGTGCGCGGGTTCTTGTCGGCGAACTCGCCGGCGGCCTTCTTCCAGCCGTCGGGTGCCACGCCCATGCGCTTGGCGAGCAGAGCCACGAAGATCCGAGCCTTCTCGTCGCCGTAACCGGGCAGCGTGCGCAAACGCGCGTAGAGATCGGCACCCGAGGCGACGTTCCTCCACACGTTCTCGCCCTTGCCACCGAAATCGGCGGTCAGCACGCAGCACATCTCGTGGATGCGCTTGGCCATCGACGATGGGAAGCGGTGGATGGCCGGCTTCTCGCTGCACGTGGCCACGAAATCGTCGACGTCGATCGCGGCGATCTTTCGCGCGTCCACGTGACCGAGACGCTCCTTGATGGTGAAGGGACCCTTGAAGGCCCACTCCATCGGCACCTGCTGGTCGAGCAGCATGCCGACGAGCAATGCCGTGCCGTTCGAGTTCAGCAGTTTGTCGGCGGCGGTGTCGCCGGTGATGAAGAGGGTGCCGGGCATGAGCGCAGAGTAACGAAGGTTCGCGTCGCGCCTACGACCGGGGTCGGCGCGCGACCACCAGCATCTGGCCGGCCAACGGTCGCCAGGGGAGCCGCAGATACAACGGCACGAGACGATGGCCCGACGAGAGGCGACTCTTCAACGTGAGCGGAAGGAATCGCGCTTCCACGCGCACCACGTCGAAGCCGGCTCGGCGCACGGCGTCGGTCAGCGATGTCTCGTCGAAGATGGTGACGTGCGTGGGATCGTCGAAGTAACGGTCGGGAGCGAGACGGTGGTTGGGCTGGACGAGGATCAGATGACCTTCTGGTCGGAGCACCCGGAGTACCTCGGCGAGACAACGTTCGATCTGCGGTTGGTGGAGATGCTCGAGGAAGTTGCTGGCGGTGACGGTGGCGAACTCGCCGTCGACGAACCGCGAGAGATCGGTGGCGTCGCCCACGTGAGCCTCCACCCCCGACGGCACGATGTCGGCCAGATCGGGATGGATGTCGATGCCCACGCGCCGCGCCGCGCGGGTCGCGGCCGGAAGGTCGCCGTAGCCGGTGGCCAGGTCGAGCAACGCCCCGTCCGGATCGATCCAACGTCGCAGGTATCGGGCGACGTGCGCCCACACGGCGGCGCGAGCGGCATTGGGTGCGAGCCGGGTCGCGAAGTACTCGCGCGAATCCTCGGCCTCCACGCGAGTCAGCCTACGAGAGGGCCCGACTAGACGATGTAGGGGTCGAGGCGGTCGGGGTCGAGGCCATGAGTCGATGCGTAGTGCGCGATCGCATCCTGCAGAACCTCGGGCTTCATCTCGCCCGACTGCACGAGACCCCACAGAGCCGCCACCACCACGTTGGGCATGTCGACCTCGAAGTGCGCGCGCAACGCCTCGCGGGTGTCACTGCGACCCATGCCGTCGGTGCCGAGCGGCACGAACACCCGATCCGGAACGAAACGCGCCACCTGCTCGGGCACGATCTTCATGAAGTCGGTCGCCGCGACGATCGGAGCGCCCGACGTGCCGAGGAGTCGGGCCACCTTGGTGTGGCGGGTCGGCTGGGTGGGGTGCAGACGATTCCAGCGTTCGACCGCCAATGCGTCCTCGCGCAGCGACTTGTACGAGGTGGCCGACCACAGTTCGGCCGCGACGTCCCACCGACTCCGCAACTCGTCGGCCGCCGAGCGCACCGCACCCTGGGCCGAACCGCTGAACATCAGCGTCACGCGGTGCGCGGCGCCGTCGGGAGCGTCGTGCCATTTGTAGTCGTGCCATTTGTAGAGGCCACCCACGATGTCGGCGTCGGTGACACCGGCCGGTCGACCCGGCATCGGGTAGTTCTCGTTGTACAGCGCGAGGTAATAGAAGACGTCGGGATCGGTCTCGCCGTTCGGTCCCGGTTCGCCGCCGTACATGCGCTTCAGGCCGTGCTTCACGATGGCGGCCACCTCGTAGGCGAACGCCGGGTCGTAGCACTGCGCGGCGGGCACGGTGGACGCGAGCACGAGACTGTGACCGTCCTGGTGCTGCAGGCCCTCGCCGAGCAACGTGGTGCGCCCCGCGGTGGCTCCCAACAAGAAACCGCGCGTGCGACTGTCGGCGGCCTGCCAGATGAGGTCGCCCACGCGCTGGAAACCGAACATCGAATAGAACGTGTAGAAGGGCACCGACGGCACGCCACGCGTGGCGTACGAGGTTCCGGCGGCGATGAAGCTCGACATCGCACCGGCCTCGGTGATGCCCTCCTCCAGAATCTGGCCGTCGGACGACTCGGTGTACGAGAGCAACAGGTCGTGGTCGACCGGCTCGTACTTCTGGCCCTGCGAGGCATAGATCTTCAACTAGCGGAACAGCGAGTCCATGCCGAACGTGCGGGCCTCGTCGGGGATGATCGGCACCACGCGCGAGCCGAACTTGTCGTCGCGCGCCAGATTGCGCAGCAAACGAGTGAAACCCATAGTGGTGCTGACGGCCTGCTCGCCCGAACCGCCGTCGAGTTCGTCGAAGGTGGAGTCGGCGGGCAACTCGAGCGGACGACGATTGCGCACGATGCGCTTCGGAATCGAACCGCCCAGCGCGCGGCGACGCTCCATGAGGTACTGGTACTCGACGGTTCCCTCGCTCGGCCGGAGATACGTCGGCTCCTCGCCCTCCAGCGCCGAGTCGGGAATCTCGTCGTGGAGATACAGGCGGTCGCGCAGGGCGCGCAACTGCGCGGCGTTCATCTTCTTGATCTGGTGGGTGGCGTTGCGGCCCTCGATGTCGGGACCGAGCGTCCAGCCCTTCACCGTCTTGCAGAGGATCGCCGTGGGCCGCCCGGTGCCGAGGTTCTGCGCGGCGGCGCGATACGCGGCGTACAACTTGCGGTAGTCGTGGCCGCCGCGGGGCAGGTTGCGCAACTCGTCGTCGGTGAGGTGGCCCACCATCTGGCGCAGGCGCGGGTCGGGACCGAAGAAGTTCTCGCGAATGAAGTCACCCGACTCGACGGTGTAGCGCTGGAACTCGCCGTCGACCGTGGTGTTCATGCGGTTCAGCAGCACGCCGTCCTTGTCCTTGGCCAGCAACTCGTCCCACTTCGAGCCCCAGATCACCTTGATCACGTTCCAGCCAGCGCCGCGGAACACCGCTTCGAGTTCCTGGATGATCTTGCCGTTGCCGCGCACCGGACCGTCGAGACGCTGCAGGTTGCAGTTCACGACGAACACGAGGTTGTCGAGCTGCTCGCGCGACGCGAGCGACAGAGCGCCGAGCGTTTCGGGTTCGTCGGTCTCGCCGTCGCCGAGGAAGGCCCACACGCGACTCGTACTGGTGTCGTCGAGTTGACGATTGAGGAGATAGCGGTTGAACCGCGCCTGATAGATCGCGGTGATGGGACCGAGACCCATGCTCACCGTCGGGTACTCCCAGAAATCGGGCATGAGCCGCGGATGCGGATAGCTGGAGAGCCCGCGGCCACCCCGTCCGAGTTCGCGACGGAAGTGATCGAGGTCGTCCTCGCCGAGACGACCCTCGAGGAACGCTCGCGCGTACACGCCCGGTGCGGCGTGGCCCTGGATGTACACGTGGTCGCCCGGCAGGCCGTCGTCCTTGCCGCGGAAGAAGTGGTTGAAACCGATCTCGTAGAGACTCGCCGAACTGGCGAACGTCGACAGGTGACCGCCGATTCCCTCGGCGCGCTTGTTGGCGCGAACCACCATCACCGCGGCGTTCCAGCGGATGTAGGCGCGAATGCGTCGTTCGATGTGCTCGTCGCCGGGGAACCATGGCTCGTGCTCGCGCGGAATGGTGTTCACGTACGGCGTCGACACGGTGGCCGGGAACGACACCTGGCTCTCGCGGGCCCTCTCGAGCAGTCGCGACAGCAGATAGCGCGCGCGCACCTTGCCGTGCACGTCGATCACCGCGTCGAGCGAATCGAGCCACTCCTGGGTCTCGCCCGGATCGGTGTCGGGCAACTGATGCACGGAGCCGTCGAAAAGCATGGTCCCAGTCTCGCAGAGTTACCGGTCGGTACGCACGAGGGCTGACAAGATGTCGTCTCCATGGGACGACCCTCCGACACCGCGGCGCGCGCCACGAACATCGCCGATGCTCTGGTGGTGTACACCGACGGCGCGTGCAGCGGAAACCCCGGACCGGGTGGTTGGGCGTGGGCGGTGGCACCGGACGGCTCGCCCCACGGATCGGGCGGTGACGCACGAACCACCAACCAGCGCATGGAACTGATGGCCGTCGTCGAGGCGTTGCGAGCGAATCTTCCGCTCGCCCGCTCCTCGGCGCGTCGATTGGTGGTGGTGAGCGACTCCACCTACGTGGTGCACTGCTTCCGCGATCGATGGTGGGCCCGTTGGCGGGCCAACGGCTGGCGCAACGCCAAACGCGAACCGGTGTCGAACGACGACATCTGGCGTCCGCTCATCGATCTCTACCTCTCGCTACCCGAGGACGAGCGCCCCGATTTTCAGTGGGTCAAGGGGCACAGTGGCGAACCAATGAACGAACTCGTCGACCAGCTCGCGGTGGCCGCCACGCCGCGCTGACGTCGAGTTTCGACGGCCCGGGGTGACCTGACTCGTCGGCGCGACATCGGTACGGTGCGGGGCGGGCGGAACGTCCACCACCACGTGGTGCTTCAGACGGCTCCCGTTCGAGCCGACAACCGACGTCGAGCCCGCAGGACATCCGTGACCAAGCGACAACGCACCCCCCTCATCGCGCTCGCCGCCCTGGCGACGACGACACTGGCCGGAGGAATCGTCGCGCCCCTCGGTTCGTCGTCGGTGTCCGCCGCGCCGGCCGACCCGAACGGAGTCGTGGCCGTGGTGATCGAGGGCCAAGGCAACGGACACGGTCGCGGCCTCAGCCAATGGGGTTCGTACGGCTGGGCCACCACCCAGGCGAAGGACTGGCAGTGGATTCTCGACTTCTACTACGGCGGCACCACCATGGCGACCGCTCCGGCCGGTCAGCGCATCACCGTGTCGCTGTCGGCGATGAACGGTGCGCAGACGGCCGTGATCGCCGCCGACGGAAACGGACAGTTCAACGGAGCCGGCGCCCATCGATCGATGGTGGCCCGCGAGGTGAGCGGCAACGACGGCACCTACGACGTGTGGGCCGGTTCGAACGCGGTGTGTCCGGCCCCCACCGATTCGCTCGCCAGCTGGACCTACCTCGGACGAGTGTCGGCCGGTACCGGCCAGTCCGCCGTGCGTTTCTCGGTACCGAACGGAGACGATCCCAACGCCGCGGTGGGCTCGCTGCTGGGCGTGTGCGAACCGTCCGGTGCGGTGCGCCACTACCGGGGATCGATCTACGCGGCCAACGGGTCGGCGGGCGAGGACCGCACCGTGAACGACGTCGACGTCGAGGCCTACCTGCGCGGTGTGGTGCCGCGCGAGTCGCCGGCCTCGTGGGGCGACGCGGCCGGAGGCGCCGGCATCAACGCGTTGCGCGCGCAGTCGGTGGCGGCACGTTCGTACGCGTTGGCGCAGGGTGGTTCGTACGCCGGTCGTCGCTACACCTTCGCCAAGACCTGCGACACGCAGTCGTGTCAGGTGTACGGAGGCGCGGGTACCCGAGCGTCGGCCACCGGATCGGTGACGGTGATCGAGGATGCCCGCACCGATCGGGCCATCGCCGACACCGCCGGTCTGGTGCGCGAACGTCCGAGTGCTCCCGGTGCGCCGGTGTCCACCGAGTTCTCGTCGTCGAACGGTGACCGCACGGCCGGGGGAGCCTTCCCTTCGGTGGACGATCTGGGTGATCGCATCGACGCCAATCCGTGGAGCCGATGGACGCGCGTGCTCGACGCCTCGGCTCTGGCGAGTCGCTTCGGGTTGGCGCGCATCACGTCGGTCACCGTCGAACCCGATCCGTCGCTCGTGAGCCAGAACTTCACCGGAGCGTGGAGCGTGCGCCTGCGACTGCACAACGGTTCGCAGTCGGTGGCGGTGACGGCGTCGCAACTCCGTTCGGCGTACGACCTGCCGTCCACCGCGATCACCGGACGCGCCGTGACCCGCGACTACGTGACGAGCGACGACTTCGTGTTCATCGGCGACTCGGTGGGCCAGAGCATCGCCGACCGCGATGGCTCGGGCGAATTGCCCGTGTTGTTGTCGGGAGTGTTCGGCACGACGAAGTACGACGCCCTCACCAACCGCTGCACGGTGGGGAACTGCACACCGGGATCGTTGGACGGCCTCGGAGTCGCGCAGAGCCTCACCGGATCGCCCGACGTGGTGATCGTGGAGCTCGGCTACAACGACACCCAGACCCAACTGGCGAACGAGATCGATCAGGTGATGGCGGCACTCGTGGCCAAGGGAGTGCGCGTCGTCGGGTGGGTGGGCATGTCGGAACGGCGCACCAGCAACGGTTCGTCCACCTACGCGGTCGGCAACCGCGCGCTGCGCTCCGCACTCACCCGTTGGCCGCAGATGCGATTCCTCGACTGGGATGGCGCGAGCATCGGTGGCGCCCGCGATCGCTGGTACTCCGACAACGTGCATCTCTCCACCACCGGTCAGGCCGAGTTCGCCCTGTGGTTGCGCGACCGAGCCATCGAACTCGCCGGCGGCCGACCCGGTTCGCCGCAATGGTCGGTGAAGGTGGGGCCCGGTTCCGATCTGCGGTTGCCGTTGGCGGGCAGCAACGGAATTCCCGCCTCGGGTGCCGTGGGCGTGAGTCTGAATCTCACCGCGGTCGATCCGGCCGCCGAGGGCTATCTCACCGTGTGGCCCTGCGGCAGCCCGCAGCCCTACGTGTCGAACGTGAACTTCGTGGCCGGCCAGATCGTGCCCAACGCGGTGGTGGCCGCTCTCGACACGACCGGCATGGTGTGCATCGCGTCGTCGACGGCGTCGCACGTGCTCGTCGACGTCAACGGGTGGCTGGACGGAGCGTCGGGCTTCGCTCCGCTCACACCGTCGCGACTCTTCGACACGCGCGACGGAACCGGGGGAGTCGCGCGCGGCAAGGTGGGCACACTCGACGGAACCGGCTCCCGACTGGAGGTGCCGGTGCTCGGACGCAACGGCGTGCCGGCGTCGGGAGTGGCCGCGGTGTCGCTGAACGTCACCGCCACCAACACCAAGGTGAACAAGTACGGCGGATACGTGACGGTGTACCCGTGCGTCGAACCGCGCCCGAATGTGTCGAGCCTCAACTTCGGCAACTCACAGTCGGTGCCGAACGCGGTGATCGTGCCGGTGTCGTCCACCGGCACGTTGTGCTTCCACGTGTACGGCGAGGCCGATCTGCTGGCCGACGTCGGAGGTTGGTTCGCGTCCGGTTCGGGCATGACACCGGTGGCGCCCGCGCGCGTGGTCGACACCCGCTCGGGCCTCGGAGCGACGAGCAACGCCAGGATCGGCAAGTCCGACGGAACCGGAGCACCGCTCTCGGCGACGATGGTCGGCGTCGGTGGCGTGCCGGCGACGGGTGTCGCCGCGGTGGTGCTGAACGTGACGGTCGTCGACCCGAAGGCGCCCGCCGCCGGTGGCTATGTGACCGTGTACCCGTGCACGGCCACGCCACCGAACGCATCCAACCTCAACTTCGTGAGCGGCCAGACCGTCCCCAATGCGGTGATCGCACCGCTCTCGGCCGACGGCAAGGTGTGCTTCCACGTGTTCGGCGAGGCGCACCTGATCGCCGACGTGAGTGGTTGGCTCTCGGCCTCGGGCGGCTACACGCCGGTGTCGCCGGTGCGGGTGTCGGACACCCGAATCGGTATCGGTCAGGTGCCGGGTCGCTGAACCCGACCCACCGGGAGCGACATCCCGGTCCGATTCCGTGTTCGCCCGATCCGATGCCTAGCCTCGCCCCCATGGACATCAACGGAGCAAGTGCAATCGTCACCGGTGGAGCCTCGGGTATCGGCGCCGCCTCGGCCCGCCTCCTGGCGGCTCGCGGAGCCAAGGTGGTCGTGGCCGACCTCCAGGAGGACCGCGGTCGCGTGGTGGCCGACGAGATCGGTGGAGCCTTCTGCAAGGTCGACGTCACCAAGACCGACGACATCATCAACGCCGTCGAGATGGCCAAGTCGATGGGACCGCTGCGCGTGCTCGTGAACTCGGCCGGCATCGGCTGGGCCCAGCGCACCGTCGGCAAGGACGGCTCGTACGACTCGGCGGCCAACATCGACGCCTACAAGAAGGTGATCGCCATCAACCTCGTGGGCACCTTCGACTGCATCCGCATCGCCGCCACGGCGATGAGCACCACCGAGCCGATGGCCAGCGGTGAGCGTGGCGCCATCGTGAACATCGCCTCGGTGGCCGCCTTCGACGGTCAGATCGGCCAAGCCGCCTACTCCAGCTCGAAGGGCGGAGTGGTGGGCATGACCCTGCCGGTGGCGCGCGACCTC
>Ga0172376_10004916_pt1 | contig 15068 bp, 13 predicted proteins | sample Lak35m_FD_121114 | JGI IMG/M metagenome (GOLD analysis project Ga0172376, IMG submission 121114) | Freshwater microbial communities from Kabuno Bay, South-Kivu, Congo - kab_092012_35m | ecosystem: Environmental > Aquatic > Freshwater > Lake | place: Democratic Republic of the Congo: South-Kivu...
CTACCGTTTTTAACCACTGATACGGACTTGCAGGATGGACATGATGGCTTTGACTCTGACATTGCTTTAATCTGTAACAACCATCTAGATATTTTCCTTCATCCTTTCCTTTTTAGCACTACCTGAAAATCTATATTAAAAGGGAGAGATTTAACATGCTGTTACAACTACTCACCATCCCAAACACTCTGTTAAAATGAGTCAGATCAAAAGACTAAAGGGAAATTACTCCCTTGATCGCATATTTCTATGAATACGGAAAAATCAGCCAAAACTTCTAAAGCTACAAAGGCGAAAGGTAATACCGATGCAGCTACAACAGTAACGACCTCAGTATCGACCCTACTGCGCGAACATGCCGAAAATCAATTTGCGGAAGAGTTGTCAGAACTAGCCAAGATTGATACAAAACAACGTCCTCCCAACTGGAAGCTATCGCCTTGGGCTGTGTCTACCTATCTCCTCGGTGGCAAGCTAGATAATGGCTTTGAGGTTTCTCCGAAATATATTGGCAACAAACGCATCATTGAAATTGCGATCGCCACACTAACCACCGATCGCGCCTTGTTGCTATTTGGAGTTCCGGGAACCGCCAAATCATGGGTATCCGAACATTTAGCTGCCGCTATTGCTGGGGATTCGACATTGCTGATTCAAGGCACAGCAGGAACTAGCGAAGAAGCAATCCGCTATGGCTGGAACTATGCCAGATTGCTAGCCGATGGCCCCTCGATGGCGGCGCTAGTGGCAAGTCCGATGATGCGAGCGATGGCAGATGGTAAAATCGCTAGAGTAGAAGAATTAACCCGCATTCCTTCTGATGTCCAAGATACTTTGATTACGATTCTTTCGGAAAAGACTTTACCGATTCCTGAACTGAATTCGGAAGTGCAGTCTAAAAGGGGATTTAATGTGATTGCTACTGCCAATAATCGCGATCGCGGCGTGAACGAGCTATCCAGTGCGCTCAAGCGGCGCTTTAATACTGTAATTTTGCCAGTACCCGATAGTGCCGACGAAGAAGTGGAGATTGTCCAGCGTCGCGTAGAAAGCCTCGGTCGTGCCCTCGAATTACCCGCCGAACCTCCTGCTCTCGAAGAAGTGCGCCGCATTGTCACCATTTTCCGCGAACTGCGAAATGGCATAACCAGTGACGGCAAAACCAAGCTCAAGTCTCCCAGTGGCACTCTCAGCACTGCCGAAGCAATTTCAGTGGTAAATAGCGGTTTAGCACTGGCGGCTCACTTTGGTGATGGCTATTTACGAGCTGGGGATGTCGCCTCTAGCCTGATCGGTGCAGTGGTTAAAGACCCCGTACAAGATCAGCTTGTTTGGAAAGAATATTTAGAAACGGTGGTGAAGGAACGGGACAACTGGAAGGATTTATATCGTGCTTGTCGGGAGGTTGATTAAACTTGATGAGCGATCGCCAAGCCTCTAGTTCTACTAGCTCTAAAAATAACACTGATAAAGTCCATATTTTCGGCATTCGTCATCATGGATCGGGTTCGGCGCGAAGTTTATGCCAAGCCCTTGAGCAATTGCAACCCGATGCGATTTTGATTGAAGCACCGCCCGATGCTGAAGCTCTATTACCGTTTGTAATCAGAGAGGAAATGCAGCCACCTGTTGCCATTCTTCTCTATGAAGAGCGATCGCCCGAAAATTCCGTCTATTACACCTTTGCGATTTTTTCTCCCGAATGGCAGGCAATTCGCTATGGAGTAGAGCATGATATTCCCATCAAGTTCATGGATTTACCTCAAGCCCATCGTTTGGCGATGAAAGAGAAAGAACAACCTGAGGTTGATTCGGAAGCAGAAACAAATTCACCAGAAGATATTGAGCCAAATTCTGAATCAAATTCCGAAGCATCTCCTGAAGTAGTTACCCAAGCAATTCCCCAAGTAATTCCTGAATCTGATTTAAGACTTTATCGCCAAGATCCCCTTGGATGGCTAGCGGAAGCAGCAGGTTTTAGCGATGGTGAGCGCTGGTGGGAATATATGGTGGAACATCGGCGCGATAGTCATGAATTGTTTGCAGCAATTTTAGAAGCGATGACAGCTCTAAGAGAAGAATTAGATGCTGCTGAAGATTTATCTGAAAGTCCTGTCGATCGCCTACTCGAACAACAACGTGAAGCCTATATGCGGCAAACCATCCGCTCTACCCTCACCGAAGGCAAAGAACGAATCGCTGTTGTCTGTGGTGCTTGGCACAGTCCTGCTCTGGTGAATTTGCCGCCTGCTAAAAATGATGTTGCCATACTAAAGGGATTGCCCAAAGTCAAAGTGGAAGCAACTTGGATTCCTTGGACTTACGGAAGATTAGCGATCGCTAGTGGTTACGGCGCAGGTGTAGTTTCCCCGGGTTGGTATGACCACCTCTGGCATAACTTCCACCATAGTTCCAGCCAAGTCGCCATTCGGTGGGTTACTTGTGTGGCTCGACTTTTACGCACCAAAGATATTGATGCTTCGTCTGCCAGTGTGATCGAAGCAGTGCGCCTTGCAGAAGCTTTATCGGCAATGCGCGATCGCCCTTTAGCAGGATTGCCCGAACTCAACGAAGCTATTCAATCGGTGCTGTGTTTTGGCGATCCCTTACCGATGCAGTTCATTCATCAGGAATTAATTGTCGGTGATCGCATGGGCAAAGTCCCTGACGATACGCCGATGGTTCCGTTGCAACAGGATTTAATCCGTCAGCAAAAGCGACTCCGACTCAAGCCCGATACTAAAACCCTAGAATTAGATCTGCGAAATGCTAATGACCTAGAGCGATCACATTTACTCTATCGCTTAGCCCTGCTCAATATCCCTTGGGGCAGAACCCAGTTCAGCACTAGTAAAGGAACCTTTAAAGAACCTTGGCAATTGCAATGGGAACCAGAATTTGCGGTCAGATTAGTTGAGGCAGGTGTATGGGGACAATCGATTATGGAAGCGGCGACGGTTTTTACTCGCAAGCAAGCCAACGAAGCCAAAGATTTACCGACCCTTACCAAACTAGTAGACAAAGTGCTGCTAGCGAATCTTGGCGATGCTGCTAGTTACTTAATGGTACGCCTCCAAGCGGAAGCCGCGATCGCTGCGGATATCTCCCACCTGATGCAAGCCGTCCCACCCCTCGCTAACCTCTTGCGCTATGGCAATGTCCGCCAAATCGATACCAATATTGTTGCCCATGTGATGGATGGCTTAATTACTCGCATTTGCGTGGGGTTGCCCGTTGCTTGCGCTTCCCTCAATGATGAAGCGGCGGCGGCGATGTACGAATTAGCGATCGCTGTTAATCAGTCAATTCTGCTCTTACAAAATTCTGAATATGCAGAAGCATGGCATAGAGTACTTTCTCAACTTGCCGATCAATCGGGATTGCATGGACTGCTAGCGGGTTGTTGTTGTCGCTTACTTCTTGATGCGGGTATGTTTACTGCTAACGATGTGGAAACACGCATGGGGTTATTTCTCTCCCTAGCCAATGAACCCAGTCAATCCGCCGCATGGGTAGAAGGTTTACTCAAGGGTAGTGGTTTAGTCCTATTCCATGACGATCGCCTCTGGCAAGTTCTCGATAACTGGGTGACAAAACTGGCAACGGATACCTTTGATTTAGTTTTGCCTTTACTTCGCCGTACCTTTGCCACTTTCCCTGCACCTGAGCGTCGCCAAATGGGAGAGCGAGTTAAACGCAATCAATCAAATCAACTCACTGTCAGTAGTGATGCTAACTTTTCTAACCTCGATATCGAAAGAGCCGAGGCAATTTTACCTGCGATCGCCCAGTTGTTAGGAATTAAGATCTTTAAGGAATAAAAAGCAAGAAGTAGGTGCGGCACTTTGCGCCGCACTTACTTCTTGCTTTTTCATTTATCCCAATGCAAATGGCTATATCAAACTCACGTTAAAAAATAAAATGGCTATGGCATATCATTTTTTGCTATAAAATCTGGCTTTATGCTTGTTTTTTAACTAACCTAGTGTTAAATAATACCAATTCACAAAAGTGTGGCTACAATTCTGTGAATTAAAACCCAAACGCTGTAAGGGTTTTGAAAGCACAAAATGGTGTAACCATTTTGTGCTTTGGTATAATTGGCATTATTTCAATCATCGCTGAGGTTAAAAGTATTTGTGACTAAAACTATAGCTATTTTTAATCAAGCTGGTGGTGTAGGCAAAACGACGCTTACCCATAACCTAGGCTATCAAATAGCTAAACGCGATCGCCAAGTGTTGTTAGTGGACATGGACCCGCAGTCATCTCTTACTAAGTTTGTCGGGCTAGTTCCCTCTGAGTTGAGTAAAACAGTTGCTAATGCAATCATTGATGAAGAAGCATTACCTGTTCACAAAGATTTATTAGGGATGGATTTTGTCCCAGCAAATCGTCTTTTAAGTGCTACGGAGATGCAATTGGTCAGTGCATCTTTGCGAGATTTTCGACTCAAAGATGCATTAGGTTTGGTACAAAAGCAATATGACTACATTCTGCTTGATTGTCCTCCAAGTTTGGGTCTGCTCAGTTACATTTCTCTAGTTGCCGCGACGCATGTTCTTGTTCCTGTAGAAACTCATCTCAAAGCATTTGAGGGAACTGATGAGCTATTGCAGACACTTACCTATGTAAAAAGTAAACCTAATAAGCAATTACAAGTAATTGGTTTTGTCCCGACCCGTTACGATGGGCGCAACTCCGCCGATATTCGTACTCTTGAGGCGATGAATGAACAACTCTCCGTATGGGGTAAAGTGTTTGATGCGATTCCTCGTGCTACAGCATTTGTTGATGCTAGTGAAGAGCGATTACCGCTAGCAGCTTTACAAGCTAAGCACCCTGCTGTAAAGATCATGAGCAAAATTATTGACCATATAGAGAAATTGGCATGACCCGTAAAACAACAAAACCTTTTGGTGGACGTATTACTGCTCCTAGCGCTCCTTGGCTTGCTCCTGAGGTTACGGAAATTAGCGATCGCTCAAAGTCTGAGGTTGAGATGCAAATTGCCAATATCCATTTACCGCCTAAGCAACCTCGACGCTATTTTGATGCAGAAGCGTTACAAACCTTAGCTACCTCGATCGCTCAGCATGGAGTCTTACAACCGCTGTTAGTACGCCCTCGCTCAGAAGGTGGGTATGAACTAGTTGCGGGTGAGCGTCGTTATCGGGCGGCGCAGTTGTCAGGCTTAAAGGCTGTTCCTGTGATTGTGAAGGAGTTAGATCATAATGAGGCTTGGCAAATTGCTCTAGTTGAAAACCTCCAGAGAGAAGACCTTAATCCTATTGAAGAAACAGAAGGGATTCTCGATCTATTAGCACTTGAGCTTTCGCGCCCATTGGATGAGATTCCTAATTTACTGCGTCAATTATTCAACCAAAACAACCGTAGTAAAGATGGTTTTAGTGGCTCTGATAATATTAACGAGGTTGATAATAACGTTATTATCAATGACAAACCTCATCTATCTAAGACTGATAATAACGTTATTATCAGTGGTGAAAATAATAATAACGAACTTGACAATGCCATTCTAATCCAGCAAATCGGACAGATTTTCGAGCAATTAGGACGGATGAGTTGGCAGTCTTTTGTGACGAATCGATTGCCTTTGCTGAAGCTTTCGGAGATAGTAGTTCAGGCTTTGCGTGAGGGCAAGATTGAATATACTAAGGCTAAGTTAATCGCTGGTGTTAAAGATCTAGAAATTCAAAAACAGTTGTTGGATGAGGCGATCGATGATGGTCTATCTTTAAGTGAAATCAAGGGTAGGATTAAGGAAGCCTCCCAAAAGTTTCTAGCTACTGAACCAATGGATCTACGTTCTCGGTTTGAGTTTACTTTCAAAGCGTCAAAGTCTTCGCCTGTTTGGAAGGATGCGAAAAAGCAAAAGAAGTTGGAAGCTTTGCTAAAACAGTTGGAAGCTTTGATTAATTAATACCAATTCACAGAAGTGTCGCCATACTTCTGTGAATTGGTATAAGTTGGGGCTATTTCGTTATGAAATTAGCAATGGCAATCTAGAGGTGATCGCCAGATTGACTGTGCGTCATATTTGTATGCACACCTAGAAGTACTGACTTGAGATCGCCATTGGCTTTGTAGGTCGAAAATAACAAATAGGGGGAAGCGAACATCGCCCCACAGGAAAAGCTCAAAAATCCAAATAGAAAACCTTTAGGGGTAAAACCTTCTCGCCACATAACCCAGATTGTCATAAGAGAAATATAAATCAAAAGATCTGTATTGAACTGTGATCGCCAGTCAAGTTTTAGCAAAATCACTAAAATAGATAGTTGTCCAATTAAACCCTAGCGTCACAATGACATAAATTGACACTGTGAAAATGAGTACAGTAGAAACAGATAGAAAAGAGCGAAAAAATGTCATCTTGTTGCTACTCCTGTTAAAGCGATAGAGGAAAACTTTCCAAGTAGCTCAGCACAATTAAAACCTAAAACCACAATGTATTCCGCCCGCGTAGCGGGCAGAATATCTTTATAGGGATTAGGCTTACCTATGCCTAGTTACTTAGATATGATTGCCATGATCATGCCAAAGGGAGATAATCAAAGCAATTACCTCACAGGTAATCAAAGTCATTTATTCTAAAGTTTTTTCTAGGGTTTTGTCATGCAGCAAAGGGTAATCAGCCATAAACCTACCACCTTTGGCATACTACTAAAACAATGGCGCGATCGCCGCAGCCTTAGTCAGCTTGATCTTGCCCTGACCAGCCAAGTCTCTCAACGTCACATCAGCTTTTTAGAGTCAGGACGTGCCAAGCCTAGTCAGGAAATGGTACTGCAATTGGCAACTGTTTTAGAAATTCCTCTTAGACATCAAAATCTGATGTTGAGTGCGGCTGGATTTGCACCCATTCATGCAGAAACAGATCTATCTGCTCCTGAAATGACATCGATTAGTAAGGCGATCAACTTTATGTTGCGTCAGCAAGAACCCTATCCTGCAATCGTAATTGATCGCTACTGGAACTTACTTTTAGCCAATCAAGGTGCAACTCGACTTCTGAGCACCTTCATCGAGCCCACTAAGTTGCAGAGCCGCTTCTGTGTCGATGGAAAAGTTAACTTAATGAAAGTCACCTTTGACCCGCAGGGGCTACGTCCATTTATTGCTAATTGGCAAGAAGTGGCGGCGCATTTACTTCAGCGTATCTATTGCGAAGCAGGCTCATCCATTGAAAGCGAACAGTCTACTTTGCTGTTCAATGAACTCCTTCGTTATCCCGAAGCTGCCGAGCTTTGGCATAATTCCATTCGTACCACTCACAATGATTTGATTTTGACAACGCACTTCCAGCATAATCAGCTAAATTTACGATTTTTCTCGACGATCGCCACTCTAGGGACTCCCTACGACATCACTCTTCAGGAAATTAGAATTGAGTGTCTCTTTCCAGCAGATGATGAAACTGAGCAGAATTGGCATCATATATAGGGGCTTTAATCTTCCCGTAAATAAACTCAAAGCCCCTATATGTTAGCCCTTGCCAAAGCCTTTGCTCTTACCATAACGCACTGTCCGAAACTGTACAATATCGGTATTAGGACTATAAATCGTATAGGTAGCTTGGTTGGGAGTGCCGCCAACATTACCGACCCCGATCGCTAGGCGATCGCTGGTCTTAAAAGTTTGCGAAGTCCCCTCGCCATCAAGGGTTAACACATGGGAATTGAGAGAACCATCCTTAATTTGGTAGCGAAAGGTTTGTCCAGAACGTCCACAAAACAGGCGGTTAGCATTACTTCGCCCAATGCGATCTAGGAGTAGTAAAGGTGAACTTTCAGGCGTGATTTCTTCCAACACACTCAAACTACTGCCATGTAGTAATAGACAATCAAACTCCATGAACGCAAAATGAAGATTGCTAATCCATGACACGGTTTCCTTAGAGATATTGTCCCAAAGAGATTTTGCAGTAGCTATGCCATACTTCTCGACTAAAGGATTTGGCTCAAGATCAGGCACAAATCCATGCAGCATCATGACTTGCTCTTCCCACCAGCCTTTGCAGACCTGCGGCACAAGCTCACCGATGCGGGGATAGCGTATTCTCCTTACCACTTTTTCACTATCCACACTCGCATTAATCACATCACCAAGAATATAAAGCTCGGTAACTTTCGGAACCTGTCGCTTAATATCTTCTAGCACTGCTTCATAAGCTGTAAGATTCGCCTCAATTCCGCTTAATATTGCCCAATTAGTCATTGTTCTTACTTTGGATTTACTTTTGAACGTATTGATTGAGATAATGCCGAAGCACAAAATTACTCAATTTTGTGCTTTTAAAACCCTTATAAGGTTGTTACTCCTAATCGCTAGATTGATTAACCTGCAAATGATAGCCAGCCCGTATAGACAAATGCCGAGTAAAATCGAGTTATATTCTTAAAATTAGCTTCTTCAAGTAGTTCAATTGTGCGATTTTCTGGAATACAGCATAGGTGTTGCCACATTTTATCTACGAAATCACTTAAGTATTCTCGATCCATACCTGCAAGCTCTGCTCTTTTCTGCCAACCGGCAACAAGGGTTTTAAATGAATTAGATTGTTTATCACCTTGAAAGTCAACCAACAAGAAAGGACTACCTGATTTAAGGCGATTGGCGATCGCTTGCAGATAGGCAAGTTTTGATCCATCATCAGCCAAAAAGTGCATGACGAGGAGGCTTGTGGCAGCATCATATTCATAAGCCGACACTTCTTCGATGACACCTCTTTGCAGAGTAACGCGATTTGCTAAATTTAGGCTGTCAACTTTCTGCTGAGCTATTTCTAGCATCTTTTCAGAGGGATCGACACCCGTCATCTTCCACTCTGAATGAGCTTGTCCTAAGGTGACGATTTCATTACCTCTACCAGCACCCACAATCAAAATATGGGCATTATCGGCGAGATAAAGCTTGAATAAAGCCTCAATCATCGTAAATAGAGCATCATAGGCAGGAATACTTTGCCTAACTACAACATCATATTCACTAGTTGGTAAGGATACATTGGCATCATAGTTAAAGAGAGAATTCTGCATTTAAACACCTCTCTCGCATAGGTGGGAAGCATCATCAGCACGCTCAGCAAATTCTAAACCCTTGGCTAAGCGCCATGCAAAGATTGGTGGCAACCCTCGTTCAATAATTGCCGCACAGGTTTTTTGATAGTCATATTCCACTTCCCGCAAGGTAACGCGATCGCTATCATTGTCATAGATCACATAGGTAGCGTTGGGGCGACCATGACGCGGCTCGCCAACCGAGCCAACATTGACGATTCGCTTTAAGGGAGCATTAAATTCACGCATTTCTGCTTCTGGAACCTCTACTCCAGTTCTCACCAAGAGACGTAAATTCCCTGCATCCAAGGTGCGCACATAAGGCACATGGGTATGACCACAAAAGAGCGTATCAGCTCCTGTCGAGAGAACTCGCTCTAGGGCAATAAATCCATCTAACTCTGGCAAAAGATATTCATGCTGACTTTGAGGGCTACCATGCACAAAGGCGAGATTATCCTCCTTAATCACTTTCGGTAAAGCCGCGAGATATTCCTTAGTCTCTGGATAGATATGCTCATTTGTCCATTCATGGGCAATCCGTCCCCGCTTTTCTGCCAGCATTGATGGATAGCTACATTCACAGGAGTTCAGTCCTTCCACAATATCCTCATCCCAGCAGCCTTGTGTGGTCGGAATATCCAGCGATCGCACCATTTCCACGACGTTACTAGGAAAAGGCCCATAACCAACAAGATCTCCTAAGCAAAAGATTTTCTCAGCTTTTTGTTGGTCAATATCTCTCAAAACTGCATCAAGGGCTTCATAGTTGCCATGAATACAAGACATTACAGCGATTTTCATTTTTTGATTTATTCCATTAGGTAGGTAAAGTAGATCAGGCTTTGTCTGAAAAACTTCTAGAAGATTTACGCCGCCACTTGGCGAGATTGTTGGCGAGATTGTTTAATTTGGTTTTGATAATGGAGCAAGATTTCCTCCGATAGACAGCAATCGATGAGGCACTGGGCGATCGCCTTGCCATCGAGATTACGCCCAACGACCTCAATCCCACTAAAGCGCTCAGGACGACCATCTAACCAAAGCGGCAGGTCAAGGGGTAGATAGAGACTATCTTCCTTCCCTGTGACAAAATCGAGATAAAAAGCACGACCATCGAACAGGTCGAAAATTCCTTTCGCGCGGCTGACTTCCCCATAGGCTCCTTGAGTAATTTCATACCAAAGGACATTCAAACTCGAAGGATCAAAGACCTGTCCCGTAAAGGGCGATCGCCAAATCTGCAAGTCATAAAAATCTAAATCATATTTGACCTCGATGACTTGATCCGCCCATTCGTGCCATTCCGAATTTGTCAAGCCTGAAGGGACAAGGGCAATCTTCTTCAAGACACTATTAGCTGCTAGGGTTTCCAGCAACATATTGCCCGATCGCAGATCTAAGTGAAAGCCTAACTCAATTAAAGCGATCGCGCCCTGCTCTACTTGTTCAATCAGTTCTAATTCCTGCCCATCGGCAAAAATTTGCACATTGGGAAATTCTGCGGCGAGACAAGTTGGGTCAATGGGAACATTACCAGCACTGGGGCAGAAATAAACAACTGGTGCAGATATTTGCTCAATTTGCTGAAAGATCCAACCAGTTTTGCCGATTCCTGCTGATCCTGCGATCGCCAATACTTGAGCAGGTGGATCGTCAGATATCTGAGGCGTAGATGTAGCGATAGACATAGACATTTAGCATTTAAACCGATATAAAATGATAACGATTATCATTATTGTAACTTAGCTTACTATGCCTAAGCTCGAACTTGGAGATCGCTTAGTAGAATCTTCATCTAATTATCCTGACACATCCCTGAAGCCCTTCGATAGTAAAGTCAAGATTCAGGCTCAAGGTAACTTTGATATTGACATAGCCATTATTGGCGCAGGAGTCCATGCTCTCACCCTATCTCTGCACCTCTTGCAGAAACGTCAAGATTTACGCGAAAAAATCCTAGTTTTTGATCCAAGTGGTGACTGGCTCACCCAATGGCATCGCCAATTTGCTGCCCAAGAGATTCCCCATCTACGATCGCCTGCCGTCCACCACCCCGACCCCGATCCCTTCGCATTGCGCCGCTTCGCCGAAAACCGTCCCAATGAATTATTTCCTCCCTATGACTTGCCATCTACTAAGCTATTTCGTGACTTTTGCCAAAAGGCGATCGCTTCCCAACGACTTGATGAGCTACTAATCACAGCTAAAGTGATTGACCTAGAGCCAATTCTGTCACCCCGTCGAGGTTTCCGACTGGGGCTAAGTCATGGCAAAAGCATCACTGCTAAGCGCGTAGTCTTAGCCACCAATAACAGCATTAAACAAATTCCCAATTGGATTGAGCGAATTGCTCCTAACTTTCCTAGCGATCGCCTTGTGCATTCTAGTGATCTCAATTTAGCGACGCAGCGCTTAGCAGGAGAAACAATCTTGATCGTTGGTGGTGGTTTAACCAGTGGACATTTGGCTTTGGGTGCGATCTCTCGTGGCGCAAAAGTATTGCTGCTTTCCCGTCGGCAATTTAAAGAAAAGCTCTTTGATGCCGATGCGGGCTGGCTTGGGCCAAAATATCTCAAGGGGTTTCATGCGGAGACCGATTGGCAAAAGCGGCGAGAAATGGTCTTATCTGCAAGAGATGGTGGTTCGATGACTCCCTCGGTGATGACTCAGTTACGAAGGGAACATCATCAAGGCAGGTTAGAATTTCATCCAGAATGCGAAGTTATTCAAGCACAATGGCATGGTAGCAATTGGCAAGTTATTTGTACCGATGGCATGGAACTTACTTGCGATCACCTTTGGTTAGCCACAGGTACAGGGTTTGACGCAAAAGCAGAACCATTGCTAAACCAAATAATGCAGCAATATCCTCAACCCCTAGTTAATGGATTTCCAATTCTCGATGAACATTTGCGATGGCATGGCTGCGAATTATTTGTCATGGGAGGCTTAGCTGCTTTGCGTGTGGGCCCCACAGCAAGAAATATTTCTGGTGCAAGAATGGCAAGCGATCGCATTGTGCCAGCACTGACCAAATCTACGATTAGGTTAACTAATACCAAATTTCAAAAGTGTAGCCACACGTTTGTGGCTTGAAAACCAAATCCTGTAAGAGTTTTAAAAGTACAACATGGCTGCGCCATTTTGTACTTTGGTATAATTAGGTTCTCTATCCTCGAATGACAATAATCTCTCGACCATCAGGACTAACGACATTCTCAGTCGTAGTGCGATCGCTTATCGGCAGTAAACCGGAACGGCGATCAAATATCACTAGCCAACCAGTATCCAAACTCAATCCCGACAAATACTTATCCAACTGCGACAAACCTTCCTTAATCGGATCTGGTCTTTTATCAGCCCACACCTTCAACTCCATCGCCAGAGTTTGCTTACCATAGCGCAAACAAATATCCATCTTTCCCGAACCGATCGCATATTCCCTTTCCAAAGTGCCATTACCATTAACCACCCGATGCAAAAACGCCATCATCACCAGATGAGGCGCAATTTCAGGGTAATTAGCACTCTTAAACAATGGCTCACCATGTTGCCGCCAGAATCTGAGAAAAGCATCAAGCAGGACTTGAGCATTAAGACTTCCATCAGCATTCAGCCAGCTCGGTTGAATCATTGGTAAACTATCCTGTACCCCTTGAGATAAGACTCTGGGAATCACCTCTTGATAGATAGGATTCGCAATCTTCAAACCACCTTCCTGACTCCGCACTACTAAACCTAAATCCAAAAGATAGCGGCGATCATCATCGGGTGTATCTCCTAACTCTAATCCAGATAAAATTGGTTGAATTATAGCTCTAACTCTGTCTTCCCTCAGTCTTTCAGCAAGACTATCCAGATGCGTATCCTGTCTCTTAATCAATATTTCCTTCGCTTGATTCACTAACTCAGCAGTAATGGGAATAGATGGATCTTTAGCTATGTATTCAACTATTTCCTTAGCGATCGCATTGACTAACCAAGGCTGTCCCTGCGTCAAATGAAAAGCTAAATCAACAGCTTCGGGCGTAAATACTTGCCCTGTGTCATCCGTATGCTGCTTATAGAGATTTCGTACATCCTCAAGTGTGAAATTACTCAAAGTAAAGGAACGCACTTTGATATTAAAAGGACTCGAAGTATTTAGGCGAACGCTCCCTCCCGAAGCATATTTATAATCCCGTACATCACGCATCCCCACCAAAGCAACTGACTGCGGAAATCCCTGCGGACGATTGGGAAACCCAGAGCGGATTTGTCTTAATACAGAAATTAGCGTTTCATTACTCAATGCATCAATTTCATCCAAAAAGACAACTAATGGACGGGATGATTGTTCAGCCCAGTTGCTCAAGTTTGTACCAATCCTCGCTCCCGCTTCAGCGTCTAACCACTCATTAGGTTGCAGTTCTTTTGGTAAACGATACCGTATTGATTGCTTCCACTCACCTAAAATAGCCAGCTCGGCTGCTCCCAAATCATCTGAGAAAGCCGCCCCCACTTCCAGAGATAACATCACTGCTGTATATTGACTGCTTGCAGTTAACTCCTGTGCCAACGTCAGCATTGCTGTAGTCTTACCTACCTGCCTTGGCGCATGAATGACAAAATAATTTTCCTGAGCAATTAATTGTTTGATTTCAGGCAAGCGCTCTGTAGCTGACAACATGTAGTGAATGTCAGGCTTACAAGGACCACCAGTATTAAACCATTTTTGCATAACGACAGCTAACTAACGGGCAGAGATACCCCATCAATATAGCGCAACGCACCAAGCAAAGCCCTGAAACCTTGAAAGCACGTTAATCAAGCTAAGTATAAACACTTATTCATATAAATTTAATGACAAATAAGTGACAACTATTTGCTCTAAGATAAATCTATGACAATTTAAGTTCAGTAGGATTGTTTTTTTTAAGTAATTGACAAATCAATCATCTAAATACTTGAGATATAGCGATCGCACTTTTGCTTTGAACTTTTCGCGCACATCGTCAGGTTTAATAATTTCACAATCTTCGGCATAGGGCATCATTTCGCGATAGAACCAAAATGTACTGCTAATTGTACGTTTAATTTGGCGAATGGGGTAATCATCTAGCCAAATATCATCGACATCCTCTTTTCGCGGTTTGTAGGCAAAGGCGAGTTTGCCTGAAAGTTGGAAGGTGACAGTAACTTGAGCAAGTTGCGATCGCCATTTACCTTGGATTTGGGTAATTGCGGCTTCAGCAGGGATGCGATCGAGCCTGAGACAGCGATTGTGTCTGAGGGCTTCGATGTCATCACTTCCTGTTGTTTCTTCACACCAACAATCAAGATATAACCTCTTGTCGTGGGGGGTGATTTGGGCATGATAGATTGAGAATTTATGGGGGTGATCGGCAGCATCACGGTAGATCAACCGAAAGGGTTGATTTTGTTTGATATATCGATCTAACACTTGTCGCCAAATTTCAGGAGGTTTGTCTAAAAAGCGCTCAATGTCTCGACGTAATGGTGTTGTGATTTCGCTACGTTCTAGCAATAGATGGGCGATCGCTTTGGCAAGCTCGATTTCTCCATAGTCGGTTAATAACCCTACAGTCCGATTCAGCGCTTCTATATGATCGCTAGACCAGTCGTTATTTTTAGAGATTTGAATTTGCTTACGGGCGATCGCTTCGACTAGTTTGGAGATATTTGGGCGATCGCCCCATTTCATGCCAAGTTCGAGGGCGATTTCCTCTAACTGGGCTTTGTCGCGATCGGATATAGATAATGTGATGGATTCACCTTTACGTCCCATTGATTATTATGTACGTACACTCTGTACGCTTAAGCTCTTGTTTAGTTTAATTATCTGTGTAAGAATAGGCAAAAGCAACAAGTTAAGTACAAATTTTGTGTTGATTATGTTGGCGATCGCGCTTTCAGATATTTATGAGGATGTGAGTTTATGGCGGAATACAAAATAGTTCTCAAGCCTGTTTATTCTGAGAC